>Ga0209382_10000886_pt1 | contig 48378 bp, 40 predicted proteins | sample SoiMetdeltSBSDD5_FD_187599 | JGI IMG/M metagenome (GOLD analysis project Ga0209382, IMG submission 187599) | Bulk soil microbial communities from a Populus tree surrounding site in Tennessee, USA - Soil MetaG P. deltoides SBSDD5 (SPAdes) (version 2) | ecosystem: Environmental > Terrestrial >...
TGGAGGCTCGCGCACCACGCTGATCGGGGCCACGGAGCGCATCGGTCAGAACCGATGCGCTCCGTGGACTGCTAGGGGCGGATGCTCTTCCAGTCGCCGGCCTTTTCGAAGGCCGACGCCGCCCGGTAGATCGAGACCTCGTCGAAGTGTTTCGCGGTCAGCATCATGCCCGCCGGCAGGCCGTCGTTCATGCCGCAGGGCACGCTCATCGACGGGTGTCCGGTCACGTCGATGGGCGCGGTGTTCGGCAGCATCTCGAACGCCCGCTGGATCGTCTCCATGCGCGACGCGCCGGCCTTGGGAATGGGCGTGGCCTTCAGCGGAAGTGTCGGCATCAGCAGCAGGTCGTAGTCCTTCAACACCGTATCGTAGGCGGCGCGTAGCGAGCGCCCGAGATTCTGGGCCTTCGCATAGTAGTGGCCGCGATACTTGTTGAGCGCATACTGTCCGAACAGGATCGTCGTTTTCAGCGTGTCCGAGAACTCGTCAGCGCGCTGCCGCCACGCCGAGTGCGCGTCGATGAGGCTCGTCACGTAGAGACCCTTCCAGTTGAAGCCGAAGCCGTTGCCGTTCATCATCTGCCACGTCGCGCCTTCGACCGCGATCGGTGTCCAGATGGCGGGGCCGGCCAGGTGCAACGGGATGGACACCTCGTCGACCTGCGCGCCGAGCTGACGGAACAGCGCGGCGCCCTTGCGCACCATCGCGTCGACGTCGGTCTCCGAGTTGAGATGGCCGAAGCCTTCCTTCACGACCGCGATCTTCATGCCGCGGACGTCACCCGTCAGGGCGTTGGTGTACTGCGCGGTCTTCACGTTCACCTGGCGCGGATCCAGACCGTCGGGCCCGGCCAATACTTCGAGCAGCAGGGCGTTATCGGCCACGTTCGCCGTCATCGGCCCCGTGTGGTCCAGGGTGTTCTCGATGGGAAAGACACCGGTGTATGGCACGAGCCCGTGCGTCGGCTTCAGGCCGTACACGCCGCAGTAGGCCGATGGGATGCGGATGGAGCCGCCCTGATCACCGCCGATCGACATCTCGACCTCGCCGGCGGCGACGACGGCCGCGCTGCCCGACGACGAGCCGCCCGCGGAGTAACCCATCTTCCGCGGGTTGTGCACGGGGCCGGCGGCGCTGGTGTGGCTGCCGCCCGAGAAGCAGAAGTATTCGCAGTGGACCTTGCCCAGGATGGTGCCGCCGGCGTCGAGGATACGCGTAACGATCGTGGCGTCGACGTCGGGGACGTAGCCCTCCAGCGAGGAGGCGCCGTTCATCATCGGCACGCCGGCCAGGCAGACGTTGTCCTTGAGCGCGATCCGCTTGCCCTTGAGCTTTCCGCTCGGCGCACCCTGCACCTCGCTCTTGTAATACCAGGCGTTGTGCTTGTTCTCGGCGCCCTCGGGACGATACCCCGGCGTGCGCGGATACTTCACCACCGGCATCGGATCCGCCATGGCCTCGATGGCGTGGTACGCGGCGACGTTGCCGCTCATCGTCTCGAGGAAGAACGCGACGTCGGCGTCGGTCAGGGTCATGCCCAGCTGGCGACCGACGGCCCTGAGCTCATCGGGAGTAGGAAGCTTTGCGCTGGCCACGAGACTCCTCCTTCTTCGCGGTGCTACGTTGCTCGTCTCTCGATCATGTCTTCACGTCGATGACGTACTGCTGGTTGTCGTTCGGGTTCTTCTTGAGGTTGCACACGGCGGCGGTGTCCGCCGGCGGCTGCTGCAGGTAGCTCTGCAACACCTTGAACGTCCGGTTCTGCGCCTCGGCGATGTAGACGTCGAGACTGCAGTGGTGCGTCTGCGGATCGATCGCGGTTTTGCCGGCGGGCCCGCTGAAGCTCACGTTGTTCTCGAGCGCCTCGATCACCTTCATGCGATCGATGCTGTTGGCCTTCTTCACGCCGAGCGCCCAGAGGTGCATCCCGTGATACGTCTGGATGGCGAGGGACGTGACGTACTTGCTGGTCGCGCCGTACTTCGGCAGGAACTTCTTCAGGAACGCCTGGTTCGCCTCGGTGTTGATTTCCTGGAAGTAGCTCTGCGCGGCGATGTATCCCTTGTGCTCCTCGGGTGTCGTCACCTGCTGCTCGAGCCCGTTGCCGAACGTCGTCGATGCGACCGGGATGCTCTTGTTCATGCCCGAGGCCGCCCACTGCCGATAGAACGAGATGTGGTTGCCGCCCACCAGCACGGACATCACGAAGTCGGGCTTGGCCGCCTGAATCTTGGTGATGGCGGGTCCGAAGTCACTGACCTCGAGCGGGAAGTAGTCGGTGGCCAGGATCTCGCCGCCGTTGTCCTGGGTGAACTTCTTGACCCATTTGGACGTGATGTGGCCGTAGTTGTAGTCGGCGGCGATCGTGTAGACCCGCTTGCCGAACCGCTTGAGTGTGAACGGCACGAGCTTGTCGACGTTCTGCGTCGGCGTGGAGCCGGTGCAGAAGCAGTTGCGGTCGCAGACGCCGCCCTCATACTGCGTGTTGTAGAAGTAGAGCGTGTTGAACCTCTTGAGGACAGGGCGGATGGCCTCGCGCGACGCCGACGTGATGCCGGCGTGCACGACGGCGACTTTTTCCTTCGTCGCCGCTTCGGTGGCGAACTGCGTGTAGAGCTGGATGTTGGACTGCGCATCGTAGCTGATCAGCTTGAGCTGCTTGCCGAGCAGTCCTCCGGAGGCGTTGATTTCCTCGATGGCGTAGGTCAGGCAGTCGACCATCGGCCGGCCGTAGATGTCGAGGCCGCCCGAGAGATCGTGGATGCTCGCCACCTTGATGACGTTGGCCTGCGCGATCGCCTCGCGCACGATGCTCGGGGCCAGCGACACCGCGCCGAGTGCTGCGCCCGTTGTCTTGAGAAATTTCCGACGGTCGGCCCGCATACATCCCTCCGGGCGAGTGGTTGGAATACTTCGCGCGTTGCGAGGGGCCGAGTCTAGTCCCCGCGAATTCGCAGTGTCAAGGCGCACGGGGGCGGCGGCTTCTTGCCTGCGTTGCGCGGCGAGTCTATAGTGCGCGCGCGATGGACCTCGCCGCCGTTCTCACGCTGGAAATCCTGAACGGCATTGCCACGCTGGTGCTCATCAGCGTCGGGCTCGCGATCGTGTTCGGGATGATGCGGGTGATCAACCTGGCCCACGGCGAGTTCCTCATGCTCGGCGGCTACGCGGCGATCGTCGCCACCAACCACGGCGTGAATATCTGGATCGCCATGCTGATCGTCGCGCCGGTCGTCGTCGGGGTCATCGGTGTCATCGCCGAGCGCCTGATCATCCGCGTGCTCTACGGCCGGATGATCGACACGCTGCTGGCCACCTGGGGACTGAGCCTGTTCTTCATCGGGCTGGTGACGACGATCTTCGGCAACACCGTCGCCGGCATCGGCGCGCCGCTGGGCGGCATCCCGGTGGGGCGTTACAGCATCAGCCTCTATCGGCTGCTGCTCGTCGGCATCGCGGCGGCGATTCTCGTGGCGATCTACGTCGTGCTGCGCACGACGCGCGTCGGCCTGCTGGCGCGCGGCACGATGGAGAATCCCAACATGGCCGCCGCGCTCGGCGTGAGCCCGCCGCGCGTGTACGCCGCCACCTTCGGCGTGGGCGCCGCGCTGACCGGTCTGGCGGGCGGCCTGCTGGCGCCGATCTCCGGCGTCCTGCCGACGGTGGGCGCTGCGTACGTGGCCAAGGCGTTCATCACCGTGATCAGCGGCGGCACCGCGATCATGGCGGGGACGGCCAGCGCCGCCTCGCTCTTCGGCACGGTGAATCAGCTGCTGACGTACCTGACCACGCCGGTCATCGGTGAGGCCGGGCTCCTCGGCGCCGCCATCTTGCTCCTGCGCGTGCTCCCGCACGGCATCACGGGCAAGCTCTTCCGGGGTAGCCTGTGAACCGGCGCTGGGTCAGCCCAGGCATCATCGTGACGGCCGCGGCGACGGTGGCGGTCGGTGTGGGCGCGCCGCTCGTCGTCGACCAGTTCCAGCTGCTGCAGCTCACCGTGTTCGCGACCATGTGTATCCTCGCGCTGAGCCTCGGCGTGGTCTGGGGCTACGGCGGCATCCTCTGCTTCGGCCAGTCGGCGTTCTTCGGCCTCGGCGCCTATACGTACGCCGTCACCGCCGTCAACCTCGGCGAGTCGACGGTGGCCATCGTGCTGTCCGTGGTGGTGCCGGCGGTGTTCGCCGCGCTGCTCGGCTACTTCATGTTCTATGGACGCCTGAGCGACGTCTATCTCGGAGTCATCACGCTGAGCGTGACGCTCATCTTCTTCAACCTGGCGAACAGCACGGCGGGCGATGCCTATCGCATCGGCGCCGCGCGCCTGAATGGTTTCAACGGCATGCCGTCGCTACCGACGTTCAACGTGCCCGGGAATCCCGGCCGCCTGCTGGATCCCACCGAGACGTTCTACCTCGTGATGGCGCTGCTGCTGATCGTCTACGGGGGGCTGCACGCGCTGCTGGCCAGTCACTTCGGTCGCGTGGTGGTGGCGGTCCGCGAGAACGAGACGCGCTGCGAGCTGCTCGGCTACGACGTCCGCTTGCACAAGCTGCTCATCTTCACGGTCGGTGGCGCCATCGCCGGGTTGGCGGGCAGCCTCTTCGCCAACTGGGGCGCGTTCGTGAGTCCCAACGTCTTCAGCCTCGCGACGACCTCACAGATCATCATCTGGGTGATCGTCGGCGGCCTCGGCACGCTGGTGGGACCGATCATCGGCTGTGTGATCATGCAGTACCTGGCCACCGAGCTCGGAACGCAGCAGCTCGCCAACACCAGCCTGATCTTCGGGATCATCTTCCTGGCTTTTGTGCTGCTGGTGCCGCGCGGCATCGTGCCGTCGCTGGGCGTCGTGCGCGCACGACTGTCCGCCGCCCGTGCACGTCGGACGGCATGACTTCACCGCTCCTGCAGACGGTCGGCCTGTCGATCCGGTTCGGCGGCGTCGAGGCGGTGCGTGGCGTGAACCTCTGCCTGGGCGAGCGTGAGCTGCGCTGCCTCATCGGTCCGAACGGTGCGGGGAAGAGCACGCTGTTCAAGCTGCTCACGGGCCAGCTGCGGCCGACCGCCGGGCGCATCCTCTTTCGCGGCGAGGACGTCACCGGCGATCACACGCACGCGATCGCGCGCCGAGGCATCGGCATCAAGACGCAGGTGCCGAACCTCTTCGACGGCCTCACGGTGCGCGAGCATCTCTGGCTCGCGGCGCGTCGCACGAGCTCCCGCCAGCGCGCCGACGCGATTACCGACGAGATCCTCGAGCGCGTCGGGCTTCGCGCGCTCTCCGACGGGCTGGTCGGTCGTCTCTCGCACGGACTGCGCCAGTGGGTGGAGCTGGGCACCGTGCTGGCCGGCGATCCCGAGCTGATCCTGCTCGACGAGCCGGCCGCCGGCATGACGCACGACGAGGTGGCTCGCACGGCGGAGCTCGTCCGGGAGATCAACCGCACCCACGCTCTCATCGTCGTCGAACACGACATGAAGTTCGTGCGCATGATTGCGCGTACGGTGACGGTCATGCACCAGGGCGGGGTGCTGGTGGAGGACACGATGGATCAGATTCTGAAGAACAGCGCGGTCCGTGACATCTACCTCGGCAAGCACGGCGGGATTTGAGAAATGCTGCTGACCGTGCGCGACCTGAGCGCCCGTTACGGGCGCATCCCTGTCCTCAACGGCATCGGGCTCGAGATGGCGGCCGGCGAGTTCGTGGGTGTGCTCGGTCACAACGGGATGGGCAAGACGACGCTGCTCCGGACGCTGATGGGGTTCGTGCCGGCCCAGCGCGGCCGCATCGACTTCGACGAGGTCGACGTCACGCGCGAGCCACCGTACGCGCGCGCCCGCCGCGGCCTCGGCTACGTGCCGCAGGGCCGCGAGATCTTTCCGGGGCTCACCGTTCGCGACAATCTGCGGATGGGCTTCGCCGGCCGCGGCGCCGACGAGCGGATCGACGCCATTCTGCAGACGTTCCCGCGCCTCACGCCGCTGCTCAATCGCCGCGGCGGCGCGCTCAGCGGCGGCGAGCAGCAGTTGCTCGCCATCGCGCGCTGCCTGGCCGGCCGCCCGACGATGATCCTCTTCGACGAGCCGACGGAGGGCATTCAGCCCACGATCATCGAGGAGCTGATCCTCGTGCTACGACAGCTGCACCAGCGCCAGGGGCTCACGATTCTCCTCGTCGAGCAAAACCTGGAGTTCATCGCGGAGCTCGCCCAGCGCGTGCTGCTGATCCAGAAGGGCACGATCCTTCGCGAGCTGCAGCCGGCCGAGCTGCGTCACGCCGACGTGCTGAACGAATTCGTCGGCGTCGGGACCGACGCGCGGTAAGACGATCGTCGCGAAGCCCGTGACGCTGGCCGGTCTGAAACTTCCTCGTCCGCTTGCGGGAGGACTTGGAATCGACGGCGGCGAAGAGCTCGCTGGGCGCCGACGGCCGATCACACGCCGACCGGAAGCGAAAAGTGGAAGGTCGCTCCCTCCGACGCGTTGTCCGTCGCCCAGATTCGTCCACCGTGGGCCTCGATGATCGACTTTGAGATGGCGAGGCCCATTCCGAGCCCCGAAGGCTTGGTGGTGTAGAAAGGCTCGAAGACGAGCTGTTCGGTGCCCTGCTGGAGCCCCGTCCCCCTATCCTGTACGGACACGTGCACCGTTTCGACCTCGATCTTCTCTGTCCGCACCACGATGGTTCGCCCCTCCCCGACGCATTCGGCGATCGCCTCCATCGCGTTGAGCAGCAGATTCAGCACGACCTGCTGCAGCTGAACACTGTCCCCATTCACGAAAACCGGATCCGGGTGGAGCTCGAGGCTGACCGCAATGTTCCGAATGATCGCATCGCTGCTCAGAAGCTTGGCCACGTCCCGGATCAATCCATTGAGATCGAGGAGGCCGAACTGGACTGGATCCTTGCGAAGCAGGCTACGCAGGCGCTGAATCACCTCTCTCGCGCGCTTGTCGTCATCGACGATATCGCAGAGGATGCTCCGAATCTCCACGAGATCGGTCGATGTCGCCTCGAGCAAGCGCAGGGCGGCCTGAGCGTTGGCAAGGATCCCTGTCAGCGGTTGGTTCAGCTCGTGAGCCAGCGAGGCCGCAAGTGCCCCGATCGTCGAGACGCGCATAAAGTGCGCCAGCTCATGACGGCTCCGCTGCGCCTCCAGCTCTGCGAGCTTGCGCTCGGTGATGTCCGTATGCGAGACGACGGCCCCACCTTTCGGCACGCACAGCGGCACGACAGAGATCGTGAACCAGCGCTCGCCGCCAGGCAGACGACGTGGATACTCGAGTGCGAAGCTCGCTCTGGACCCTTCCAGCACCGCCTCGATCCCTGCGAGCACGTCGCGGGCATGGGTCGCACCGTCGCCGACGTGGCGTCGCCAGACGTCGAGATAGCTGGCGCCCACGCCCGCCTGCGGGAGCCAGCCATTTTCGCGCGCGAACCGCATCCAGCTATCGTTGGCGGTGACGATCTGCCCCGACCGATCCAGGACGGCGACGTGGCTGCTGAGGGAGGCGAGGATGGCTGACTTCGCCAGCTCGCTCTCACGCAGACTGTCATCCGCCTCCTTCTGTGCGAGCGCGTTCGCAAAGACTTCTCCGACGAGACGCAGGCGCTGCACGAGCTCGTCCGGCCAGGCTCGCTCGACCGTGAGGGTCACGAAGGCCAGACAGCCGAGAATACGAGCCCCCGCGACCATCGGAATGGCGAGGTTCGAGCGGACCCCCCGCCGTCGGAACGTCTCGGCGTCGCGGATCCCTTCGAGGGGAAGCTCCTCCGACCGGGAGAAGCCGACGACTTGCTCGCGGAGGAGCTGCGAGACGATCCAGGGGAATTCTTGGCTCACCGTGACGCGCGGCAGCGGCCTTACGCCAGGAGCGCTCCACGAATGGACGGTCACGAACTCCTGGGCGTCCCGAGAGAAGCGATAGAGGGTGACTCGGTCGAGCTCTAGGAAATGCCCGAGCTGTTTGAGCGAGGTCTCAAAGGCCGTCTCAAACTCATGGCTGGGCAGACGAACGAACGTACTGGAGAGACGGACGAGAAGCTCCTCGAACTGCAGGGGCACCGCGAGGCCAGCGCGACGTGCCGCGCCTTCCTGGCGCTGCGCCATTTCGGCTTCGAGCTGAGTGCCCCGGAGAGTCGTCGCCGCCTGATTCATCAGTCCGGCTAATTGATCGCGCTCCGCCACAGTCAGCCGCAGCGGCCGCGCGCCGTTCAGCGAGAGCACACCAAGCAGCCGATTCTCGAGCACGATGGGAAGACCGAGGAAGCTCGAAAACCCGTGGCTTCGCCACCAGTGCCGGCCAAGAAAACGTGGATCTGCAAACACGTCGTCAACCTCGAGCGCTGCCCGCGTTGCGGCGACCCAACCTACTCCGCCCTGACCAAAGGTGAGGGCTGTGATCGGGAGGCGGCCCGCAGGGTCTCCACCAACCGCGCCGAGCTTGAGGGAGCGTGCTTTTTCATCAGCGATCCATACGGCGACGACGGACGGGCGCACCAGAGCAGCCGCTTCGCTGACGACTCGGGCCAGGACCGGATCGACAACTTCCCGGTTGGGGGTGCTCAAACCGAAACGATCAAACTATGCGGACGGTTGGGCGGACATCTCCAGGCTGTCTGGTCACAATAGACGGGGAGTCTATCCCGGTCTTCAGAGTCGGCAATAGGCCCTTGGTCCCATGCGACCGGTCCCGCCCTCGAGAATCCGGCCCGTGTAAACGCCGACCCGGCGCGTGTAGGATGGCGCGCATGGGCAAGAAGCTGACCGAGGCGCAAATCGAGCGCTACCACCTCGACGGCTTCGTGTACCCGATCGACGCGTTCGCCGCCGAGGACGCGCGGCGATACCGGCGCGCCATGGAGGAATTCGAGGCGGCCCAGGGCACAGAGCTCGGCAAAGGGCACAATTTCAAGCCGCATCTGCTCTTCACCTGGGTCGACGAGATCGTGCACCATCCCGCCATCCTCGACGCCGTCGAGGACCTGATCGGCCCGGATATCCGTCTGTTCCATCTCTCGGTGTGGCCCAAGAACGCGGGCGACCCGGCCTACGTGAGCTGGCATCAAGACGCGACGTACTTCGGTCTCGAGCCGCCCGTGCAGGTGACCGCCTGGGTCGCGCTCACCGACGCCTCGATCGAGGCCGGCTGCATGGAGGTGATTCCGCGCTCGCACAAGCTCGGCCAGCTCCATCACGCCGAGAACAGCGAGGCCGCACACAATCTGCTGTCGCGCGGCCAGACCATCACGGGTGCGCTCGACACGAGCCGCACGCAATTCATGCCGGTGCGCGCAGGCCAGTTCTCACTGCATCACACGCACCTGGTCCACAACTCGCGCCCGAACCTCTCCGCCGACCGGCGGATCGGTCTCGGTCTCAGCTACATCCCGCCCCACGTGCGCTGCACCAGCCGCACACGACTGACAGCGATGCTGGTGCGGGGCACCGACCACTACGGGCATTTCGACGACGAGCCGCGGCCGCGCGTCGATTTCGGCGCGGCCGAACAGGTCGTTCACGCCGACTCGGTCGCAAGATTCCGTGCGTCCAATCTCGAACAGACGAACCGATACGCGTCCCTGCCTTGAAGATCCCCGGCGGTATTTCCTCGCCATTACGATGACGTGACGACGTTCGATGTACACCCAGCGCCCCATAGGGAACCGCTGGCGTCTTCAGCCCGTTTTCGGTTCGTTCGAGTTAGGTGCCGAACCCGGCCTCCAATCGTGGCGAGAACGGTAGGGAACTGTATGCGCGTCCTCTTGCTGTCGATGCCGGATTCTTTCGAGCATATGCCGTCCGTTGCCATCCGGATGCCAAACGGCGCGTTGACGTCACTCGCTGGCAACGTCGATGTCCACCACCGCGTGGTCGTGGCCGATCTCATCCTTGTGCAGCAACGCGTGCGAGAGACGATCGAGCAGCTCGTCCGACAGCATACGCCCGACGTCGTTGGACTCTCGGTGATGACGTTTCAGCGACGAACGGCCCTGAAAGTCATTGATCTCGTCCGCCGGCTGAGACCCGCGGTGCAGATTGTGGTGGGCGGCTACGACCCCAGTTTGGCTCCGGAGACCTACGGCACGCCCCCGGAGGTCGCGGCAGACTTCATCGTGCGAGGTGAAGGGGAGATCACGTTTCGGAACTTGCTGCGCGCGATCGAGGCACATGATGGCTACGACGGGATCGCAGGCCTCGCGTACCGCAGCGGTGGGACTTTCGTGCACAATCCGGACCGGCCAGTCACGACGCTGGGAGCCGGCGACATTCGTCCGCCCAACCGAAGCGCCCGTGTCCTCAGCGGGTACACGATGGTTGGCCGACAGGTCGATGTCGTCGAGACATCGCGGGGCTGCACGTTCGATTGCAGCTTCTGTTCGATCATCGAGATGCGCGGTCGAAACTTTCACACATACAGCTTCGATCGAGTCCTCGACGACATTCGTGACGCGCGGGCCCACGGGGCCGAATCCATCTTCCTCGTCGACGACAACATCACACTCAACGTCCGACGATTCGAGGCGCTGTGCCGGGCGATCATCGATGCGCGTCTCGACGATCTGGAGTACAGCGTCCAGGCCATGACCTCGGCGATCGCCACTCACGGCGCGACGCTGGCACCGCTGATGCGCCAGGCGGGGTTCCGCTACGTGTTTCTGGGCATCGAGAACGTCCTCGACGCAGATCTGGAATTCCTGCGCGCAACGGCGAAGAACACGCGACGAGAGAAGAGTGAGCGGCGCAACGCAACGATTCAGGCGATCGACTATCTGCATCGCCACAAGATGTACGTCGTCGGCGGGTTGATCGTGGGGAATCCGGACGACACTCGCGACTGCATCGAAGCCAATCTCGAGTTCGCTCGGCGCTACGTGGACTACCCGTATATCCAGCACCCGACGCCATACCCCCGGACGCCGATGACCACGGACTTCCAGCGCCGCCGACTGATCGTCAGCGAGCGCGTCGAAGAGTACGACGGCACCACCGCGGTGGTTCGAAGCGAGCATCTGACCGCGGAGGAGATCGAATTCCTCCGATGGCGGGCGGAACGGTGGATGAAGCTGCGTCACTTGCCGAGCGCACTGCGGCACAATCCACGGTTCGGGCTGCGCCACGGTCTGAAGATGCTGAGGCATACCTTTCGGGGAAGTACGCTGCGATCGCTGCTCGGTCTCGAGGACGAGCGGAAGGCCTTCGAGCGGTACCGGGCGATGCGCAAAGCGGAGCGTGCCTACGTGTGAGTCGCATCATCCTCATCGGGCTCGTCTATCTGGGCGCCTTTGCGAATGCAGCTCAGGCGGCGACGTTCACGATCGATCAGTCCCGGAGCACGCTGGTCGTGCAGCTCTTCAGAGACGGGGTGGCGGCGAGACTCGGCCATGACCACGTAGTCCGCGCCACGAGATTCTCCGGTCTCGTCAGCTTCGATCCGACCGCGCCCCAATCGGCGTCAATCCGCGTGGACGTCGATGCGGCCGCCCTCAAGGCCGATGAGCCGAGCACGCGGAGCCGGTTCAGCGTGAGCGGTGCGCCGACGGCCAGCGACATCGCAGAGATCGAGACGAGCATGAAATCCGAACGGCAGCTCTACGTCTCTAAGTTTCCCCGCATCACCTTCGCCTCCGACCGGATCACGCGCGAAGCATCGGGCCGGTGGCAGGTGGCGGGACAGCTGACCATCCGCGGAGTCACTCGGGCCGTACGTTTCCCGGCGACGGTGCGCATGGAGGGCGATGTCTTTCGCGCGACCGCGACGATAGAATTTCTACAGACCAGCTTCGGATACCAGCCTTACCGCGCCGCTCTGGGCGCCATCAAGAACAAGGACGCCGTGATACTTCATGTCGATCTCACGGCGACGCCACAGTGAGGCGACAGGCTCGGTGATCGCATTTCTGCTGGCGTGGCGCGTCCAGGCCTTGATCGTGATCGTGCTGGTGACCGCGTTCCTCGGCTGGTCTGCGCTCGGGCTCCGTACCGACCCGGGCGTTGAGTCGATGATCCCGTCTGGCCCCGGCGATCTCGATCGTTTGCGCGCCTTTGAGGCGCGGTTCGGCTCCGACGAGGTGATCGTGCTCGCGTTGCATTCCGACCACCTGTTCTCGAGGGACTCGCTCGAGCGCCTCGACCAACTCACCCGGCGCGTGGCGGCGCTGCCCGGGGTCGCTCGCGTCCTCTCTCCGACCAACGTGCGCGATCTCGAGGGCGACCAGCTGGGGCCCAAGCCGGTGGTTCCCTACGCAGAGGTGCTGGCCGGCAAGCTTTCGCCCGAGAAGCTGGGCGAGCGGCTGGCTGCGCATCCTATTGTTGGTGGCCTGCTCGTCGCGAAGGACGCGCGCACGGCTGCCGTGCTCGTCGAGCTCGAGGAGACCGCTGAACGCAGCGCCGTCCGCCGCGACGTCGTGACGGATCTCCGGCGCGTGGCCAGCGAGGCGGGGCCCGATCTCACCGCGTTCGTTGCGGGAATCCCGGTCGAAAAGGTCGACGTCGCAACGTACATCGCGCGCGACCAGAAGATCTTCATTCCGCTCGTCTTCCTGATCCTGGCGGTGATGACGGCGGCGCTCTACCGCCATCCCATCGGCGTGCTCGTGCCGCTCAGCGTCGTCGCGCTCGCCCTGCTATGGACGCTTGGCTTCTACGCGCGCGCTGGGCGCTCCCTGAATCCCGTGACCTCGCTCATGACACCGGTGATCCTCGTGATGTCGCTGGAGGCGACCATCCAGCTCCTCAATCAATATCTGGCCGCGCGCGCGCGTGGTCTGCCGTTGTTCGCCGCCCTCGAGCAGGCGGATCGGCGCATGCGCATCCCGTGCTTCAACGCGGCGCTGACCGCGGCCATTGGCTTTGTATCGCTGCTCACGCTGCCGATTCCAGCCATCCGCGACTTCGGCCTCTTCACCGCGCTCGGCATCATGATCGGCTACGGGTTCACCATCGTGCTGACGCCACTGCTGCTCGCATCGCTCCCGGATTTCCCGGGGCGGATCATCGACAGTTTCGAGCCGGGGCCGATCGAGCGCGGGTTGTCACGCGTGATGCGATGGGTATGGCAGCACCGATGGCCGACGGCGATCGGCGTCGGCGCGATCCTGGTGCTCTCGGTCGCCGGCATTGCACGGACACACGTCGAAACCGACCTCATCCGCTCGCTCCGCCACGCGAGCCCGCTGGCGACCGCGACGCGATTCATCGATAAGCAGCTCACCGGAGTCAACTCGGTCGAGATCATCGTCTCGGGGGTATCCCCGAGCGATCCGGACGCCATCGCCAAGGTTGCGAAGTTCGAGGATGCGGTGCGCGAGCTGCCGGGCGTACGCAACGTCACCGGGCTTCCCGACCTGTTCGCCCGGATCAATCGCGCGTTGCACGGTAGCGATGATCGTTATGCGCGACTGCCGGAGGGTCCGGATGCCGCGGCGGACCTCGAGGAATTCGTGGCAAACCTCAGCAAGGAGGCGCCTGCCGAACTGCGTCGGTTCCTGGCGAACGACTCGGGCAGGAGTCCGACGCTCAGAATCATCGCCCGAGTCCCGGCGCTGAATACCTCGAGCTCCCAGGCGCTGTTCGCCCGGATTCGGCACGCCGCCGACAGCGCAGGACTTCCCGACGTCAGCCTGACCGGAAACTTCGTAGTCTTCTCGAACATGTCGACCACGCTCGTGCAGCACCAGATTCGCGGGCTCGCCGTCGCGTTGATTCTGATCGTGGGGGTCATGACCGTGCAGTTTCGCTCTCTGCGCCTCGGCCTCCTCTGCGTCATTCCCAATGCGTTGCCGATTCTCGTCGTCTATGGCCTGATGGGCTGGAGCGGCATCGCCGTCTCAGTCCCGACGGCGATGATCGCGAGCGTGGCGTTGGGGACGATCGTGGACAACTCGATTTACCTGCTGGCGCGTTTCCGAGAGGCGTTTGCGCACCGGCCGAATTATCTGGAAGCCATGATCGCGATGGTCCGCGCGTCGGGGCGGGCGGTGGTCTACTCGACCGTGGCGCTCGCGGCTGGGTTTTTCGTCGGCGTCTTCAGCTCGTTCGTGCCTACCGTACAATTCGGACTCCTCACCGGTGTCGCGTTTCTCGTCGGTCTCCTGAGTCAGTTCGTGGTGCTGCCACTGGCGCTGATCCTCTTCCAGCCTCTGGGCCAACCCGCCCGGCGCGCCGCGTCGCTCACCGCCCTGCTCGTCTTGATCTTGATGGGTTCCGCCCTCGCCCAGGAATCCCAGCGCGAGATCCTCCTCAAGGATCAGTTCGGGAAGGCGGATGGTCCTGGGCGGCATCGTGGCAGCGCGGTGCTCCTGATCTACGGGAAAGTTGCGGGCATGCGGCGCATGAAGACCTGGGAAGAGCGCATCCGTCGGGACGCACCCGGCGGCTTGATTGTCCTGCGAGGCCTGGACGCGCGCAGCGCCCGGGGTGAAAAGACTGAAGCGGAGGTCAACGAGCGACTCCAGCAGAACGTCCCCGCGGACATTTCCATCCTCGTGGACTGGGACGGGGATTTCGTGCGGGCCTATCGGCTACCGGACGCGGATGTTTCGACGACCGTTCTCGACGCCACCGGAAAGGCCTGTCTCACAGTCGCGGGATCCGCCACGCAGGAAACCCTGGATCGGGTGCGTCGGGTGCTCAGGCAGGTCCGTGAAACAGGGGCCTGCTCCTAGGCTCGTCGTTCACCGTCTTGCCGAGCTGCAACTCTGATCAGCAGTATGGCGTCCTCTTCAAGTCGCGCGAACCTCGTGAGGAGCACCGGGGCACAGCGCAGCGCATCGCGGGCTCGTCCGATCCGCGCAGGAGAGGTCCGGAGCGCACGACGTGGGCAAATCGAGCGGTTTGATGCAGCATGGCGCCGGCCGTCACCGCAGCATCGACGTCGATTGGACATCCCGCGACCTGGAGGCCTCGGGCGACCCAGGTGTTCGAGTTGTTGAGCAGCCCGTACCGACCTCGCGCGCGATAGAACAGGCCGACGCCGTACGCGGCGGGCGCGACGATGATCGGACGGCCGTCGGGATCCACGGCGTACGTCGCATCGATGTAGCGCGCAAGCGAGGCCAGGCCCTCGGGAGATAGGTCGATCTGAAGGATTTTCGAGTCCGGGAACGTCTCGATGACAGCGTCATCGAATCCCACGACCTGCAACACGGGCCCGCGCGACCGGAACGCGGCTCGAAGCGCCAGCGGGATCGTACCCCGCTTCGCTGGGTAGAAGTCCTCGTCACCCCAACCGACCTCGAGATAGCGAAACGGGCCCGGAGCATATTCGGCGAGGCGACTCGTGGCGGGCAGGTCGTGTCGGCGGAGCACAAGTCCTACGTGCCAGCCGTGGCTGACCACGTACACGGACGCCGCCGCAGCCTCGAGCGGCGGGTGAGCAAAAGCTGGCCCAAGCAATCCGAGAGCAAGGGCGAGCGTCGCGCCACATCGCTGAGCAGCCTGGATGAACGTGACCCCCTTCGTCGGCCTGGCCGGCGGCTCCTGCATCAGAGGGCCCGCGCCCCGAAGACCCGTTGCCTGGCCTGGGTCTCGACCGGGCGCAGGGGTCGGCCGAACGGTTCGCCGACGCGCTGTTGCGCCGGCTCTGATTATCCGTCCACAGGCGGCGGCGTCCCCAGCTTATCCCGCTCGGCCTGAAGGTTCCTGACGTGCGCTTCGAGCCGTCGCGCCTGCGACCGGGCCCGCCATCGCTGGATACCGAGCGGGACGCCGGCGATGAGGAGACCTGCACCGAACGCGCCGAGAATGAGTCCAGCGAGCGGAACGCCGTCGAGATTCCACACGATGAACCTCACGGTTGTCGGCGTTCCGTTTTGAAGCGCGAAGATCGCGAGGGCGGCAGCGATGAGCGCGACGATGAGATAGCCGAACGCCATGCAACATTCTACGCGTGGTTTCTAGCGGACTCGTGGTCGGGAATCGAGCGGTGCGGCCCGCGGGAATTTCCGCACGTACTGGAAGAAGCGAGCCAGATGTCGATCGGCGGCCACCAGCACGCCCGGGCGAAAGCGGATCGTATCGAGAACGGGAGCATCCTCGGCAAGCAGCCGCTCCACGAATCCGCGCAACATTTCCAGCTTCCCTGCGACCGCGTGCGGGTCTGCATCCGAGTTCGGAACGCCGTACACGTAAAAGCCCATCGTCTTGCCGTGCGCGAGTGGGGCGCCGCTGAACAGCATGAACAGCTCCTCTCCGCCGATGGTCAGATGCTGCGAGAACGTGTTGACGCCGGTGATGAGCCCATGCTGAACCGCTGCGGTGGACTCGACACGATATTCGATGCTGTACCGCCCCACGGTCACGGTTTCCGGCGTGATCGCCTGCAAGCCGTGCAGCGTACGGAGATGCTGGAAATCGACGCCGTTCGAAGTTGCAACCCACGGATCGAGCGCGCGCGTCCCGCGCAGATGGGACTCGTAGCTGAGATCACGCTCTTCGACATCCGGAACGCGCGGTATCGGAAAGAGCGGTGTCTCGCCGTTGAACGCCCAGACGAGGCCCCACGCCTCCGCGCTCGGATAGGTCCAGATCCGGGCGCCCGGCGGGATCTTGTCGCCGGTCGGAATGTCGACACACCGGCCCGCACGATCGAATCGCCAGTGGTGATAGGCGCAGCGAATCTGCCCCTCCACGAGCTGGCCGACCGAAAGGTCGGCGCCGAGATGTGGGCAGTAGGCGCTTTGCACAAGCGGCTTGCCATCCGGATCCCGGTAGAGCACGACTCGGGTCCCGAGGAAGTCCCGTCCGATAACCCGACCTGCGTCGAGCTCGCGCCCGAGGGCGAGGGGAAACCAGGATTGATGGAAGGTCTGCGAACGACTTCTGGGAGCGCCCATAGCCCCTCCGGGGTATGAGAGATTGATCGGCCCCAATGATCGCGCGCATCGGCGATCGCGCACCGGGAATCTGACGAACCGCGCGAATCGTGGGACGAAAGGCCCAATCGACTACGCCATCGGCACGGCTCCATCCTGGAAAATCTTTTCCATCTCGACCGCGCGTGGCAGGAAGGTCTACGATGTGGCACTGATGCTGCCGGCTGCAACGAAGCCGCTGGTTCTGATCGTCGACGACAATCGCGACACACGGGATATGTATGCGGTGTACTTGCCTCTCGTCGGCTACTCCGTCGAGACGGCCACGGACGGTCGCGAAGCGGTGATCAAGGCGCTCGCGCTCTATCCCGACGTCATCGTCATGGACCTGCAGATGCCCGGACTCGATGGCTGGCGCGCGATGCGCGAGATTCGTGGAAACGCACGGACGGCGGCGACGCCGATCATCGTGCTGACGGGTCACGACTTCAAAGATTACCTCCGGCACTCCGCGCTCGCAGAGGGGGCATGGTCGTATCTCGTCAAACCCTGCCTGCCTGAGCGTCTGGCGCACGAGATCGAGGTTCGCCTCAGCGTCTCGCCGATCCAGACGGCCCGGGCCGTCTGACCGGTCGCCGTCGATCCCTCGCGCCGAGCACCGAAATAGAAAGGATGCGATGCCAGAGATTGGCCAGCCAGTCCCGGTCAGGGTCTATCAGACCGCGGAGCGCGTCATGCTCATGGCGCCGATGGCTGGACTGGGCCCCGAGGACATCGTCGTGCGAATCGATGGCCGTCACGTCGTGATCCACGGCGATGCGCGCGGACCGCACCAGGACGACGTCAACCTTTCCATCGCGGAGTGGGCGGTCGGCCCATACCATCGTGAGCTCGACCTTCCCGAGCCTGTCGACGGCGCCGTGACGAACGCGACATACGGAAATGGCGTGCTCGTCTTGTCGATGCCCAAGCTACGTGCGGGACGGTCGGGGACACACGCGGAATTTCGGCTGACCACCGTCGCGAACGCGCATGGTGAGCGCGTCGGCCACATCGGTCGCGCGGCGATTCCGCACACCACCGAGCAGCATCGAGCGGAGAAGCATCGGAGGGGACAGACGCGGCCATGAGCATGCAGTCGATCAATCCGGCGACCGGCAAGCCGCTCGAGACGTTCGAGGAGACGACGTCACAGGAGCTTGACCGGATCCTCGGCAATGCCCACACCGCCTTCCACGAGTGGCGGGCGATGCCGTTCGCCGTCCGCGCGCAGACCATGCACAACGCGGCGCGGCTGCTGCGCGAGCGGAAAGACGACTACGCACGGACCATGGCGCTCGAGATGGGCAAGCCCATCGTCCAGGGCGAAGCGGAGATCGAAAAGTGCGCCTGGGTCTGCGACTACTACGCTGAACACGCCGAGCGTTTCCTGACGAGCCTGCCCCGCGAGACCGACGCCTCCACGAGCTACATACGTTTCGATCCGCTCGGGCCGGTCCTGGCGGTGATGCCGTGGAATTTTCCGTTCTGGCAGGTGTTCCGCTTCGCCGCGCCGGCGCTGATGGCCGGCAACACAGCCGTCCTCAAGCATGCCTCGAATGTGCCGCGCTGCGCCGTGTCCATCGAACAGCTGTTCCGCGACGCCGACGCCCCGCACGGGGTGTTCGCCACTGTGCTGGTCGGCTCCGCGGCGGTTGCAGGGTTGATCGCCGATCCGCGCATCGTGGCCGTGACGCTGACCGGCAGCGACCGCGCGGGCAGCCAGGTGGCCGAGCGGGCGGGACACGAGATCAAGAAGACGGTGCTCGAGCTGGGCGGCAGCGACCCATTCATCGTGCTGGCGGATGCCGATGTGGCGGCAGCCGCCCGGGTCGCGGCCGACGCGCGGCTCGTCAACAGCGGGCAGAGCTGTATCGCCGCCAAGCGATTCATCGTCGTCGACGCCGTCGCTGAGCAGTTCCTCACGCGATTCATCGCGGAGCTGCGCGGCCGAAAGATGGGCGATCCGCTCGCCCGCGATACCAGCGTCGGCCCCCAGGCGCGCGTCGACTTGCGCGACGCGCTTCACCATCAAGTGCAGGAATCGATCAAGCGTGGCGCACAGCGACTGCTCGGCGGCGAGGTGCCAGCCGGCGAGGGTGCCTTCTATCCGCCGACCGTGCTCGCGGCTGTCGACAAGGGCATGCCGGCCTTCGACGAGGAGACGTTCGGCCCGGTGGCGGCAGTGATCCGCGCGAAGGACGAGAACGACGCGGTGCGACTGGCCAACGACTCGTCGTTCGGGCTCGGCGCCTCGCTGTGGACGCGCGACCGCGCGCGGGCCGACCGCCTGGCTGCGGAGATCGAGGCCGGCGCGGTGTTCGTCAACGGCCTGGTGAAGTCAGACCCGCGCCTTCCCTTTGGCGGCATCAAGCGTTCCGGCTATGGCCGCGAGCTGTCGGAGTTCGGCATCCGCGAGTTCGTGAACATCAAATCGGTCTGGATCGCGTAGAGCCCGCGGCTCCGCTGCCGTCCCGCGCATTCTACCCGCGCACACGAGGCAAGACGCCCGACTCGTCTGCGTCGCGGCACACGTGTACGGACGGCATCCTGCGAAAACTCCAGGCTTACGGCGCCGCATACCTGGCGCAGCACTTGCCAGCGAGTGCTGGCGCCGGGAGGTCGTCAGCCATGGCAATGATTCTTCGCCGGACAGTGCTCGCGGTCTCGATCGGCGTGGGTCTCGTCCTCTTCGGCGTGTTGAGCGGGATTGTGATCGACCGGCTGCGCTTCGACCGCCAACGGGCGGCCGTCCTGAAGCCATACGAGGACGCGCTCCGGGGCCGCAATGAGGTGCTCATGCGCCTGGAGCTCGCCACCAACGGACGGCATCCTGCTTTTGACGCCCAGTGGCGGCGATCACTCCAGGACGTCGACGACGCCCGGCAGACGGGAAGTTCAGGACGAGCGGTGGCCGCGTGGCGTGACGCGTATGGCGCCGCGCTCAGGAGCGGACGCTGGGACGCGATGATCGACGTCGGTGACGCCGCGCTTCGTGTCGGCGCGGTGCCGGAATTCCGCGAATCTCCGGACGCCGCCGCGCGACGTAGCTATTTGACTGCGCTGTTTCGGGCGCGCGGTCAAGCGTCTGTGGACGGCGTCCTGAGCGCCTGTCGCGGATTTGCGCTGCTCGGCGACGTCGCGGTCGTGCGGCAGTGCATCGAGATCGGCCACGAGCTCGCGAAGTCCGATCCGGTCGCCGGCGGACGGGTGGCGGCGTTCGCCGGCCGTTTCATGTCGCATCCTGTCGTGGCTGTCGATAAGGCGGCCGCCGAGCCGGGCCTGTAGCCCCTTGGCTCAGCCCTTGACGCCGCCCATCGTCAGGCCGGCGGTCATGCGCCGGCGAAACGCGTAGTAGATCGCCACCGGCGGCGCCGCGTAAATGATCGCGGTCGCCATCATGTAGTTCCAGGGCGACTGGTCGCTGTTGAGGAACTGCGCGAGCGCCACCGGGACCGTCATGCTCGACTTCGAGGACAGGAGCAGGAACTGGTAGAGGTACTCGTTCCACGCCAGCAGCATCGCGTACGTGCCGACAGCGACGAGCGCCGGAGCCATCAGCGGTAGGTAGATGCTGCGATAGATCTGGAACGGCGAGGCGCCGTCGATGCGCGCGGACTCGTCGACCTCGATCGGGATGCTGCGGCCGTACTCCTGGAAGACGAAGAAGGCGTACGGGGTCGCGAACGCGACGAGCGCCGCGATCACGGACCAGAGGTTGTTCGCGAGCCCGTAGTTCTGCATGATCCGGTAGAACGGGATCGCCAGGAACGACGCCGGAATCACGTAGGTCATCAGCGCGGCGTTCGACACCAGCCAGCCGTGGCGGATCCGCATCCGGCCGATGGAGAACGCGGTCAACGTCCCGATGGCCAGCGTGAGGAAGGTGACCCACGCGCCCATGTAGATGCTGTTGGCGAACTGTCGCCAGAAATGCTCCAGGTACCAGTGCCCCTGGGTCAGGACGCCACGGAAGCTCTCGAAGGACGCCACTCTCGGCCAGATGTGGTCGGTGAAGACGTCGCCCTCGGGCTCGAGCGACACGAGGATCATGTTGTAGATCGGCAGCAGCGTCCAGACCACGAGCGCCGCGGACAGCAGCACGGTCCCGGCGGTCGCGAGACAGCGCCGGACGCGCACGGCACGCTGCGCTCGCGCCGTGGCCCGGGAGGACGAGAGCGCCCTGTCGAACGCGAGTGTGCTCATAGCTGCACCTCTGCGGTGCGCAGCTTGCGCATGAGGACGATCACCAGCGGGATCACCAGCGGGAGCGCCGACATCACCGCCGCCACGCCGAGGCGCGGCTGCCCCATGTCGAAGGCATTGCGGATGCCCAGCGTGCCGAGCACGTGCGTCGAGTTCGCCGGCCCGCCGCCGGAGACGAAGTAGACGGTGTTGAAATCGCCGAGCAGGAAGATCGTGGAGAGCAGCGTGCAGATCAGGTAGAGGTTGGCCAGGAGCGGGAAGGTGATGTGGACGAATCCACGAACGCCGGTGGCGCCGTCGACTTTCGCCGTGTCGGAGATCTCCAAGGGAATCGCCATCCGGCCCGCGAGCAGGATCAGCGTCCAGAACGGCGTCCACTTCCAGATGTGGGAGACGATGACCGCACCCAGGGCGCTCCAGCGGTCGTTGAGCCAGTACGCTCCCTCGATGTGGAAGAGCTTGTAGAGGACGTTGTTGAGGAAGCCCCACTCGCCGTTCAGCATCCAGTGGATCGAGATGAAGGTCGAGATCTGTGGCACGGCCCAGGGCAGGATGAAGATCATCAGCAGCACCTTCATCCACCAGCCGCGGCGCATGAAGAACCCGGACAGGAGCAGCGCGAGGAACATCTTCACGTTCACGCCGAGCGCCAGGTAGAGCACAGTGTTCACCACCGAGCTCTGGTAGATCGGGTCCGAGAACAGCTCCCGGTAGAGCTTGCCCTCGCTGCCCATCCACACGCCGTACACGATCGGGTAGACGACGAACGTCAGGAACACGGCGACGTAGGGCACGAGGAAGGCGACCGCCCAGGTGTACTCGCCGCCCTTGAGGTTGCCGCGGAGGTAGCGCGCGAGCGCTCGCCGCCGGACGGCGGGACGGCCGACTGCGACGACCGACGCGGTGTCCATGGTTCCCTCCGCGCTCACGCCATCTTGTACTTCGCGAAGATTTCCTCGATGCGCTTGAACGCCTTGTCGACGGCCGCCTCGGGTTTCACGCCGTCCTTGGCCACGTCGATCATCGCGTAGCTCCAGACGTGCTGGTTGCGAACGTCCGCCATCGCCAGGTTGAATACGTAGTGGTCCGGGATCGTGGGACCGAGGAGGCCCTGCTGGACGTAGCCCTTCAGGTGCGGATCCTTCGGGTTCTGCCAGAACGGGCTCTTGGCGAGCGCGGGCATGACCGGCAGCCAGCGACCCAGCCCCAGCTCGATGAACTCACCGAGGACTTTCGGCTGGATGAAGTACTTGAGGAACTCCTTGGCCACCGTGACGTTCTTCGCGCCTTTCGGAATCAGGCCGTTCGTGATGTTGACGATCGCCGGCACCGGCTTGCCGGCGTTGTCGTTCGGGTAGCCGGGAGTGCCGTGGGTGACGATCTCGTTGAAGTACCACGCGGGATGCTTTTCCTTGATCGCGACTTCAGTGGACAGCGTCCCGTCGACGTCCATCACCATGAGCTTCGCGTGGAACGCGTTGTTGTCGTCCGCGTCGTTCCAGTTGATGGCGCTCGGCGGAACGTAGCCGTCCTTGTACGCGCCACCGAGGTAGGCGGCGGCCTTGATCGCCGCCTGCTTGACCTTGGGATCGTCGAGGCGCAGCCTGCCGTCCTTCGTGACGATGTCCTGGCCGCCATACGCGACGAGGAACGCCATGAAGAGGTTGTAGGGATCGACGCCGTTGGCCGTGACCTGGAAGCCGAGACCATAGACCTTGCGCTCTCCCTGCTTCCTCAACGCGTCCTGCACCTTCTTGAAGAAGTCGAAGTAGGCGTCCCAGGTCTTCGGGATGTCCTCAAGCTTCATGCCCGCCTTCTCGACGAGCGACTTCCAGATATGGCACGGGACGATGGCAGCCCGGAGAGGCACGCCGTACGTGAGGCGCTTCTTGATGACGCTGTTGTACGCCTGCGACCCGAGCAAGGCCGTCTCGCTGAACTGGGCGCGCTGGGTCTCCACGACGTCGGTGACCTCGACCCACCGATCCTGCCAGCCGTAGATCTGCAAAATCTCGTTCGGGTTCGAGAATCCGATCAGATCCGGAACCACGCCACTGGTGAGCGCCGCCACGATCTTCTGCCGCTCCGGCGCGAAGGGCGTGATGGAGAGCTCGATCGTGTTGCCGCTCTGCTTCTCGTACTCGGCGACGGCCTTGCGCAGCGACGTGTCTTCATCCTGGACGAACCCCTGCGAGAACCACATGCTCGCGGTCGTCGCCGCCGCCTTCGCGACGTGCGGAAATGCGACTGTCTTCGCCGCAGCCAGAGCCAGGGATCCGCGGAGCATCGAGCGCCTCGTGAGATGGGCCATGACCGCTCCTTCCTGCGTCTCGCGGGCCCTCGCGGTCCCGCGCGTGTGCCCACTTGCGAGCCTTGCGGACCGAAGGGTTTCGATCTTCTACTCTCGCGTTCGCCGACTTGTCAAGTCGATCGACCTGTCAGGTGCCGTTCGCATCCTTGACAGCCCTCTTGTCGGCGCTGTATGTCGGGCACGCGGCGTCGTCCCCTCGCGGCCGCAAAACGAGGAGGCGGCATGAGCGGTGCGCGCCAGGTTCTCGCGGGTCAGTGGCATCCGCCGGGGTACCGCCACGTGCACGGCCCGGACCTCATGCTGGCCATCGCCTTCGTCGCACCCTACGCGGCGCTGTTCGTGGCCTTCGTGCTCTACCCCACCGGCTACGCGCTGCGGATGGGCAGCAAACTGTCGCTCTACACCGACCTGATCACCGATCCTCACTACCTTCCGAGCGTGCTCAACACGGCGCTCTTCGTCGGCGTCGGGGTGAACGTGAAGATGTTCCTGGCGTTGTTGGTGTCCGGCTTTTTCATGCGCCCCCGCTGGTGGATCAGGGCGCTGCTGGTCGTCTATGTGTTGCCGTGGACGTTACCGGCGATTCAAGCCGCCATCTCGTTCCGCTGGATGCTGAGTGGCGACGAGAGCGGGCTGGTCAATCGCCTGTTGTCGCTGCTGCTCGGCATCGAGGGTCCCATTTGGTTCAATCATTGGGGGCTGGCGCTCGGATCGAACATCGTCTTCTACGTCTGGAAATGGATGCCGTTCTGGACGGTGATCTTTCTCGCCGGCCGGATGGCAATCCCCCGCGACGTGTCCGACGCGGCCACGGTCGACGGAGCCACCGGGGTTTCGCGATTCGTTCACGTCACGTTCCCATTGCTGGCGAACCTCTATCTGGTCTGCACACTGCTCTCGATCGCCTGGACGATGGGTGAGTTCACGACCGTGTATTTCGTCTCCGGCGGCGCGCCCGTGTGGTCCACGGACGTACTGACGACGCTCGGCTTCCGCTATGCGTTCGACGCCGCCAACCCGTCGCTCGCCGTCGCGGCCGTGATGTCGGTTCTCCCGGTGCTCGTCCCTGTTATGGTCGTGTTGCTGCGTAGGCTCGAGACGAGGACGCTGCAGCTGTGAGCGGGGTGATCGCGTCCGTCCTGCGGCCGTCCCGTCGCGTCCGACTCCGCCGCCTTGTCACCGAAGCGGCGGCGGTGATGCTCGGCATCCTGCTGCTGATCTGGTCGGTGGCACCGATCTACAACATGCTGCTGATCGCCCTCGATCCCGAGGAAGGGGAGGTGGAGTTCAGCGGCAATATCTGGCCACCGGAGCCGTCGCTCGAGAGCTTCCGCGTGGTCCTGATGCAGGACGCCCGGTATCTCGAACACTTCTGGCGGCAACTTGGCAACAGCGTGTACATCGGCCTGATGACCATGGTCCTCACAGTGCTGGTCGCCTCTCTGGCGAGCTTTGCCGTGAGCCGGATGCCGCTGAAGCACGGCTCGCTTCTGGCCAACGCCTCGCTCCTCACCTACACGATTCCGGCATCCTTTCTGATCGTCCCGCTTTACCGGATCGTGCACGCCTACGGGCTCTTCAACGATCCCTGGGCCGTGATCGCCGTGCAGGTGGCGTTCGCAGCGCCGTTTGGGATCCTCATCCTGCGGCAATACGCGAGGCTGATACCGGTCGAGCTGGACGACGCTGCGCGTGTCGATGGTGCCTCGAGCATTCAGGTGTATTGGCGCGTGCATCTGCCGTTGACGGCGCCGGCGCTGGGGGCGATCGCCATCTATGCGCTCGTGCTCGCCTGGAACGACTACCTCTATCAGTTCGTGCTCCTCTCTTCGGAGAAGCACATGACCTTGGCGGTGATGCAGGCACAGCTGTTCGACGATGCCGATCCGCCGTGGAACGCGATGATGGCCGCGGCCGTCATCTATTCGCTGCCGCCGGTCGCGATGTTCTTGGCGCTTCGCCGCCGCATTTCGGCCGCCCTGACGATCCGCGGGTCAGGCGGGTGATTTAGAACCCCGCGACGCGCCCCAAAAGTTGACAGGTGGGTGTTCGTACCCTACGTTTTCGCTCACTATGGCGAAACCGATCATCTCCGCCGACTCGCACATCACCGAGCCGCCGAACACGTACGTCGATCGGATCGACGCGAAATTCCGTGATCGCGCGCCGCACGTCGTGCGCGATCCACAGCGCGGCGATCTGTTCGTCATCGAGGGGCTCGCGAAGCCGATTCCGATGGGGCTCGTGGCCGCGGCGGGCAAGCGTGCCGAGGAGCTGGCGCTGTTCGGCGTCCGGTTCGAGGAGCTGCATCGCGGCGGCTGGGATCCGCACGCGCGGCTGGCCGATCAGGATCGTGACGGCGTGGCCGCGGAGATCCTGTACCCGACCGTCGGCATGATGCTGTGCAACCACCCGGACTTCGACTTCAAGCACGCATGCTTCGCGGCGTACAACGAGTGGATCGGCGAGTACGCGTCCGCGCATCCGGAGCGTCTGCTCGGCATCGGCCAAACCGCGATGCGCTCGGTCGACGACGGCATCCGCGACCTCGAACGCATCAAGGCGCTCGGACTGCGCGGCGTCATGATGCCGGGTAACCCAGCGCTCGCCGACTACGACGATCCGATGTACGACCCGTTCTGGGAGGCCGCCGTCGATCTGAAGCTGCCGCTCTCGTTTCACATCCTCACGAGCACCAGCGATACGTTCAAGACGCGCGGGCCCAAGCTCAACGGCTTCATGTCGATCATCCGCGGCTGCCAGGACATCATCGGGCTGTTCATCTTCAGCGGCGTCTTCGAGCGTCACCCGAAGCTGAAGCTCGTCTGCGTCGAGGCCGACGCGGGGTGGGTGCCGCACTTCATGTATCGCATGGATCACGCCTACGAGCGGCACCGCTACTGGCTCACCGGTAGCGCGATCACCCGGATGCCGAGCGAGTACTTCCGCGAGCACGTCTATACGACGTTTCAGGACGATTGGGTCGCGTTCCAGGTGAAGGATCTTTGCAACGTCCGTCGGCTCATGTGGGCGAACGACTTTCCGCACAGCGATTCCACGTGGCCGAATTCGCAGGCCGTGCTGGCGAAGCAGGCCGCGCACCTGACCGAAGAGGAGCGCGACCTCGTGCTCCACGACAACGTCGCCGACCTCTACGCCCTCGGCGCCGCCCGGACGGCAGAGAGGCGCATATGACGTACGACCTCGTGATCCGCGGCGGCACCGTGGTGGATGGCTCCGGACTCCCGCGTTACCGCGCCGACGTCGGCATCCGCGGCGACCGCATCGCACGCATCGGGAACATTCGCGAGCGCGGGCGCGAGGAGCTGGACGCTCGCCATCACGTCGTGGCGCCGGGGTTCATCGACGGCCACACCCACATGGACGCGCAAGTGGCGTGGGATCCGCTCGGCACGTGCTCGTGCTGGCACGGTGTGACCAGCGTCGTCATGGGCAACTGCGGCTTCACGCTGGCGCCCTGCCGTCCGCACGAGAAGCACCTGGTCGTGCGCAACCTCGAGCGCGCCGAGGACATTCCCGCCGAGGCGATGCAGGCGGGCATCGAGTGGACGTGGGAGACGTACGCGCAGTATCTCGACGCCGTCGCGCGTTGGCCGAAGGGCATCAATTACGCGGGCTACGTCGGCCACTCGGCGCTGCGCACGTACGCCATGGGCGAGCGGGCATTCTCCGAGCCCGCCACCGCTCAGGATCTGGCGGTGATGAAGCGCGAGCTGTCGGACGCGCTGGCCGCCGGCGCCATGGGATTCACGACGTCGCGCACGCGCAACCACGAAACGGCCGACCGGCGCCCGGTGGCCAGCCGCGTCGCCGAGTGGAGCGAGGTGCGCGAGCTGGTGCAGGTGATGGGCGACCTCGGCGCCGGCATCTTCGAGATCGCCGGTGAGGACACGGGTCGCGACCTCGATCGTCAGCGCGACTACCTCCAACGGCTGCGTGACCTCGCCGTGGAAACCGGCGTGCCCGTCACGTGGGGCATGTTCAGCTCGCGCTTCATGCCGGACGCCTGGCGCGCGTACTTCGCCACGCTCGGCGAGACGGCGAACGCCGGCGGGCGCATGTTCGCGCAGGTCCACAGCCGCTCCCTCTCCCTCGTGCTCTCGTTCGAGACACGCCTGCCGTTCGATCGGCTGCCTGAGTGGCGCGACGTGCGCCAGCGCCCGCTCGACGAGCAGCGCGCGCTCCTGCGCGACCCCGAGGTGCGGCGGCGGCTGGTGAAGGCGGCCGCCGAGGCCGAGTACGGCCGCGTCGTCGGCGCCGAGGCGCGGAAGCCTGACTACGAGTGGACGATGCTCATGGAGGATCCCTGCGGGCCGCATCGGTCCATCGCCGAGATCGCTCGCGAGCGGGACGTCGACCCCGTGGAAGCGCTCATCCAGGTCGCGCTGGAGCGCGATCTCAAGGCGTTCTTCGTCCAGCCGCTGTTCAACGAGAACTTCGACGACGTGCTGGAGATGATGAAGCACCCGCGCTCGGTGGTGACGTTCTCGGATTCCGGCGCCCACGTCTCCCAGATCATGGACTCGTCGCTGCAGACGCAGGTGCTCGCCTACTGGGTGCGCCGCCGCCAGGCGCTCACGCTCGAGGAGGGCGTCCGAATGCTGAGCTTCGAGCCGGCGTCAGCATGGGGCTTCCACGATCGCGGCCTGCTTCGGGAGGGCCTGGCCGCCGACGTGATCGTCTTCGATCCCGACCGCGTGGCGCCCGACATGCCGGAGGTGGTGAACGATCTGCCCGCGGGCGCGCGGCGCCTGCGTCAGAAGGCCACCGGCTTCCACGCGTCGATCGTGAATGGACAGCTGGTACTGCGTGATGGCGCGCACACCGGCGCGCATCCCGGTCGCGTCCTCCGCGGACCTCTCGCTACGGGCCGCTGATACCGCGTCGAAGCGACCGGCGACGAACAAGGAAAGGTCGCCGCCCCACCAAGTGATTGCGGGAATTATCGGTCGTCCTTTCGTGGTTGCTTGATCGCCTCTTGGAGTGCTTTGCTCGACTGTTCCATGGCTTGATCGGTCTGCAGCTGCGGCCGGGGAGTCTGAAGCTTGTACTCCTCCACGTTGCTGTAGTCCGTGTCCGAGGCTGGGGCTTGGATGTTGTGTTCCTTTGCCGCGTCGGCTTCGCCCGCCGCGACAGGACCGGTAACCCGTGCGATGCACAGCACACCCACTACGAGTGAGACGAAGCCAGACCGCGCGCGGTGTTTGGTGAGCACTGTCTCCTCCGTAAGGTGAACCCCGACGTTGACTCGGCCAACGCGTCCGCGTAGGTCAGATACGTGGCGAGTGACGCCACGACAATCCTCGCTTCGACAGTGAGGAGGTCGATGCCGACCAGCGACATGCGAACCCACGCGTCGATCACGATCCCCTTGTCGAGCACGCGGTCGAACACATCGATCAGGCTCCATGTGTTCGGGATGCGCCTGACGGCCATTAGCCGTCAATGCGGGAAAAAGTTTTCCGCATGCCCTGTATGACTCCGGAGGGCGGAGTGGACGCAAGGGTGGTGCCGCCAAGGCTATGGACGGACCACGCAGACAGACTAATCCGAAGGCGACGGTTGACGTTTTATGTGACGAAGGAGCTTTCAACAGGCTGAGTCGCCGCCGGGCGGGAGTCCGGCGCGCTGTGGTATGGTGCGCCGCATCATCGGCAAGACGATCGGCGTGACCGAAACAGAGGCAGCCGGCGCGCAGGACCGCACCAATGGTGTCGCACGCGCCGGCCACAGCGTCGAGCTCGCGTCGATCACCCATCGATTCGGGGCCACGACGGCGGTCGACGACGTCAATCTCGGCGTCGAGGCCGGTGAGCTGGTCGCCCTGCTGGGCCCGAGCGGCTGCGGCAAGACCACGCTGCTGCGGATCATCGGCGGCTTCATCGTCCCGACCGCCGGCAGCGTGCGGGTAGACGGCCGGGCCATCGACCACCTGCCCGTGAGCCGTCGCGACATCGGCATCGTCTTCCAGAACTACGCCCTGTTTCCCCACATGACCGTCTACGAGAACGTGGCCTACGGCCTTCGCGCGCGGCACGCGCCGCGCGCACGGATCCGCGAGCGCGTGGCCCGGATGCTGGCGACCGTCCAGCTCGAAGGGCTGCGCGACCGCGTGCCGCGTCAGCTGTCCGGCGGTCAGCAGCAGCGCGTGGCCCTGGCGCGCGCGCTCGCCGTGGAGCCGCGGATTCTGCTCCTCGACGAGCCCTTCGGCGCCCTCGACAAGAACCTGCGCCTCGACATGCAGATCGAGGTCAAGCGGCTGCAGCGGCAGTTCGGCATCACGGCCATCCTCGTGACCCACGATCAAGAGGAGGCGATGAGCCTCGCCGATCGCATCGCGGTGATGAGCCGGGGACGGGTCGAGCAGTTCGCCAGCCCGGTGGAGATCTACGATCGGCCGCGCACGCTGTTCGTGAACAGCTTCGTCGGCACGGCCAACTTGCTCGCCGGCGAGATCGTGGCGCGCGACGGCGTCATGTTCACCGTCGCGCTCGACGCCGGCGCGACGGTGACGGTGCCGGGGATCACCGGGCTGGACGGCAAGCGCGTGATCGTCTCGGCGCGTCCGGAGAACCTGCGTCTCTACCCGCAGCCGGGCCCCGGGCGCTGGAGCGTCGAGCTCCGCATCCGCATGCCGGTCGGTGCGCACATGGTCAGTGAGGTCGTCACGACCGTCGGCGAATCGCTGAAAGTCACCGAGCCGCGCGCCAGCGTGGTGCCGCCGGGCGACACCGGCGCCAGGCTGTACTGCGCGATCGGCTCGGCGTCCGCCGTGTCCCTATTTCCCGCGCCGGCGCAGGTACCGGCGCAGCTCTGAGGAGGCCGCCCATGTCGACTCCCGCATTGACCCGCCGCACACTGCTCGCCGGAGGCGCGGTGCTCGCGACCACCACGCTGCTGCCTCGCCCCGCGCGCGCCGCCGGGCGCATCGTCGCGCCGGTGTATCCGGGGCCGTGGGAGGAAGCGTACCGCGCCGTCGTGCTGCCCGCGGTGAAGAAGACCCAGGATGTCGACACCGTGCTCACGCCGCTGCTGGCACTGGACCAGGTCGCGAAAGTGAAGGCCTCGCGTAGCGCGCCGCCGTTCGACGTGTTCTTGCTCGATCCGGGGCCGGTGGTGGTCGCGGTCGAGGACGGGCTCATCGAGAAGTTCGACCCGTCTCGGTGCAAGAACATCATGCATCTGCAGAAGTCGTTCTACGACGACTGGGGCGTGTCCGTGGCCGCGCAGATCGTCGGCATCGCCTACAACCCGAAGAAGGTGGAGCGACCGAAGGGGTGGAAGGACCTGTTCGAGCCGAAGTACTACGGCAAGGTCGGCATCTCGGGCTTCGGCACCACGTTCGGCACGTCGTCGCTGATCGAGATCTCGAAGCAATACGGCGGCTCGATGACGAACGTCGATCCGGCGTTCGAGCAGCTGAAGAAATGGCTGCCGCACGTGGGGGTGATCGCGCAGAACCCGGTGGCCGTGAACACGCTCTTCCAGCAGGGGCAGATGGACGTCACGTACACGAACTTCCAGACCGTATCCACGCTGAAGGGCCGCGGCGTGGACATCGAGTTCGTGAAGCCCGACACCGGCCCGATCGCCTTCTACACCACGCTGCACGTGGTGAAGAACGCGGCCAACAGGGACAACGCATACAAGTACATCGACACCATCCTCAGCACGGAGGTCCAGGCGGCGCTGCAGAAGCCCCCGTACAACCTCCTGTCGGTGAACAAGAACGTGCCGCTTCAGCCCGACATGCCCGCGGACCTCGTGAAGTCGCACGCGGAGCTGGCAAGCTTCGTCCACCACGACTGGCGCGTGATCGCGCCGCTGCGTGCCGGCTGGATCGAGCGCTTCAACAAGGAGATCCGCCAATAGCGAAGGAGATCCGCCAATAGCGACGCCGCGCGCCCGCGCGCCGCGGGAGCGGGAGGGCTGGCTGGCGCTCCCGCTCGCACTGTACTTCTGCCTGTTCTTTCTGGCGCCACTGGTGCTGCTGGCGGGCATCAGCCTGCGGGTGACGCCACAGCTCGAAGGCGTCGGTCTCGCGCAGTACGCCAGGTTCGCGGGCGATCCGTTCAACTGGAGCGTGCTCTGGCAGACGCTTCTGATCGGCGTCAAGACCGTCGCGCTGACAGCGTGCATCGGCATCCCGCTCGGCCTCTTGTTCATGGAGACGCCGCGCCGGCTGCAGCCGATCCTGCTCTTCGTCATCGTGCTGCCGCTGCTCACGTCCGTGGTCGTGCGGACGTTCGCGTGGATGGTGATCCTCGGACGCGAGGGGCTCGTCAACAACGCGCTCACCGCGCTCGGTGTCATCAGCACGCCGCTGCGACTGCTGCACACCGAGCTCGGGCTCGTCGTGTCGCTGTCGCAGATCGAGATGCCGCTGATGCTGCTGCCGCTGATCAGTGTGATGTCGCGGCTGGATCCGAATTTGAAAGACGCCTCCGCCGCGCTCGGCGCCGGGCGCTGGCGCACACTCTTCCGCGTGACGCTGCCGCTCAGCCTGCCCGGGCTGCTCGCTGGCTGCCTGCTGGTCTTCGCCAGCTCGGTCACCGCATTCGTCTCCCAGACGATCATCGGCGGCGGCCGCATGGTGCTCATGCCGTTCTACCTCTGGCAGCAGGCGACGACGCTCTTCAACTGGCCGTTCGCGGCGACGATCGGGATGGTGCTGCTGGGCGCGGTGCTCTCCGTGGTCACCACGCTCAATGCGCTCGGCCGCCGGAGCCGGGCGCTCGTCCACGGTTGACCGGATGGCGCGACAGACCACGGCCGGCGATCTGTCCTACCGCGTCGTGCTCGGGCTGCTCAGCGCCGTCGCGTTGCTGATTTTGATCACGCCGGTGGTCGTCGTCATCATCACGTCGTTCACCGACTCGCGCTCGCTGCGGTTTCCGCCGCCGGCCTACTCGCTGCGCTGGTACTCCGCGCTGTTCGATCCGGTGCAGTCCGCGCAGATCCACACCGCCGCCTGGAACAGCCTCGTGATCGCGGTCGCGGCCACCGCGATCTCGGTGGTCCTCGGGACGGCGGCCGCGCTCGCCATCAGCGGCCGCCGGACGTGGTGGACGCAGACGCTCGACGCGGTGTTCATGTCACCGCTCATCCTGCCGACGCTCGCCTTCGGGCTCGCCGCGCTCATGTTCTTCAGCACGCTGCGGCTGCGCCTGTCGCTCCCGCTGATGATCGTGGGCCATGTCGCCGTGGTGGTGCCGTTCATCCTGCGCACGACGATCGCCAGCCTCTCCCAGCTCGATCGGGGGCTGCTCGACACCTCGTCCAGCCTGGGCGCGAGCGGCATCTATACATTTTGGCGCGTCACGCTGCCGGCGATCCGGCCCGGCATCCTCGCCGGCGCGTTCATCGCGTTCATGGCTTCCCTCGACAACGTCTCCGTCTCGCTGTTTCTGGCCGGGCCGGAGAACGACGTGCTGCCGATTCGCATGTGGGGGATGCTGGAGAGCCAGCTCGACGTGCGCACGGCCGCCGTCTCGGGCGTGCTGATCTTCACCACCGCGATCCTGGTCGTCGTCATGGACCGCATCGTCGGGCTCACGCGGAGGATTTCGTGATGCGCATCATCGCCGAGCCGCTCACCGCCGAGGCGTTCAAGCCGTACGGGGCCGTCCTCGAAGGCCCGCCCCTCCCGGGCCGCGTCTACGTCAACGACACCCTTGCGAACGGCCGCCCGCACGCGCCGATGTCTCTCTCGATCGCGACGGTGGCGCCGACGAGGGAGCTGCCGCTCGTGGTGAAGGTGCTCGAGCGCCACGAGCATTCCTCGCAGAGCTTCATCCCGCTCGGCGTGTCGCGCTATCTCATCCTGGCGACGCGTGACGCGCCCGGCGGCGGCCCCGACGTCGCGAATCTTCGCGCGTTCGTCGCGCGCGCCGGTCAGGGCGTGACCTACGCGATGGGCACCTGGCATCATCCGGTCACCGTGCTGGACACGCCCGCCTCGTTTGCGGTGCTGATGTGGCGCGACGGCAGCGCCGGCGACGAGGAGTTCGTGCCGGTCACCATTCCGCTCACCGTCGACGTCGAGTGAGGAGTCGCCATGTCCACGCACACCGCTCCGCGTGATCTGATCGGCTATGGCGGCGAGCCGCCGCACCCACACTGGCCCGGCGAGGCCCGCATCGCCGTCAACTTCGTCATGAACTACGAGGAGGGCTCGGAGTACAACGCCCAGGACGACGGCGTCTCGGAGGGCACGCTGACCGAGGCCGGCGCCGCGAACTACGGCGTGAAGGGGCGCGATCTCGCCGCCGAAGGCATGTTCGAGTACGGCAGCCGCGTCGGATTCTGGCGCGTGCAGCGGATCTTCAAGGAGCGTGGGCTGCCGCTGACGGTGTTCGGCTGCGCGCTCGCGCTCGAGCGCAACCCGAAGGTTGCCGCGGCCATCCGCGAGTCGGGCTGGGACGTCTGCTCGCACGGGTGGCGCTGGGTCAAGCACTATGAGCTGAGCGAGGACGAGGAGCGCAAGCACGTCCAGCTCGCTGTCGAGTCGATGAAGAAGACGCTCGGCGAGCGCCCGCTCGGCTGGTACTGCCGCTACGGACCGAGCGTGAACACGCGCCGCCTCGTGGTGGAGGAGGGCGGCTTCCTCTACGACTCGGACGCCTACAACGACGAGCTTCCGTACTGGGTGCGCGTCAACGACCGACCGCATCTGGTGGTGCCGTACAGCCTCACCGCCAACGACTCGAAGTTCGGCAGCGGCGGCTTCTTCACTGCGGACGACTACTTCACGTTCGTGAAGGACGGCTTCGACGTCCTCTATAAGGAAGGCAAGACGGAGCCGAAGATGATGTCGCTCGGGCTGCACCTTCGGCTCATCGGGCACCCGTCGCGCGCGGCGGGCCTCGAGCGCGCGCTGGACTATATCGCCAAGCACAAGGGCGTGTGGTTCACGCGGCGCGTGGATATCGCGCGGCACTGGATCACGACGCACCCCGCGCATTGATTACGTGGGGGGGCCCCGACATGTGGCCCCCCACACCCCCCACACGTTCGGAGCGCCCCGGCGGAGCCGGGGCGCTCCTCGAGTCAGCCTCGGGCGCGCTGGCGGAGCACGAGCTGCCCGCGGCCCGGCCTGCTGAGCAGCTCGCCGGCGCGCGCCACGATCTCGCCGCGCGAGAGCGTCACGCGCGGGACCCCTCGCACCGTGAAGCCGTTGAACGGGTCGTAGCCTGCGCGCGAGTGGAGCGCGCGCTCGTCGATCGTCTCGGTGGCCGCCGGGTCGAGGATCAGCAGATCGGCGTCGCTGCCCACCGCGATCGTGCCTTTGCGCGGGTAGAGCCCGAACAGCTTCGCCGGCGTCGTGGCGAATGCGGCCACGAACGTCTGGAGCGAGATGCGGCCCCGCGCGACGCCCTCGGAATACACCACGCGCATCTCCGTCTCGAGGCCCGGGACGCCGTACGGCACCTTGCGAAAGTCGCGCGCGCCCTTGGCCTTCTGGGCCACCGTCCATGACGTGTTGTCGCTGCCGATCGTCTGGATGTCGCCGGCGCGTAGCGCATCCCAGAGCGCGTTCACGTCGGCCTCGCTGCGCAGTGGTGGCGCGCCGCAGACCTTGGCGGCCTCGACGCCGCCCTTCGCGTACGCGTCCTGGGTGAGCCCCAGATAGATCGGCCGCGTCTCGCCCCACACGCGCAGTCCGCGCTTGCGCGCCGCGCGCACGGCGTCGGCGGCGCCCGAGCACGACATGTGGACGATGTACACCTCGGCGTCGACGAGCGCGGCATAGTCGATCACGCGTCGGGTGGCCTCGATCTCCGCCAGCGCGGGGCGGGAGTCGGCGTAGTGGCGAGGATCGGTGCGACCGGCGGCTGCCATGTCGGCCTGGGCGAGGTCGAGCATGTCGCTGTTCTCGCAGTGCACGTTGACCAGCGCGCCGGAGCCACGTGCCGCGCGCAGCACACGCAGCAGTGCCTCGTCGGCGAGGCCGAACTCACGAATGGTGAAAACCTTCAGGCTCGGAAAGCCGGCGGCCACGAGCGCCGGGATCTCCGCCAGACGCGCGTCGGTCGCCTCGGAGAGGATCACGTGAAAGCCGTAGTCGACGTGCGCGCGTCCCTGCGCCTTGGCCTTCCACGTCTCGATCGTCTGCGCGAGGCCCACGCCCTTCGCCTGCCACGCGTAGTCGCAGATCGTCGTCACGCCGCCGCACGCCGCCGCCGCCGTACCGGACTCGAAGTCGTCGGCCGTCCGCATGCCGCCGAGATCGAGATCAAGGTGCGTGTGTACGTCGACGCCGCCGGGCATGACGAGGAGGCCGCGCGCGTCGATCTCGTGCGCGCTCGGCGGCAGCCCGGCGTCGATGGTGGCGATCCGTCCGCCACGGATACCGAGATCGGCGACGATGACGTCGGAGGCGGTCGCGACGAGGCCGCCGCGGACGACGAGGTCGTACGTCATCATGCGCGGGGCCTCAGAGCTTCATCAGCCGCGGCATCACGAGCGTGATCCACGGGACGAAGGCGACGACCAGCAAGCCGAGCAGCAGCGCGATGACGTACGGGACATAGGCGCGCGCGGCGGTCTCGACGCTCGTGCGACCGAGCGCGCAGGCGATGAAGAACCCGACGCCGAACGGCGGCACGAAGAGCCCGAGGCCGAGCGCGGCGACGACGAGGATGCCGTAGTGCAGGGGATCGACGCCGAAGCGCGCGATGACGGGGAAGAAGACCGGCACGAGGATGATCATGGCGGGCACGCCCTCGAGGATCGCGCCGAGCGGCACGAACACGACGATGGTCACCAGCAGCACCAGCGTCGCGTCGGATGAGAGCCCGAGCAGCACGCCTGCGATCAATCGCGGAATCCCCTGGGCGGCGAAGATCCACGAGAGCACGGAGGCCGTGCCCACGAGCAGCATGACCATCCCGGTCAGCGAGGCGGTGTTGATCAGGAGCGGCAGCAAATCGCGCACGCGGATCTCGCGGTAGATCACGAGCCCGAGCAGCAGCGCATACAGGACCGCGAGCACCGCCGCCTCCGTCGGCGTGACGATGCCGCCGAGGATGCCGCCGAGAATGATCACCGGCGCGACGAGCGGCAGCAGGCCGCGCGCGCACGCGCGCACGACCTCGCGCAGCGATGGCCGCGGCTCGCGCGGCAGGTTCTCGCGCCGCGCCTGCACGTAGATCAGCGCCAGCAGGAACACCGCCATGGCCGCGGCCGGGAGAAAGCCGGCCATGAACAGCGCGGCGATCGACAGGTCAGTGAGGCTCGCCAGCACGACCATCATCAGGCACGGCGGCACCAGGACGCCCATCGCCGACGCCGCGGCGACGATCGAGACCGCGAGCTCGGGCCGATAGCCGGCGCGCTTCATCGCCGGAATCAGCAGCGACCCGACCGCGGAGACGTCCGCGGCCGACGAGCCCGAGATCCCTGAAAAGAGATACTCGCTCACGACCGTCGTCATGCCGAGGCCGCCGCGGATGTGGCCCACGAGCGCGCGCGCGAAGCCGACGAGCCGCTCGGTGATGCCGCCGGTATTCATGAGATCGCCGGCGAGCACGAACAGCGGCAGCGCGAGCAGCAGGAACGAGTCCATGCCACCGATCACGCGATGGGGCACGACGATGAGCGGCAGGTCGCGTTGCAGGAGCACGTAGACCACGCACGCGAGGCCCACCGCGAACGCGATCGGCGTGTGGAGCGCGATGAGAACCGTCATGGTGGCGATGAGCGCCACCACCGCGACGGACGCGGGCACGCTCGCCAGCCGCCCGGCGAGCACGATGGCCGCCGCGCCGACGACGACGAGCGCCACTCCGCTCCAGAGCGCGCGCGACGCCCGCGCCGAGGCGAGCGCGGCGACCTGCAGGCCGAGCATGATCACGGACGCGATCGGAATGACGGCGAACACGTACTGCAGCGAGATGCCCATGGACGGCGAGCGCTGACTGGCCATGGCCGGCACGAGGGCGGCGCCCTCCCAGGCAAGGATGGCGGCGAAGACGGCGACGAGGGCGGTCACGGCGTGGTGGAGCACGTCGCGAGCGCGCGGCGGGAGGCGCACCACGAGGCTGTCGACGCCGAGGTGCGCAGCGCGCCGCATCGCGACGCACGCACCGAGGAACGAGGCCCAGACGAACAGATAGCGGCAGAGCTCCTCGCTCCACGGCGGCGTGTCGTTCAGCACGTAGCGCGCGAACACCTGGATGCTGACGAGCACGGTGATCGCGCCGATCAGCAGCCCGGCAGCGAGCTCGAGCGCGCGCCACGCGGGCGACGCGGCCGAGGGCACGGGCTACTGTCCTGCTTTGATGATCGCGTCCAGCAGGTCCTCGGCCTTGTAGTTCGACGCGACCTTCTGCCACACCGGGCGCATCGCCTCGAGGAACGCGCGATCGTCCATCTTCGCGAACTGGATGCCCTTGGCGCGCAGATCCTCGATCGCCTTCGACTGCCGATCCTTGAAGAGCGAGCGCTCGTACACCGATGCCTCGGCGGCCGCCTGCGTGATCCACTTCTGCACGTCGGCCGGCTGGCTGGCGAAGAACCGCGCCGAGATCAGGACGGGCCGCGGCTCGGCCAGGAAGTGAAAGCCCGGCTCGGTGACGTACTTCACCGCCTCGTACACCTTCGTCGTCCACAACGCGGTGTAGTCGATCGTCGCGCCCTCGACCACGCCCTGCTTCATCGACGTGTAGAGCTCGGGGAAGGGCAGCGGCGTCGGATTCGCGCCGAGCGCGCGCATCGACTCGATCAGCGCGGGATTTTCCATGACGCGGATCTTCACACCCTTGAGATCGGCCGGCGTGCGGACCGGCGCCTTCACCGTCTGGATGCCGCTGTCGCCCGTGCTGAAGTAGCCGAGCACCTTGTAGCCGCCCTGCTCCTCGATGCGCTGCGAAAGGAGCTTGCCGGCGGGGCCGTCGGCGATCCGCGTCATGTGCTCCTGGTTCTTGATGAGGAACGGCAGCTGCACGACGTTGTACGCGGGCGCGAAGTTGGCGAGCGCGCCGGCGCCGATGCACATGTGCACCGTGCCGAGACGGATGCCTTCGAGCAGATCGCGCTCGCCGCCGAGCTGCGCGCCGCCGAACACCTGCACGTCGAGCTTGCCGCCCGACAGCCGCTCGGCGACTTCCTTGAACTTCAGCGCGCCATCCTGGTACGGGAACGTCACCGGCGCGTGGTGCGCGAACTTGATCACCGTCTTGTCCTGCGCCCCGACGGGAGCGATGAGAGCGGCGAGGGCGAGGACGACCACCGCGAGTGCAAGCCGTCGCTTCATGACACGTTCCTCCGGGTCGAAAAGACGTCGCTCGAGCCGCCTGAACGTATCACAGTGCTGTTGACTCGGCGCGTGTCTGCGCAGATGATCCGACGCATGCCTGCGGTCGGTGGAGTCCAGCCGTTTCCCTCCGGTTTCCGGATCGAAGAGATCGACAGCGACGACGCGACCATCCACGTCCGGGTCGGCGGTCAGGGGCCTGCCGTCATCATGCTGCACGGCTTCGGCGACACCGGCGACATGTGGGCGCCTCTGGCAGCGGCGCTCGTGCAGAAACGCGTGGTCGTCGTCCCGGACTTGCGGGGCATGGGGCTCTCGTCGCATCCCGACGGCGGGTACGACAAGAAAACGCAAGCCCGCGATGTCGCGCGAGTGCTCGACACACTCGAGATCGAGACGGCAGAAGTCGTTGCGCACGACATCGGCAACATGGTGGCGTATGCGTTCGCTGCCCAATATCCCCAGCGCGTGGTGCGGCTCGTCCTGATGGATGCGCCGCTTCCGGGCATCGGCCCCTGGGACGAGATCACGCGGAGCCCGCTGTTGTGGCATTTCAACTTCCGCGGGCCCGATGTCGAGCGTCTGGTCGCCGGCCGCGAGCGCATTTATCTGGATCGATTCTGGAACGAGCTGTCAGCCGATCCGAAGTCGATCGACGAAGCGACCCGTCAGCACTACGCCGGACTCTACGCGCAGCCGGGCGCCATGCACTCCGCGTTCAATCAGTTCGCGGCCTTCGCGCAGGATGCGATCGACAATCAGGCATTCGCGGCGAAACGCAAGCTGACCATGCCCGTGTTGGCGATTGGAGGCGACACATCATTCGGTGCCGCCATGGCGGACGTCGTTCGCTTCGTCGCGACGGATGTGCGCTCGGTGGTCATCCCGAGCTCAGGACACTGGTTGATGGAGGAGCAGCCTGCCGCGACGGTGGCCGCCGTCCGCGACTTCCTCGACTGGAAGTAGCGTCGTTCACGGCTTCGTCAATACCCTCTCGAAGCGGCGATCCGGGATGAGCCACATGATCGCGACCAGGACGTACAGTGAGCACGAGATCAGCGGGTGAACGAACGCTGCCGGGATTGCCGCCGCATAGAGGAGTATCGAGCCTCGTCCCTTGACGTCGCGACCCAAGGCCTTCGCCAGCTTCGAGTCCTTGTCGTGCGCTGCCAACAGGACGCGCGTGAGCACGAAATACGCGATCGCCGCGGACAACAGCACGAGGCCGTACGCCGCAACGGGCACCGGGGCCCAGTGGTTGTCCGCCATCCAGGCGGTCACGAACGGAGTGAGGGAGAGCCAGAAGAGGAGATGCAGGTTCGCCCAGAGGATCGAGCCGTTGACGTGGTGAACGGCGTGCATGAGATGGTGATGATTGTTCCAGTAGATCGCGACGTACACGAAGCTCAGGACGTACGTGAGAAAGGCGGGCGCGGCGGGCAGCAGCGCCGCGGGCGACGGGCTATGGGGCGGCTTCAACTCCAGCACCATGATCGTGATGATGACGGCGATGACTCCGTCGCTGAACGCTTCAAGCCGTCCTTTGCTCATATGAGCGTCCCTCCCGTCGAGCATACGTGAACCGATCATGGATGACGTGACGCTCGACGACTTCACCGAGCTCTCGGGGTGGAGCGCAGTGGTGTCGGGACAGGCCGTGCTCGGCATTGCCGGAGATCGCGGACCCGGCGGCGTCGCGATGCGGCTGGACTTCGATTTCAGAGGCGGTGGCGGCTTCGTCGTCGCCCGCAAGCGCTTCGCGCTCGCGCTGCCCGATGCGTATGCGTTCACGCTCGACGTCCGCGGCATGGCGCCCGCAAACAAGCTCGAGTTCAAGCTCGTCGACCCGAGCGGCTACAACGTCTGGCGCTATCAGGCGGACGCCTTCGAGCTCACGCCGGACTGGCGGCCCGTGCGGATCACGAGCAGCCAGCTCGATTTCGCGTGGGGGCCCGCGGGCGGCGGTGCGGCGCGCGAGGTGGGCGCCATCGAGCTCGCGATCGTCGCGCCGCCGGGCGGGAAGGGCACGCTCTGGATCGCGAACCTCGGCCTCGAGGATGAGAGCTTCCGGTCGATGCCGACCGTACGGGCGTCGAGCGAGCTGCCGGGACACGAGGCGCGGTGTGCCGTCGATCGTCGTGCGGATACGGGCTGGCGCAGCAAGCCCTCCGACGAGCCGCAGTGGGTCCTGATCGACTTCGGCCGGTTACGCGAGTATGGCGCGCTGATCATCCGGTGGGATCCGACGACTACGGCGCGAGCGTTCGACGTCGACATCTCGGACGACGGTGTCGCGTGGACGACGGTGTATTCGGCCGGGCGGCCCGACACGGCCCGGAGCTATGTCTATCTGCCTCGGGGTGCGTCACGGCACCTGCGGGTCCGCCTGCAAGATGGCGATCCCAATGGAACCGGCATCGCCGAGATCGATGTGCGGCCGCGCGAGTTCTCGCGGTCGTTGAACGAATTCTTTCACGGCGTCGCTGCGGATGAGCGCAGGGGTGACTTCCCGCGATATCTCAGCCGCGAGCAGACGTACTGGACGACCGTCGGGGACGTCCACGGCGGCGCCGCGCCGGCCCTCTTCAACGAAGACGGCTTGCTCGAGGTCGACAGAGGCACGTTCTCGATCGAGCCGTTTGTCTATGGCGGCGAAGAGCTCATCACATGGGCCGATGCCGCGCCGACGCAGGAGCTGGAGCAGGGCTTCCTTCCGATCCCGTCGTCAGTGTGGCGGAAGGACGGCATCACGCTTCGTGCCACGGCCTTTGCGACCGACGAGTCGGGCAGACCGGTTCTCTATGTGCGATACCGGCTCGAAAACTCGAAGCCCGAGCCGCAGCGAGTGCGATTGTTCGCCGCGCTGCGCCCGTTCCAGGTGACGCCGCCGTGGCAGGCCTACCGTGAGCTCGGCGGTGGCAGTCGCATCACCACGCTCGATTACGTCGGTGGATTCGTGTCGGTGAATCGCAGCAAGGTGGTCATCCCGCTCACGGCGCCGAGCGGGTTCGGGGCGGCGGCGTTCGATCGGGGCGCCATCACGCATTATCTGCGCTCGGGCGACCTGCCGGCGGACCAGGCGGTGAGCGACGGGTTCGGCTATGCGTCCGGCGCCCTGCGCTACGATCTCGACTTGCCTGCGGCGTCTACGCGCGATGTTTATCTGGCGACGCCGTTCGGCGCAGTCGACGATGCGCTCATTGCTGGCTGCCGCGATGTCGACGCCGGGGCCCAGCTCGACGCCGCCATCCGCGAGTGGAGCGAGAAGCTGGGGCGCGTCGACATTCGCCTCCCGGCCTCCGCTCGAGATTTCGCCGACACCTTCAAGACGGCTGCAGCGCACATCCTCGTCAATCGTGACGGCCCCGCGCTACAGCCCGGGCCGCGGCGGTACGCTCGATCGTGGATCCGCGACGGCGCGACGATGGCGACGGCGTTGCTATGTGCCGGCTGCACGGACGAGGTACGCGACTACGTTCGCTGGTACGCGCGCCATCAGGCGGCCGACGGCACCGTTCCGTGCTGCGTCGATCGTGATGGCCCCGATTGGCTCGCGGAATACGACAGCCAGGGCGAGATGATCTACACCGTGATGCAGTACTTCCGCTTCACCGGCGACCGCGCGTTCCTCGCCGAGATGTGGCCCGCCGTGACGAGATCTGTCGATCGCATCGAGGCGCTGCGCAGCCGACGTCTCACGGCTGAGTTTCAGTCGCCGGACAACCGCGCCCGCTACGGGCTCCTGCCGGAGTCGGTCAGCCACGAAGGCTATCTCGCTCATCCGGTCCACGCCTACTGGGACGACTTCTGGGCGCTCCGTGGTCTGAAGGATGCGGCCACCATGGCGGCGACCCTCGGTGACGACCCGCAGCGTGCGCGTCTCGTTGCGCTCCGCGACTCCTTCCGTGAGACGCTTCATGCGTCCATCATGGCGACGATGACGGACCGCGGCCTCGACTACATCCCGGCGTCGGTGGAGCTGGCCGACATCGATCCGGCCGCCACCGCGATTGCCATCGCGCTGCTCGACGAGGCGCAGGCGCTGCCCGCTGCCGCCATCCGGCGGACGTTCGACGAATATCTGTCGAACGTTCGCAGGCGACGAAGCGGTGAGATCGACTGGAGCAACTACTCGCCGTACGAGATCCGCATCATCGTCGCGCTGGTCCGCCTCGGAAGGCGCGAAAGCGCGTTCGATCTGGCCCGGTTCTTCCTGGGGGACCAGCGCCCGCCGGCGTGGAACCAGTGGCCGGAGATCGCATGGCGGAATCCGAGGAGTCCGGGACACGTCGGCGACATGCCGCACACGTGGATCGCCGCCGAATTCGCCCTCGCGCTCCGCAGCATGCTGGCATTCGAGTTGGAAACGGACCAGGCGCTCGTCGTCGGCGCCGGTGTTCCCGCCGACTGGCTGGAGCGCGACGGTGGCGTCGCCGTGAACGGGCTGCCGACGTGGTACGGGACGCTCGGCTTCGCCATGACGCGCGCCCGTGATGGCATCGAGATGGACATCGCGCTCACGGGGGATGTCGTGAGGCCCTCCGGCGGAGTCGTCATTCGCCCGCCGGGCGACGCCCCCTTGCGCGCGGTCGTCGTGAACGGCAAGCCGATCACGCGCTTCAGTGCCGCGCAGGCCACCGTCGACGAGCTTCCTGCGCACGTCCGATTGGTTTGGTGAGACTGTCTGCGTCGAGTGCGCCGGCTCCCGCGGCGCGGCTGATCTCGAACGGACGGTACCACGTGGTGATCTCCGCGGCGGGTGGCGGTCAGTCACGCTGCAACGGCCTGGCGGTCAACCGCTGGAGCGGCGACCGCGTCGAGGACGGTGAGGGCCAGTTCGTCTACCTCCGCGACCTCGACTCTCCGCATTTGTGGTCGGCGAGCCTGCAGCCCGTGAGGCCGGCGAATGCCGTCTATCACGCGGAATATCGCCCCGCGCGGTTCTCGCTCGTGTGCGTGCACGAGGATATCCAGTCACGCCTCGACGTCACCGTCTCGCCGAACGAGGACGTGGAGATTCGTCGGCTCCTGCTGCACAACCGCTCGCCAAGCACGCGGCGTCTGGAGATCACCAGCTGTCTCGAGGTGGTCCTCAACCATCCCGCCGCGCATGCCGCGCACCCGGCGTTCTCGAAGCTCTTCGTCCAGACGGAGCTCGTGTCGGATCTCGGCGCGCTCCTGGCGCGACGGCGGCCACGCGCCAACGACGAGTCGTGGCCGTGGATGGTCCACGGGCTCGTCGGCGCCGATCTCGTGCAGTGGGAGACCGATCGCCTGCGCTTCGTCGGTCGCGGCCGGACGCCGCGCCGGCCCGCGGCACTGATTTCCCGAGAGGGGCTCTCGGGAGCCGTCGGGAACGTGCTCGATCCGATTTTCAGCCTGCGCGCGATCGTCGAGCTGCCGGCCGGCGCGGAGACGGAGCTGAGCTTTCTGACCGGGATGGCCGCCGATCGTTCGGCGGCGCTGGCGCTCGTCGGGCGCTACGCGAGTTCGGCGGTGATCGAGCAGACGTTCGCCGCCGCCGAGGCGGCGGAGCTCGCGCTGTGGCAGCGGCTGGAGATTTCCGAGCAGCAAGCCCAGAGGTTTCAGGCGCTCGCCGGAGGGCTCTCGTACGCGCATCCGGGCCTGCGCGCGGTGACGCAACCGCTCGCGCCCGATGTCGACGTCAACGCCGTGCTGAGTCGCGCCGGAGTACCCCAAGATCGGCACCTGGTGGTCGCGACGGGCGGCCTGCGGACCCGCGGCCTCGCGGAGCTGCTGACGGCGCGACGCTACTGGGAGGCGAAGGGGCTTCCGACCACGCTCGTCGTGGCCCCGGAGGATGCAGATCGCCAGACGCTGCTGGCGATGGCCGATCTCGTGGTCGGCGACTCGCTGCCATCGGTCGACGTCGGCGGCGCCGTCGTCGGCGGTTCGGCTCCGATACGCTCAGGACCCCAGGCAGGATCGGACATCGCTCCGCGCGGCGACTCCGACGCGAGCACGGACGCGATCGACGCAGGGCTTCGCTTCTTCAACGGCTACGGTGGCTTTTCCGCGGACGGGTCGGAATACGTCGTGCGTGTGCCGATGCGGGGCGACCGGGCGCACCGGCCGCCGCTTCCCTGGATCAACGTCGTGGCGAACGAGCGGTGTGGCTTCCTCGTCAGCGAGAGCGGCGCCGGCTACACGTGGAGCCGCAATAGCCAGGCCAACCGATTGACGCCCTGGTTCAACGATCCGGTCATGGATCCGCACGGCGAGGCGTTCTACGTCCGCGACGAAGACACCGGCGCAGCCTGGTCGCCTCTGCCCGGCCCCATGCCCGCGGAGTGCCTCTACGAGGTCCGTCACGGCTTCGGCTACTCTCGCTTTCTCTGCGCCAACGCAGGGCTCGAGCAGGAGACGATCATGTTCGTGCCCGAGCGCGACCCGGTGCGCATCGCCCGGATCCGGGTGACGAACCGCGGCGCGGGCCCGCGCCGCGTCTCCCTCGTTTCGTATTGTCGTCTCGTGATGACCGCGCTTCCGAATGCCGCGAGCGCGATCGTCACCACCCGCGACGCCGGCGAGGATACTCTCCAGGCGCGCAACCCGAAGGCGAACGAGTTCCGCGACGGCATCGCGTTCGCGGCCGCCATCGCGGACGGGAACGTCGACGCGCGTCGCTTCACCTGCGACCGCGCGTCCTTCATCGGCCGCAACGGCAGCCTGAGCGATCCCGCGGGCCTGCAGCTCGGTGTCGACCTGAACGACGTCTGCGGCGCTGGACTCGATCCGTGCTTCGCCCAGCAGCTGCGACTGAGCCTGGCGCCCGGGCAGACCGCTGAGATCGCCTTTCTCCTCGGTGAGTGCACGGACCACGCGGCCGTCCGCGACCTCGTGATGCGGTACCGCCGACCCGGGGCCGTGTCGCGCGCGTTCCAGGACATGCAGCGCGACTGGCGGTCCCTCGTGTCGACGATCTCCGTGGAGACTCCAGCTCCGGCCGTCGATCTGATGCTGAACGGCTGGCTCTTGTACCAGCTGCTGAGTTGCAGAATGTGGGCTCGATCGGCGTTCTATCAATCCGGCGGCGCGTACGGCTATCGAGATCAGCTGCAGGATGCGGCCGCGCTCGTTCATCATCGACCGGAGCTCACGCGGGCGCAGATCCTGCTGCACGCCCGACACCAGTTCGTCGAGGGCGATGTCCTGCACTGGTGGCATCCGGAGCCGATCGAGCGCGGCCTCCGCACGCGGTTCTCGGACGATCTGCTCTGGCTGCCGTATGTCGCCAGCCGCTACGTGAAGGTCACCGGCGATCACAGTGTGCTCGCCGAGACGGTCCCGTTCGTGACGGCGCGTTCCCTGCAGCCCGGAGAGGACGAGGCCTACCTCGCGCCGGAGGTCGCCGCCGCCGCCGATGTCTACGAGCACTGCTGCCGCGCCCTCGACCGCTCGCTCACGCACGGCGCGCATGGTCTGCCGCTCATGGGGACGGGCGACTGGAACGACGGCATGAATCGCGTGGGCCGGCAGGGACGCGGCGAGAGCGTGTGGCTCGGCTTTTTTCTCGCCCACATCATCGACGCGTTCCTGCCGCTCTGCGAGCGCCGTGGCGATGACACGCGGGTGGCCAGATATTCGGCCTATCGGGACCGGCTGGTCGCTGCGCTCAACGACGGCGGCTGGGATGGTGAGTGGTACCGACGCGCGTACTACGACGACGGCACGCCGCTCGGATCGAAGTCGAGCGACGAGTGCCGCATCGATGCGATCGCCCAGGCCTGGGCCGTCGTCTCCCGAGTGGCGCCGCCGGAGCGCGCCGCGCAGGCGCTGAGCGCGGCGGATACGATGCTCGTGTCCGAGCGCGACGCCATCATCCGACTGCTGACTCCGCCGTTCGTCAATTCCCCGCACGATCCCGGCTACATCAAGGGCTACGTCGCAGGAGTGCGCGAGAATGGTGGCCAGTACACCCACGGGGCGTGCTGGCTGGTTCAGGCCGTGGCGGAGTTCGGACGTAACGACCGGGCGGGCGCGCTCGTCGAAATGCTGATGCCCGTGTCGCACGCGCTCACGTCCGAGGCGGCGGATCGTTACAAGCTCGAGCCGTACGTCGTCGCCGCCGACATCTACGGCGAGCCTCCGCACGCCGGCCGCGGCGGCTGGAGCTGGTATACGGGCTCCGCGGGCTGGTTATATCGTGTAACGCTGGAGTCCATCCTCGGCTTCGTGGTGGAGAACGCAGACACGATCGTGATGCGTCCGCGCGTGCCCCGCGCGTGGCCGGGGTATCGCATCACCTACCGCACCAGCACCGGCACCGTGTACGAGATCGGCGTGACGAACCCGCAGCGGCTCGGGGCCGCCATCGCGACCATCGAGGTCGACGGGCGAGCCGCCGAGCCCGAAGACGGGGCGGCGCGCATCCCGATTGCGGCGGATGGTCGCACGCACCGCGTGAGCATCGTCCTTGGATGACGTGACGGGTCCGGACGGGCACGCTCCGGCGGTGAGCGAGCAGCGGGTTCCGATCACGCGATTGACCTGGTCCCGGTTCGCCCGCGCGGTCAAGGATTTCGCGAACTGCGAGGTTGGGTGGCGCGCGCGGGGGTTCTTCGCGCTGCTCATGTTCCTGCTGGTCGTCTTCAACGCTCTGAACGTCGTGAACAGCTACGTGGGTCGCGACTTCATGACGGCGATCTCGAACCGCGACTCGGGCCGGTTCATCCGGCAGGCCATCGCGTACGTCGTCGTGTTCGGAGCCTCCACGCTCGTCGGCGCCTTCTATTCCTTCAGCGAGCAGCGGCTGGCCTTGCTCTGGCGGCAGTGGCTGACTGGACAGCTCATCGACGCGTACCTGGACCGCCGAGCCTACTATCGCCCGAGCGCCGCCGGCGTGCTGACGAACCCGGACGAGCGCATCGCCGAGGACGTCAAGGCGTTCACGGCGACGACGCTCTCCTTCGTGCTCCTGCTGTCCAACGCCACCGTGACGGTGGTGGCCTTCTCCGGGGTGCTGTGGTCTATCAGCCGCACGCTATTCGGCGTCGCCCTCCTGTACGCGGCGTGCGGGTCGGCACTGACCGTGCTGTTCGGCCGCCGGCTCGTGTGGCTCAACTACAACCAGCTCGACAAGGAGGCCGAGTTCCGCGCGAACCTCGTGCACGTCCGGGCGAACGCCGAATCGATCGCGCTGCTGCACCGAGAGGGGCGGATGGGCGTCGGGCTGCGGCGCCGGCTCGACGATCTGGCGGCGAACATGCGACGGCTCATCGCCGTGAACCGGAACCTGGCATTCTTCACCAACGGCTACAACTATCTGATCCAGATCATCCCGGCGCTCGTCGTCGCGCCGCTCTTCATGCGGGGCGAGGTCGAGTTCGGCGTGATCACCCAGTCGGCGATGGCCTTCTCCGTCTTGCTGGGTGCTCTCTCGCTCGTGGTCACCCAGTTCCAGTCGATCTCCTCGTTCGCCGCGGTGATCGCGCGCGTGGGCTCGCTGGTGGATGCGCTCGAGGACGTCAAGACATCGAGCGGTGCAGGCTCCCTGGAAGTCCGTGAGGACGACGCTCGCGTCGCCTACGAGGGGCTGACGCTTCGCGCGCCGGGAAACGACCACGTGCTGGTGAGGAACCTGTCCGTGTCGATTCCGCGCGGAACGAATGCGCTGATCGCCGGGCCGAACGATGCCGGGAAAGTCGCGCTCTTTCGTGCCACCGCCGGAATCTGGGAGCACGGGAGCGGACGGATCGTCCGGCC
>Ga0209382_10000887_pt1 | contig 48343 bp, 51 predicted proteins | sample SoiMetdeltSBSDD5_FD_187599 | JGI IMG/M metagenome (GOLD analysis project Ga0209382, IMG submission 187599) | Bulk soil microbial communities from a Populus tree surrounding site in Tennessee, USA - Soil MetaG P. deltoides SBSDD5 (SPAdes) (version 2) | ecosystem: Environmental > Terrestrial >...
CTCGACGGTAACGACGTGCGTGCAATCGAGCTGGAAGAGAAACTGGATGCAGGAGTTGACCGGGCGGTAGCGTAGAGCGCCGTTTTCCTTGCGCCCGACGAGCACGGTGCAGGCGCCGCAGTCGCCTTCCTCGCAGACGATCTTCGTTCCGGTCGCGCGCGCGTCGTAGCGGAGAAAGCGCGCCAGCGTCTCGAACGCGTCGGCGCCGCCGATGCGGTGCGGGACGCCGTTGATGTGGATGAGGATCGAGTCGCGCATGAGCGAGACGCTGATTGTAGTGCGACTCGCACCCACTCAATCGATCCCGACGAGCTCCAGCTCGAAGATGAGGTCCTTCCCCGCCAGCGGGTGGTTCGCGTCCAGCGTCACCGACTGCTCGTCCAGCGCCGCTACCTGTACCGCGGCGTTGCTGCCGTCGGGGAAACCGACCCGGAGCATGTCCCCCACCTCGACGTCCGCGCCTGCGGGCATCTGCTCGCGGCCGACCGTGAACACCAGCTCCTCGCGGCGATCGCCGTACGCGTTGCTGGCTTCGATGCGCTCGGTCTTCTTCTCGCCGGTGGCCATCCCCTCGATCGCGTTTTCGAATCCCGGGATCACCTGGCCGTCGCCGATCGTGAACGCGATCGGCTCGCTTCCTTCGGACGAGTCGAACTCCGTCCCGTCGTCCAACGTGCCGCGGTAATGGACCTGCACCGTGTCCCCACGCTTCGCCTGTTGCATGTCGTGCAACTCCTTTCGCTGATGCGCACGATATCGCACGCATCAGGAATAATGGGTTGCCTGCCATGCAGAGGAAAAGCGTCGACTCCTCCGTGATCGCCGAGGTCGGCTACGACGCGAGCTCGGCGATCCTGGAGGTGCTCTTCCACACCGGACGCACGTATCACTACTTCCGCGTGCCGCCGTCGGAGCACCAGAACCTCCTGAACGCGAAGTCGATCGGCGGCTACTTCAATCGGAAGATCCGCACGCGCTATCGCGGTGTCGAGATCGGGGTCCAGATCGAGTGACGCCTCACGCGTGCACGGCCGCACCTCGATCGCGCAGGCGCACCGAGCTCGCGTCGATCCTTCCCAGCTTCACGAGCCGGCTGGTGATCGCGCCCCGCGTCCGGCTGTGGCGCGACGCGATCTCCGCGATCGACGTCCCCTGATCGAACTCGCGGGCGAGCACCGCGTCCTCGTCCGACGTCCACCGGGCACCTGCAGCGGGCGGCTGTTGCTTCTGCGTCCCTGTTGCCGCCGGCGCCGGCGTTCGCTTGAGCAGGTCCGCCGCGACGAACAACGCCCGAATGACATTCGGCGCCGCAAAGACTTCATGGCTCACCACACCCGTCGTCGGATCCACCCCGCTCGCGAGCGATTCCAGCACTGTAATGACCTGACTCCGTTCCATCGTTCACCTCCGCGACCGAGGTTACCTCGGCGCTCAAAGGCGTCTACGTTGCGGAGAAGCGCGCGTCGTTCGTTCGATGAGAATGTCCACTGTGGTGGTGATCGGAGGGATGTTTCTCTCCTCTTTGTAGTCATTTGACAACCTCGCCTTCGGCGATGTCTGGCTTCCCGATGCATTGAGCCGCAAGTATCCGGGAGCGGGCCGCGAGCTGGCGTGACAATACGTCTTTCCCGCGGCGCGCATCTCGTTCGACCCACGCGTAGGCGAGCAGCGAAGGCACCATTTCGACGAATCGTCGATCCAGCGTGCCGTGAAATCCGCGGTCCGCGCGGCGCACATCGAGAAGAACGCGGGATGTCACACATTACGCCACTCCTTTGCGACGCACCTGCTGGAGAATGGCTGCGACATCCGCACGATCCAGGAGCTCCTGGGCCATGCCGACGTAAAGACGACCATGATCTACACACATGTCCTGCAACAGACTGGCAGCCAGGAGTGCGCAGTCCGATGGACACTCTGTTGACGGGAGGGCGTCGATGAGGAGCGCGGAGGCGGAAACGCACGCAGCCTATCGCCAGCCCGATAGGCGGATCCCTCGCAGCCCATCTCACCGAGCGCAGAGGCCTGCTGATTTGATAGGCTGCAATGAGGAATGATGGGCTGATGCAGTCTAAAACACCTTAGCGACTAGTTGGACGGCGGAATCATGACAGTCGGGCCAGAACTCACCTTCGTCGGCGACGCCATCGATGATCTCGCAACTTTGCGTCGAGTTTCGGCACCACACGCTGCCCTCCTGAAAAGGCGAAATGGGTATATAGCCTTTCGCGGTGGTTTGCACATTCGGGGCGCGGTCATCAGTCCATCGTGGCATTCCCTTCATGCCGCCTGGGACGGCGATCAGAGTTTGCATCAGCGATACCCCGCCGTGCATGAGACGGATGTCCCCTTCGGCGAGGACTGCGTAGGTGACCAGTTCTTGCTACGAAACGACCTCGTTGTACAGCTGATGGCAGAGACAGGAGAGATTGAACGCACGGATCTCACGCTCGACCAATTCATTGCCACATGTGAATCGGACCCAATCGAGTTTCTGGTCATGCATCCATTGCTGCAGCTAGAATCGGAAGGGATCAGCTTGAAGCCAGGTGAGCTCGTTCACGCATACCCTCCTTTCTGCTCCAACGAGGCCGCAAACGGGGTGTCCCTCGCCGCCGTACCATCCGCAGAACTTCTAGAGTTTCATTCGCAGTTGGCCCGAACGATAGGTCCCCTGAAAGACGGTGATCGAATCGTAGTAAGGGTCGAGTAACCGCCGTCCAACTCTGCGCTCCAGCCGACCGCAACCGCCGCGCCGGCGTCGTGAGTGCTACAGTTACGCGTGCGGTTCCGGCGGCTGAGCGCTGGGCCGTTAGACGGCGGAAACGAATGTTTCGCGATCTACCGATGGAAGTAGTACTCGCGCCTGAGATCGTCTTCCGTTTCGGGTCGGCGCTATCGATCACGCTTCTTGTTGTATCGAACGCGGCCGACGAGACTCTCTGGGAGTTCATCGCTGAGGAATTTCGACCGGTACCGGTCGAAGGCGGTACCTTTCGGTCTTGGCCGATCAACGACGCGCCCCCAGGGATGCTGGCACTTCTCGCGGAGTTGCAGGAGCGGGCGGACCGCGAGCTAGAAGAGCACGGACCTCACAAGTCTCCTTTGCGTGAGGTCACGTACGGCATGCTACCTGTCGGCTACCGAGAGAAGACGCCAGCGTCCGTTCTCGTGCCAGGTGAATACGCGGTTCTGATTTTCGCGGAACAAGGCAACGCGAGCGCCCGGTTTTCGGTCTCAGCCGTCTAACGATGCCGCTGCACCGGACGAGGCCCGCGCCACCGTTGTCCCGAGTGCGTTACTCTCTTCCGTGCGGGCCTCGCCGGTGAGCGGCGGGCCGTTAGCCGCCTTTTGTTGTTCGCGTCCAGCCACTCGCGCCCGCACGGCCCAAGCCGAGGTCGTCGACTTCCTCGTTACCTGACCGGGAACAGCAGTGCAATTGATGCAATCCCGTCGATCACTGGAGGAGAGCCGCCAGAGCTGTGACCTGCCTTAAACCAGACCTGATCACCACGTTGCAGGAACGAAAGCGTGTCGACCTTAGCAACACTCTGTTTCTGCGGCGGCGGGTTTCCGTTGTGTACGACTGTCCTGAGATTGTTTCCTTCCTGAGTCGCGGCGAAGGCACTCAGCCCCAAGTCGAGCAGACTTCGCGATTCAACCCAAGCTTGGATGAAGTAGACACCGTCGGTCGGCACAACATACACCCAGTTCTCGCCGGTAGCGACTCGAGAGCTATCATCATCAATGCGTTGGTTGAAGTTGAGGCGCAACGTGCGCCCATCAGAGGGCAAGGGTTGTTCAGTGGTGAGCCTATAAACGGAGCACTCGGCCATATCGCTACGCCTCCTCGCCAAACGTTAGATGAGGAATTGTACATCCAGCGGGCCAGGGTCTTCGTCTCAGGCGGCGGCTAACTGTTGCGTGTCAGGACGTTGTTCCTATCCAGGCGACTGATCGGCGGATTGTAGCCGAGCGCTGAGTGTGCACGATGGTAGTTGTAGAAATGCACGTACGGCGCGAGCCATCGCTTTCGCTCGGCCGAGCTGTCGTATGCGAACCGATAGGCCCACTCGCGTAGCAGCGTCTGAATGAATCGCTCGGCCTTCCCGTTGGTCTGAGGCCTGTGCGGTCGAATGCGCTTGTGGCGCACGCTGAGCGCTGCGCACTGCTCGCTGAACAGCCTCGACACGAACGCGGACCCGTTGTCGGTCAACACCCGCTCGACTCGCACGTTCTGGTGTGCGAACCATGACACGGCGTTAGCGAGGAACGCGCAGGCAGCCTCGCTTCGCTCGTCTGCAAAGATCTCCACGTACGAAAGCCGAGAGGTGTCGTCGATGGCGACGTAGACGAACTCGAACCCTGCTTCTTCGAACCATAGGATCGTTTCCGCGTGACCCGGTGTCCAGGCTGATCGAATCGTCCCAGCCGCTTGGTGTCGATGTGCAGCAGCTCTCCTGGGTTGTCTCGCTCATAGCGGATTGTCGGTCCAGGAGGCTCGAGATTCCTCAGCCGGCTGAGCCCTGCTCCGCGGCAGATCCGTGCGACGCTCGACATGCTGATTCCGACCACAGCAGGACTTGCTGCATCGTCCGTCGCTCCCGACGCAGCCGGATCGCCTGCTCACGAAGGGCGGGCGGTATTGCTCTGCTGGAGTGTGGTCTCGAGTTCCGATCGGTGAATGGCTCCTTGCGCCTCGCTCGTCGCACCACTCACGTGCACGCCGATCACCGATACCGGCGTCCTCCGACGCCGCGCGCACCGATACTCCTTGCTCGGAGACTCGTTAGAACAACAGCTCTCGACTTGCCGGGCAGCTTCGCGCATTCTTGTGGATGTTCATCCGGGCCCCTTCTGTCTCTCTGTTCGTTTTGACAGCTTTCAGATTGACGAAAGTCGCCCGGATGAGCAACACGCTTCAAGGAACAACGTCCTGGCACATCACGGCTAACTCCAGCTTGCACCGGACGTGAACCGCTGCTTACTGTGCTCCAAGGTTTCAAGTTCTGCGCGCGCAGTTCACGCCGGTGAGCTTGAGCCGTTAGACCGCTGAATGGGTAGATCCCGCCCGTCGGCGCGAAACGTACAGAGTAATCCGGCCGTCACATCTCTATGCGCGCAACAGCCAAGCTCGGCCGGTTCACTCTGTTGCTGTCCGTGATCCTGGCGATGGGTTGTAACAGCGACTACACAGTCCAACTCCCCAACAAGTACTTCGTCGCGCGTGTCTACTCGGGCGCCTTCTTCATCGCGAATCCACAGAATCGCGGAGTCACCGACCTGTCAAGGCAAGGAATCGCCGTGGCGGTGGTGGGAGATATTGTCGTGGGTGCGATTGACCCGGAATCGCAAGACAATAGCGGCACACGTACAGCAACCGGCAACCACTTCATCATCAATACGGCTACGAACGAAGCGTGGCGGAGCCTCTCCCCCAAGGACTACCGTCGTGTTCTTCTTTCGGTCGGGATCAGCTCACCACCGCACCTTGTACGTATCAGTCGGTTCGTCACGCTTCAAGCCCTACGACCATCGGTCTAACTCTGCGCTCAAAACCGACCGGATCCGCGGCACCAGCGCTGTGGGTGCGAAAGTAGCGCGCGCGGTTCCGGCGGCTGAGCGCTGGGCCGTTAGCCGGCACAAGGCAGGATCATGACCACGCTGCGGTTGATGATACGGATCTGCAGTTCGATGCTTGTTCTGGTGGTGATCGGATCGTGTGCGGGCCGAGCGCCCGATGATCGCGTGTATACGTTGTACCGAAACAGCGTGGCCGTCGAAAACGCTCGGCATCACGTTGCAACGTTCGACGCCGATGAGGAGGAAAGCTACAACAAGGAGAATTGCGAAACGGCCGCACAACTCTTCCAATCACAGCCAGGTGTAAAGACCAAGTTCTGGTGCGAGAAGGGTTTCTACAAGAAATAGCTGTCTTGCAGTCGTAACAGCTCGCTCGGCCTGCCGTCTACCTAACTCCGCGGTGCACCGGACGCCGACCGCGCCGCGGTTGTCGCGGGTGCGATACTCTCTTCGCGTGCGGTCGGCGCCGGTGAGCGTCAGGCCGTTAGCCGCTTCGGATGAAATCACACGGCAAGATCGCGATCTGGCGGTATCGACAAGCTCTCTCCAGTTACGCGGGCTTCCATGCAACCGCAGATCCGGATGGTGCCGTTTTCATCGCGGGCGCGATCGGCTTGCTGTCCACCAGTAGAGAGGTGAGGATTACTCTCGTCCCGATCACACCACAGATCCTTGCCGTACCAAACAATCCCAGAGATCAGGCGGTTGGCTACGGAACATTTGCGGTGCGGGCACGCGAGGGCAAGAACCTTCAGACGTTCTCTCACGCTCATCCGGTTCTGACACTCGTCGCATCGCCCGACTCGCTTGCAGTCTTGGCGGCCGGGGTTCCGCGAGGTTGCCACCGGCGGAGGCGACTCCACGATCGGTCCTGATGAACACAACCTCTGGTTCTGGTGGTGGCCCGAACGCGGCTAACTCACGGTTGCAGCGGACGCGAACCGCTGCTTTACCATGCTCCTAGTTCTCACTTCTCGGCGCGCGGTTCGCGCCGCTGAACCCTGGCCCGTTAGCCGGAGGAAGCGCGTGCTAAAGCTCGTCATGCACGTTGTCGTTGCCACCGTTCTGTGGCTTGGAACGGGAGCCCTCGGCTTGCACGTGGCCCTTCGAATCGGAGCGGTGATGCTCGGTGGCGTGGCGGTGCACTTCGTGTGGGAGAGACTCATCTTCAAACCCTACGCGTACCTCGGCGCTCGTCCAGTGCCCTCTGACGACCCGGTCATGATCGAGGCAGTCAATCAAGCGAAAGCGAGCTGGGATCAATTCGTCGCGATCTACCCAGAGCATCGAGAGGACTCGATGGTCAAATTTCGCTTCAAGACCGATCGAGGAACAACCGAGAACTTGTGGGGGGATCTTATTAGCTTGTCCTCGACCGAGGCCGAAGTGTATGTCCGCACTCCGCCCGTCGAGCATGAGGGCCAGATGGAACGGACGATCACGGTCCCGATCGATGACATCGTGGACTGGCAAGTGGAGTTCCGGGACGGAACGCTGGCGGGCGGTTTCTCAAACCGAGCCATGTTCAAGATCTTTGAACGCGAAGAGGGATACATGCACCCCGAATTCAAAGACCACATCGGTCGATTCAGAGACCTTCAAGAACCTCCGGCTAACTGAGCGGTTGCAGCCGACGCGGACCGCTGCGCTCATGCCTTTCAAGTTCTATACTTCGTCGCGTCGCGGTCCGCGCGGCTGACCGCGGGACGTTGGGCAGCACAGAGCAGACATGTTTCGTAGGAAGAAGGCCGAGCCGTTACGCCTCGATCTCGACAAACCGGTTTGGTTCATTCTGATCAAGGTCGAGGTGACAGGCAATTCGGTGCAACCGTGGATCGCAGGATCCGAAGCGATGGTTCATGCATTCGTGCCGACTACCAAGATCGAGGATGCTCTCCAAATCCTGGATGCGTATCTTCCCACGCAGGAACTGGTTCGCAGGGACACCGTTCGGGCAAATCGTCACGACCCGGACGAAGAGTACGACGAGCTGCCGGATAACTACTTTCGTGAGCCGCTCGAGGAGGCGGCGCGAACGAACGAGTGTCGACTCGGTGTGTTCGTAGTAAGTCGCGAGAGCGCTTGGCCTCACAACCTGCCCGCTCAGTAGGCGAAGCGCCGCCCAACTCAGCGGTTGCAGCCGACGCGGGCCGCTGTGTTTCTGCCCTCCGAGTGTTCTATTATCGCGTCGTGGCCCGCGCTGCTGAACCGCGGGCGTTGGGCGGCAGAATGACGCGGTTCATATCCATCACGCTTGTGTCGATCGGTGTCCTCGGCACCTCGGCCCAGCTGTTCGCCTATGTGGTGTACTTCGAGCCGTCACTCCTCGGCGTCGCGTTTTTTGTGATCGTGACCGCCGTAGGTCTACTGCACCGGACGAATTCGTGGATGAGAAAGGGGCTCGTGGCCATTGTCGTGGCGGTCTCGGTCCTGTGCGTCCTAGGGTTCGCAGCGGCAACGGCCTTTGGTCTGCACTGGCAGCCGCGGATCATCTCGGCGAGCATGGTTGCGTTCTTCTCGGCCATGTTGATGTTGGTGACGCGAAGCTCCGGCACCAAGGCGACAAGTCTCGTCTGCCTCATTGCCTTCATCACGCTGGTGGTCACTCAGGCGTGGTGGCTCCGGTTGGCACGCGAAGACTCGTTCATCCGGCAGGGCGAACGCATCATGATCTGGCGCTGAAAGTTCGCGAAATTGCCGTCCAACTCGGCCGCTGCACCGGACGCCGACCGCTGCGTTCTGTATTGCGAGAGCTATACTTCAGCCGCGTCGCGGTCGGCGCCGGTGAGCGGCAGACCGTTAGGTGGCCAAATCGTTTTGTCTACTTTCATGCGATTCGAGATTCTTCCCATTCATGGAGAGTCCTTCAGAGGCTGTCAGGCACTCGTCAGAGAGAGTCTTCCGCCAGATCGTAGCGGCGTCATCTCATTCGGCGTCTGCTTCGCCGTTGTCATAGCTGCGTATCTGCTGACGCCATCGACCGCGGGCGTCACGACACTGATTGCCACCGGAGCGATCATCGCGTTTATGTTCGGATCTCAGGCGCACGCGAAAGGACGAGTCGCACAGCTTCGGGCCGCGGACAAGCACTCACTCGAGACACACTTTGTTGAACTCGACGAGACGGGGGCGCGCACATGGTGCAACCACGTCGATGCGCGATTCCCTTGGTGTGACTTCACGCGCGCAACAGAGAACGCTGAGTTCTTCCTGCTGATCCGCCCGGGTGGAGGTGGCATCGCAATTCCAAAGCGAGTCGTTGGAACCGGCGCAGCAGAACTTCGAGAACGTCTTGCAGCCTGGCTTGGCCAGCCGATAGCATCTCCGGAGTCCGCAGTTCCCGGCGGTGGCACACAGGCCACCTAACTGAAGGCCTAACTCGGCGTTGGACCGGACTTCGGCCCGCCGTCTGATACGCTTATTCTCACGTTCTTCGCGTGGGCCGAAGCCGGTCATCTGGAGACGTTAGGCGCCAATGCTCACCAGTACCCGACTCTTGCTACTGTTATCGCTAACGGCTTGCGCGTCGTATGACCATTCAGTGTGTCCTGATCTGCACCGACTCGAAAGACGCGCGGCGCTGACGACGTTCCGTGACTCTGACGGCGTGGCAGTGGCATCAGGGCGCCACCTCGATTCGGGCTGGCGCGTCGCCGATCACCTTCCAGCATGGCAGAACGTGACACCGGTTGGACCTTGGGAATACCGGTACCCAAACGGGCAGCTTCGGGCGCGGTTCACATATGCGCTCTCGTGTTACATCCAATGCTGTTCGGGCGGCTCTTGCCCCCAGGTGCATGCGTACGCGGTCGGTCCGTTTGAACTCTGGTATCCAAACGGCGCGCCGAGGGCGCGTGGATCCTTCCTCGCGAGACGTCAACACGTCGACACCAGTTGCGAGGGTGGAGACACCACAACGCGCAGCGTTCCTTCCTCCGACACGCAGTCCTGGAACGAGGCCGGTGCCCTGATCCCCTTCGACGCTCGAGCAGTCGAGAACGAGTTTCGGCCTCTCTCTCGATAACATCACACCTAACTCGCGGGAGCGACCGGCCCAGCGTCTGATACGCTTACTTGCACCTTCCTCGCGTGGGCCCAAGCCGCTCACCCTGGGACGTTAGGCGCAGAGCAACTGCTATGGTCTTCGCAATCGTCACCAGACAGCGAGCACTCCTAGCGCTGGTGCTCCTGTCGAGCGCCTGTGCTCGGGAATCACATCGTCCTCTTCCTCGAGAGTTCGGGACTCCTGATGGATCGGCACAGCTCGTGTCCATGGTCTCTGTACTTGCCGATCCCGTGGCGTTCGATTCGCGTCAGATCCGCGTCCAAGCAGTCCTCCATTTGGAGTTCGAGGGAGATCGCATCTGCCTCGACCGCGATTCCGCGCTCGATTTTGTACCCCGTAACTGCGTGCGCTTCTCTCTCTCTGACGAGATCGCCGGCCACTACTCCGACATCCAGCAGTTCAATGGCCAGTACGTCATGGTCACCGGAACCCTTCACTCGAAGGATCGTCCTACCGACCATTTCCCGGCGAGAATCATGACTACGTGCATCCAAGCCAACCTTCCAACAAGTCGTTCCGAGCAGCAAAACTGAATCGCGGGTAATCCGGACCGCGCACACCTGACTACGGTGCACCGGACCGGGCCCGCGTGACCTTTCTCGTAACTTGGTAGAGTTGCGCGTGCGGGCCTCGCCGGTGAGCGGGCGGGCCATTAGCCGACCATGGAAACACTAGTGACACCAAAGAGCTCTGTGCTGAGACGAGTCTTAACGTCCGTGGTCGTCGGTATCGGTAGTCCGCACCGACTTGTCCATTTCGGTGTGATTCTCGCCCTGTTTGGGTTGGCTGCTGCATTGCTGCTTGCAAAGTCTGGTCGCCCCACTCGCAGTTGCACCGGAAGCGAACCGCTGCTTTACAGTGCTCCAAGAGCCTACTTTCTCGCGTGGCGGTTCGCGCCGGTGAACCGCAGGGCCGTTAGGCGGCGGAACTGCCGTCGGTGGTCACGGAGCCGGTCGTGAAGATGCTCGGATACACTTGCTACTCACTTGTGCTCCTTCTTACCTGGAGCTGTCGCGGGCGAATCAACCCGCTCGCTGTTCCGGATCCTTTGCAGACTGGGTGCAGGATCGACGGTCCCGTTGCGCTTGCGCCATCAAACCTTGGCCTCCTGCGTATCGGAATGCCTAAGCGAGATGTCGATCGTCTTTTGGGTCCACCCGTGTTTTCCCCAACAGCCGGGCAGTACTACTACAACACCGGCGGCGATTGTCCCCTCATCTTCGAGGAACCTCCACATTACGCCCCTTGCGGGGTGATCGCAGACTACCGCGTGATTCGGTATCCGGCGGAAGAATCGCACGAATATCCCGTGATCACTGTTACCGGCAGGCTCGAGAGCTGCCGGTGGGGCGCAATCGGCGAGTAAGTTCCGTTCGCCCGACACCCTTGACTGTGCTGTGGGGCGGACACCTAACTCGGCAGAGGAGCGGACTTCGGCGTCTGATACGCTTACTTGCATATTCTCAAAGTGGGCCGAAGCCGCTCACCTGGAGACGTTGGACGGCGATAGTTCGATGGCGTCGAGGAATTGGAGGCGACTTCTCGCGGCGGTTCTCGTCGTGCTTTTCGTTCCGATCATCTTGTTGGTCGGAGCGATAGTCTATCCCGCAATCGCCCAGTGGCTACATGCCGAACACTTTGACGCACCCCGCTGGCGTTCGGCCGGACATGACCGTTCAACCGACTGGCCTACTCGCTTGCGAATGGTTGATGATCTCACCGCACACCACAAACTCATCGGTCTTCATCGCGACGATCTGGTCGCGCTACTCGGCGCACCAGCCGACATCGAAACTTTTCGCGGTCGGTCACGCCGCGGCGACGACGACACGTGGGACGTCGGGTACGAACTTGGACCAGAGCGCGGTCCGATCATTCGAATCGACAATGACTCGCTGTTGTTCGATCTCGACTCTACGAACAAGGTTCAGCGGTTCATCGTCACCCACGACTGACTCGCCGTCCAACTTGGCCGCTGCAGCCGACGGCAACCGACGGCAACCGCGCCGCGCTTGTCTCAAGTTTGCTACCCTTTCGCGTGCGGTTGCCGCGGCTGAGCGGCAAACGTTAGGTGCTACGTATGGAACTCGACGAAGAGAAGATCGATCGCGCAGTGCTGGCACTCCTCTACCTTGGGCTACACGAGCATGATCGCGCCTGGAAGGGCTTCGACTGGGACGCCATGAACCGACTCCACGAGAAGGGGTTCATCTCCGATCCTGTCGGGAAGGCGAAGTCAGTCATGTTCACCGATGAAGGGAAACTCGAGGCGCGTCGCCTTCTCGAGGAACTTTTCGGCACCACACACAGCTAACTTGTTGCATCCGACGTGGCCCGCTGCTTTTATGCCTTCCAAGTTGTGCCATCATGGCGTCGCGGGCCACGCGGCTGAACCTTGGTCCGTTAGACGCCACAACCACGATCCATGCAATTCCCCGCGAGACATCCGGTGCTAGCACTGTACTGGACGGTAGGATAGACCCTGATCATGCTCGGTCTCATTTGGATCGTGGCGGCTGAATACGCTGCTCCTCTCCCGCCAGGCACTACCTCGGTGCCACCATGGAAACTCGCCTGGTGGACGGGTTTTGGGTGGGGGAATGGTTTGTTTCTATCCGCTTTTGGCGTAGCCGTGCTCATATTCCGCGCAGCAACCAAGCGTCGGGTGCTCTTCGGCGACCGCATTCGCCGAGAGTACAAGTGACAGGCATCTAACTAACTATCGCGCTACCGACGCCGACCGGCGCGCTACTCCCTCGCGAGTGCGTTACGATGCAGCATGCCGATCGGCGCGGCTCAGCGCCGGTCCGCTTGGGCGGCACAAACATGACGCGATGGCCCGCAACCCTGCTCCTCATATGCGCGCTGAACGCTCTCGCTTGCGCCAGCCACAGCCGAATCGCTTCTGATTCCGTGTCCGTGGTTCCCGCAACAGCTATGAACGCACCGGCGCTGAAGATGGGATGTTTCGAGCGCGGTTTCGTCGCGTCTCCAGACCTCGTACCGAATCCAGACAGACACTGCACGTGTGAGGCACCGTCTTTGACGAGGCTCACAAGGGCTGAGGCTGTAGCCGCAATTCGCGTCGCTGCCTCGAAGTTGGGCGGCGCTAACGTCGTGTGGCTCAGGTCTGAATGGCTGGAGCAATGGGAAGCCGTCCATTGCTCAAATTGTGCTGTTACGCAATATCGACTGCTCGGTGTGGCGTATGCCTGCGACCCGACGACGAAAGCGAGCATCCCGGGAGAGTAGAGTCAGCGCCGCGCAACTCGCCCGCTGCAGCCGCGGCTGAGCGGCAAACGTTTGGCGGCTGAATATGCGTTTTGCCAGAATCTACGCTTGGATCATCGTCGCTCTCCTGATGCCGACCTTCGTCTACGGTCATCAGGACGCCCTCCTCGACCTCAAGGGCACGGCGATCGTCGGGTTGCCCGACACCCGTACGCTCCGGCCGAATTCAATCGGAAGAATTACCGCCTGCGCATCGGTAAACATGCGATGACGTTGGCACGACCTGGTGCACGAATTTCTGGACGGTGCGCGAGCTGCGGCAGCGATGGGGCAAACGCCAGAGCGGTTGGCGGTCGAGGTCGAGCCAGGTCTGACAATGGCCGACGAGCTCAACAGTGTGGCAGTGCACAACGCATATCACCTTGGGAAGATCGTCGCATTACGGCAGCGGATCGGTGCATGGCCGCCAACGGCAGACGCGGACGCGGTGTAGCCGCCGGCGCGGCGCGACGCCGTCCAACTTCACTTGCACCGAAGCAGCGCTCAGCAGTCTTCGGAGAATGTCCACTGTGGTGATGATCGGAGTGCGCACCAGTCTGGTATTCTCGCCGGCGGTTCATGTCTCGCAACGTAACCGCGGTCATCACGACCCACGTGCGCCCCGTCCATGTCTATGAGGCACTGTCGTCGGTGCGTGGCGAGACGCACCAGGCGATGGAGATTGTCATCGTCGACGATGGCGGTTCGTTCGTGCCGCCTGCTCACGAGCCCGATCTCGCGTTTCACGTGGTGCGCGGGGCGGGAGCGGGCGTGGGTCGGGCGCGCAATCTCGGCCTCGCCGCGGCTCGCGGTGAATACGTCATCTTCCTGGATGACGACGATGTCGCCATGCCCAACAGGATTGCCCGTCTCGCGAGCGAAGCCACCGATCGACACGCCGATCTCTGCTTCGGCATGACACGGCGAGTCGTCGACGGCACCGACGACGTGCTCGACAGCGTTCCGACACACCTCGACGTCCCGGGAGCGGTCGGGTTCTGCGATCTGCTCACGTGTGCGCCGCATGTCAATGCTGTCCTCGCGCGAACCGAAGCCCTGCGCGCCGTGGGCGGGTTCGATGAGGACGCGGAGCACTTCGACGACTGGTCGGCCTGGCTTCGCATGGCGGATCGCGGCGCAACCATCTGGTCCGTTTCCGAGACGGTTGCCGATTGGCGACTTCACGGGAACGGGCTGTCGGCGCGCGTTCTCCAGGGTCGCGCAATGAAGGACCGACTGATGGCACTGTTCGAGCGACTCATGTCCAGTCTGGCCGAGGAGAATGCGCGCGCTGTGGCAGCGGCTCGCGACATCGTCGGGTCCGCGGACATCGTCACGTACGACGACTACGCGGACGCACTGGCGTCGGCTCGCGAAGCGTTGCGTGTAGCCAGCGTTATGGTGTGATCGGAGCGTCACCTCCCATGAGCCGCCTCTTTCGTCTTCCAGGTTCTGTCCGGAAGGATCCGGCCGTCGATACCTGGATGACGGAGCATTCGGGTGACTTGGGAACCATTGCGCAGTACTGGTTCGGCGTCATGCGTGCCTGCGGAAACGATGTCCGAGAGTTGCTGCATGACGGTCACCCCACGGTCTGCGCAGGTGACGCTGCATTCGCCTACGTCAACGCTTTCACGGCCCACGTCAATGTGGGCTTCTTTCAGGGAGCCGAGCTCTCTGATCCCAACCGACTGCTGGAGGGTACCGGCAAGTTCATGCGGCATGTCAAGATCAGGCCTGAAAGCGAAATCGATTCGAAGGCTTTGATGAAATTGATCCACACCGCGTACGCGGATATCAAGCAGCGCCTCAGCGCAGAGTAGTGCCTGCAGGCGCGTCGGAAGGAGAATTGCCCTTTGGGTCTGTCGGTCACAGTAGGTGATCTAGCGCAGCTCATTGCTAGTGGTGAACTTGACGCCGACGTCTTGCAGGAGATTCGGGCTGAATATGACGCATTGAGCGCCATGCTCGTAGAGCAAGGACTCGGCCCACACATCGAACCGGAGCAATTAGACGAGTGGCCCTATCGCGGACAAACCCTGGGTTTTCCCTACTCGTCCATTCACTATCTGCGTCGTGCTCGTGCGTATCAGCGCGCGGGACTGGAGCTTGTCCCGGCGGAAAGCGACGCTGCCGACGACCCAATCCTTCAGGGGGAGTACGCGCGACCTCTCTCGAGCTCACACCTCATCTGTCACGCTGACGATCAGGGCTTCTACGTACCGAAGGATTTTTTTACTCTTCACGAGGCTGCAAGACAAAGCATCGCGCAGAAAGCGGCCATCACGTTCGGCTAGGGTCCGCCGCGGGACGCTTCGTGACGTCATTTGTCCCGCGGATACCGCTGCAGCATTCCCTCGGGCTTCATCAACGCTTCGAGGCCATCGACGTCCATCGGGATGAAGTCGCTCGGGACGTCCTTCCCCTTTTCCGTGATGACGATGAGATCTTCCAGTCGGATGTAGATGCGCTCCTCCGGAATGCGCAACGCGGGCTCGATGGTGAAGACCATTCCCGGGCGCAGCGGGCCGCTGTCGGTGCCGACGTCGTGGGTCGCCATCCCGACCCAGTGTCCGAGGGTCGAGCTCGGGTTTTCGGACGAGCGCCGGTAACCGTCGACGAAGTCCTTCGCGCCTTTCGTGTAGATCTCTTTCGAGAAGCGGCTGCGCGCGAGCAGCGCGTCCATCTTGACGAGCGCTTCCTTCTTGATCGCCGCCGGTGTGACTCCCGGCCGGATCGCATCGAGGATGGCGCGATAGCAGCCGACGTAGAAGCTGTAGAGATCGCGCTGATCGGGCGAGAACTTGCCGTTGACCGGCCACATGCGCGTGATGTCGCTCATGTAGTAACCGACGTCCGGAGCGTAGTCCATGAGCAGAAGATCGCCGTCGCGCAGCCGAGTCTTGCCGGCGTTGTAGTGCGGGAAGTAGGCGTTCGATCCATTCGCGATGAGCGAGTAGTAGGCGTCGCCTTGCCCGCCGTTCCGGTAGAAGAAATACTTCGCGACCGCGTCGAGCTCCGACTCCAGGATTCCGGGCTCCGTCGATCGCGCCGCCTCGATCAAAGCGAGGCCGGCGAGACGCGTCGCCTTGGTGATGAGCGCGATCTCGCGCGGGCTCTTGATGAGACGCAGACGATCGAGCGCCGGCGTGAGGTCTTTCAGCTCGAACTGGGGATAACGAGCGCGAATCGACGCGAGAAACGCAGCTTCGCGCGACGCCCGCCCGTCCCACGGATCGTTGCTGGTGTCGGAGATGCGCCGCATCGCGAGATCGCGACTGACGGCCATTCCCTCGCCGGGTTGGAAGGGCGTGTAGAGCGCACGCGCCGGCTCGGACCGAGCCATCCGCGCGAGGTGCTCGGCCAGCATTTCCTGCGCGAACACGATCTCGATGCCGGAGAGCTTCTTCACCTCGTCGGCATCTTCGGCGGAGAGCAGTTTCCCTTCCGACGATTCGCGTGCCGGATGACGATGAGGAAGGTACAGCGCGGCGCGTTTCTGCCCTCCGTCGAGCAGGAGGTAGGCGTGCGGCACTTCGATGCCGCTGAGGTAGTAGAGCTCGTTGGTCTGCCGGAAGCGCGTGTACCCCTCCGGCGACGGCGCCCCCTGAATGACGGCGATGGCGTTCTCGCCGATCGCGGCATAGACCTTCGCGCGCCTGGCGGCAAATTCCTCGGGAGGAAAGTCGCTGGTGAACAACGGGACGTCCTGCGCGGCAAGGGTGGAGGCGATGGCGAGAGCGACGAGCGCGACGAAGAGGTTCCTCTGCATGGTACGAGTTTACCGCGCGAGCCCCGCGTTCCCGCCGCGCGGCGACTAATCCAACAAATCCAACACCCCTCGCAGCGGGATCCGCACCCAGTCCGGGCGGTTATTGAGCTCGTACACGATCTCGTACATCGCTTTCTCGATCACGTAGGCGCTCAGCAGCACATTCACCTGTTCCGGCTCTTTCGGCAGGAACGTGCCGGTGCTGCTCACGGTGAGGTAGGCGCGGAGGAAGGCGGCGGAGACCCAGCGGTGCCAGAAGCGGGCGCCGGTCTCGAGGAGGGAGAGGTCTTCGGTGCGCACGTAGGAGCCTGGGGCGGTGCCGAAGACGACCGCATAGGGCGCATAGTGGAACGAGCGGAGCATGCCGGCAACGTCGCGTAATGCACTGCGTTTGATGCGACGCTCGCTCAATGGACGGGCCGGCTCGCCTTCGAAGTCGATGATGAAGAAGTCGTTGCCGGTATAGAGGACCTGTCCGAGGTGGTAGTCGCCGTGGACGCGTTGGCGGAGGCCGGCGATCTTTCCCTGCAACACACCGCGCACGCGCTCGTGCAATTCGCCTTCGCGCTCGAGGAGCTCCGCAAATTCGGGGTGCTCTTTGACGCGTCTCCGGACGACCTGCAACGTCTGCACGATCTGCGTGCGAATGTATTGATAGATCGACCGCTGATAATGCGGTGTGAAGGGATCGGGCTTGAAGGCGGAGTCGTCATCGCGCGCCGCCAGTGCGAGATGCATCTGCGCGGTACGGACTCCCAGAAGCTCGGCGTCGGCGAGATAGCCACCGATCGCCTCCCGAGCCAGGTCCGGAACGTTCCTTTGCGCGAGATCGAACACGTTTTCATTTACCGGGGACTTGCGAATGCGGTCCGCCGCCGCGGGATCGCTCAGCAGAAGATCGAAATAGCGGCCGATGTCGTCCAGCGTGTAGTCCCAGGCGTTACCGGAATTGCGGATGAACCCCTGCAGAATCGCAATGGACGTGACCGTACCGGTGGCGTCATTGCGGTACTCCAGCGCGCCGGCCACGCGCGGAACGTTCCTGAACTCGGTCTCCTCATTGAGGAACCGCGTGACCTCGAAATCGGTATTGACGCCGCTTTCCAGACGACGGAAGAATTTCAGGAAAAGCCGCTGTCCGTACGTCAACGCGGTATTCGAATGCTCGACGCCGAGAACGTGCGTCTCGAGTTTCTCCGTGCCGCGCAGTTCCTTGAAGGCTCTCGTCGGCACGCCGTTCACGACACCGCGCAAACCGCGCAACTGCCGCTTCCGGGCGATCGTGTCGAGGAGCGCCTGCGCGAACGAGTCCTCCTGGACAGGCTCATAGAGAATTGCGCCGTCGCGCAGGCGCGCGACGACGGGAAGATTGCGTCCCTGATCCTGTTCGCGGCGGACGTTCGCGATCGCCAGCGGAAGCAGATACGTCTGCGGCTCGCCGTCGGCGAATTCCACGTCGAGCAACACCAGGCGCGCGTCGTGCGGCAACTCGACCGCGTCGCGCACTGCCACAGATGTCAATGTCCGCGCCTTCCCTCCGAACCAGCGGCGCGTCGGCAGATAGGCCGTCATGGCTCGATCGAGTTGATCGCGATGGCGCGTGGACAGCACCTCGTCCCACGTGCGCGCGCCGATCAGCGGCGCGTCCTGCGTCGTCAACTCGGGTGCGACCTCGCGCTTCAATGCGAACCAATAGAACGCGAACGGGCCGAGGTTGAGGAAATAGGGACGCTCGCCGATCACCGGGAACTTCGTTCCGCCGGAGAGCTCGACCGGCACCATCCCGCGGTATTGCGTCAGGTCTAGCTCGAAGCATTGGACGAGACGGGAGAGGTTCGCGACGACAAGAATCGTTTCTTCCTCGTATCGCCGCACATACGCCAGCACCTTGCGGTTCTCGCTGTGTAGAAACTCCATCGTGCCGCGGCCGAACGCGCGATAGCGTTTGCGCATGGCAATGAGGCGCTTCATCCACCAGAGCAGCGAATACTGGTTCTGTTGCTGGGCTTCGACGTTCACCTGCTCGTAGTGATATTGCGGATCGATGATCACCGGCAGAAAGAGCTGCTGTGGATTGGCGCGCGAGAACCCGGCGTTGCGGTCCGCGCTCCATTGCATCGGCGTGCGGACGCCGTTGCGGTCGCCGAGATAAATGTTGTCGCCCATGCCGATCTCGTCGCCGTAATAGATGATCGGCGTACCGGGAAACGAGAACAGCAGCCCATTCATCAGATGAATGCGGCCGCGATGATTCTCCAATAGCGGCGCGAGGCGCCGGCGGATGCCGAGGTTGATGCGCGCCTTGGCGTCCTTGGCGTAGGTGCGCCACATATAGTCACGGTCCTCGTCCGTGACCATCTCCAGCGTGAGCTCGTCGTGATTGCGCAGGAACATCGCCCACTGGCAGTTCTCGGGAATGGGCGGGGTCTGGCTCATGATGTCGACGATCGGGAAGCGATCTTCCATCGCCAGGGCCATGTACATGCGCGGCATGACCGGGAAGTGAAAGGCCATGTGGCATTCGTCGCCGTCGCCGAAATACGGCAAGGAATCCTCGGGCCACTGATTCGCCTCGGCCAGCAGCATGCGACCGGGATAATGCTCGTCCATGTGCTTGCGGATTCGCTTCAGATATTCGTGCGTCTCCGGCAGGTTCTCGCAGGTCGTGCCTTCTCGCTCGAACAGATACGGGATCGCGTCGAGACGGAACGCGTCGACGTCCATCTCCATCCAGAAATCGAGCGCTTTGATCAGCGCATCGTGCACCGCGGGGTTCTCGAAATTCAGATCCGGCTGATGGGAGAAGAAGCGATGCCAGTAATACGCTTTCGCCTCGGGATCCCAGGCCCAGTTCGAAGTCTCGAAGTCCTTGAAGATGATGCGAGCGTCGCGGTATTTGTCCGGCGTGTCGCTCCAGACGTAGAAATCGCGCCACGGTGAGCCCGGCTTGGCGCGGCGCGACCGCTGGAACCACGGATGCTGGTCGCTGGTGTGATTGATCACCAGCTCGGTGACGACACGAATGCCGCGATGGTGCGCTTCCTTCAGGAGCGCCTTGAAGTCCGCGAGCGACCCGTAGCTCGAATTGACGGCGGTGTAATTCGCGATGTCGTAGCCGTCGTCGCGCAGCGGCGAGGGATAGAACGGCAGGAGCCAGAGGATGTTGACGCCGAGGTCCTGGAGATAGTCGAGCTTGCGCGCGAGGCCCTGAAAATCACCGATGCCGTCGCCGTTCGAGTCGAAGAAGGCCCGGACGTGGGTCTGGTAGATGATGCCGTCTTTGTACCAGTATTCGTCGATCATAATTGGTTGGCGGTTGGCGCTTTATCGTTGACGAACGTCCGGTTGGCGGAGGAACGGATGATTCGCGAGGATGTCTCCCGCCAACCGCCAACTGTCAACCGCCAACTGATCATAGGAAGTACTCGAAATCTCTTTCAGTGCGGACGCGGCGGCGGATCTTGAAGATGTGCGCGGGGATCACGTGCGGGTTCAACTGCACGTAATTCCTCCCGCCGTGCCAGGAGTGGCGGGCGTTGCTGAGCAGGTCGTGCACCTGATAGGTGCGCTCGGGGTCGAGCTGCAGCGGAGCGAGGTCGAGGTCGATCCAGCCCGCGTGCGCATTGCGGGAGTCGAGATTGACGACCACGACGATCACGTTGTCGCCGGCCGATTTGCTGTAGCAGAGCAACTGTTCATTGTCGGTCTCGTGGAACTTCAATGTCGCGTTCTGCTGTAACGCCGGATTCTCGCGGCGGATGCGATTGACGACCGCGATCAGCTCCGTCATGTCGTCGTCGGTCTGAGCCCAGTGACGGACCTCGTATTTTTCGGAGTCGAGGTATTCCTCACTGCCGTGCTCGCGCGCGTCGTGGAGGTAGCGCTCATACGCCGGTCCGTAGATTCCGTAATTCGCACTGAGCGTCGCGGCGAGGATGAATCGCTGCACGAACGCGGGAGGTCCGCCGTATTGCAGATATTCGGTGAGGATGTCCGGCGTATTCGGCCACGCATTTGGCCGGAAGAAATCGCTCACCGGAGGTTTGCTGATCTCCTCGAAATACTCGGTGATCTCCTGCTTCGTATGCCGCCACGCGAAGTAAGTGTAAGACTGCGTGAACCCGGCCTTCGCCAACCGGTACATGATCTTCGGCCGCGTGAACGCTTCGGCGAGAAAGATCAGGTCCGGCCATTCGCGCTTCAGATCGCGAATGCACCACTCCCAGAACGGCAGGGGCTTCGTGTGCGGATTGTCGACGCGAAAGATGCGCACGCCTTTGCCGACCCAGAACGCGAACACGTCCCGCAGCTCGGCCCACAGTCCCTGCCATTGATCGCTCTCGAAGTAGAAGGGATAGATGTCCTGATATTTCTTCGGCGGATTCTCCGCGTATTGAACGGTTCCGTCGGGGCGCATCTGAAACCAGGACGGATGCTCCTTCACGTACGGATGATCGGGCGACGACTGAAATGCGATGTCCATCGCCATCTCGAGGCCGTGCTCCTGCGCCTTCTTCACGAGGCGCTCGAAATCATCGGTCGTTCCGAGCTCGGGATGCGTCGACTTGTGACCACCTCTCGCGCCGCCGATGGCCCACGGACTCCCGACATCCTCCGTCTCCGCGCGCACTTTGTTGTTCTTCCCTTTGCGGAACGTCTCGCCGATCGGGTGAATCGGCGGGAGATACAAAACGTCGAAGCCCATCTTTGCGATCCGAGGAAGCAGCGCCTCGACATCGCGGAACGTGCCGTGCCTCCCCTCCTCCTTCGCGGCTGAGCGCGGGAAGAGCTCGTACCACGCGCTGTATGCCGCGCGCGGCCGATCGACTTCGATCAACAGCTCCGCGCGATAGCGGCTGACGAACTTCCGCTCGGCGTTGCGCCACATGAGCGCGAGAAGGTCTTCGCTCCACGCGTCTTCGACTTTTTCCTCGAGCGGATCGTCGCCCTCGAACGTGGCGATGAACGCCTGCAGCTTGCGCCGATCGCGAGCGCCGGCACGCCCCGCGGCCGCGCGCAGGTGCTCGAGCCCGATCAACATCTGCACGCCCAACTCCTCCTCGGACGCATCGCCGTCGACGCGCTTCTTCAGGTCGCGCTGCCAGGTGAGGAAGTGGTCGATCCACGCTTCGATGGTGAAGCGGTGAAAGCCGAGGTGCTCGACGGGGAGCTCGGCGGTCCATCGGTCGTTGACGAGCGGGCGCATCCGCACTTCGCGCCACTTCGACTCGCTGTCGTGCCGATGGCGCAGCACGGCGGAGATGAGGTCGTGTCCGTCCGCTAAGATATCCGCCTCGGCGACGACAGTGTCGCCAATGACTCGCTTCGCGGGAAATGCGCCGCCGTCGACCTCCGGGGACACCGCTTCGATGATGACGCGCTGTCTACCGTCCTGCTCCGCTCGAACTACCACTGCGGCGAGCGGTGCCAAACGCATGCCTTAGCGCGCGATCACGAGTCAAAGGGTCGTGAAGCTCATCCAGCAGGCGCGCGGCCTGGTGGTCCATCGCGGTTGCCGCACGCAGCGCGAGGACGTGCGGATCGCCGGGCGCTTCGGCGTACGCGCGTTCGAGAAAAGCTTCAGGAGAACGGCCCGTCGCGATCGCGGCGCGCGCCCGGTAATAGGCGACCGAGGAGACCGCGGCGCTCTGGCGCCGCGGACGGTAGTCGCCGAGCGACGCGAGAACGAGATCGGCAACCTGCCAGCGTCCGGCGCGCTCCAGCGCGATGGCCTGATCGAAGAGATGCGGCGGCGACAAAGGATCGACCGGCAGATGCAGCGCGCTGCGCCACATGTGGTCGTACTCTCGCATCGGCGCGCTCTCGATGCCGAGGAGCGCGGCGGCGATGAGCACGGCGCCGAATGCGAGGAGCGCGTGCTCGATGCGCGAGCGCGCGAGAGCGACGATCTCCGCGACGCCGATGCCACCGAGGATCGCGAGCGGCGCGAGCAGAACGTTCCGCTGGCGCGCGCTGACGACGAAGATCGTGAGCAACACGATCAGCGCAATCGCGAAAAGCGCGAGCGGAACGAGCTCGCGGCGCCTCGCGCACAACACCAAGGCGGCGATCGCGAGGACGAACGGAACGCCGAACGAGATCGCCGGAAAACGCGCGAGTTGGTGACCTCGGCGCTGTGCGGTCACGATGTCGTAGACGTCGAAATGATGAATCGTCAGCAGCGCCTTCGTCGCGAAACGGCGCAGCGCGGCGAACGGATACTCGCGGATGAACGCGAAGGCCTTGTCGCGCCAGTAGCGTTTCGGATTCGCCCCCGCGCGCTCGGCGATGAAGCGATAGGCAGGATCGGGCGACGGCCAGCGGCGTTGCGCCTGAAGCTCCGTGACGACGCGCGGAGTCACGCCGGCGCAGCCGGTGGCGAGCGCGTTGTTGCCTTCGTAGAACTGCGTCCCGGAATGCGTCTCGACAGGACTGAGAGCGATCACGGCGACGATCGGAATCGCGGCGACAACACCGAGGCGCCACGAACGGGACCAGACGAGCGCAATGAACAGGAGAACGTAGCCATACGGATGCGTGGCTGCCCCGAGTCCGAACAGGATACCCGCCGCCACGTTCCACCCGCGCAGGAGTGACCACAGTGCCGCGCTCGTGAGCAGAAAAATCAGAGCTTTCGGGTCGAGCTCGGAGCAGACCACCAACGCGGCGCGATTGCCGAGGATCAACACCGCCGTCGCGATCGCGGCGATCCAGCCCGAGAGGCGTTTCGCCGCGAGCGCGCAGAACAACGCCGCGAGCGTGAGCATCGCGATCTGCATCGCGCGAATCGCTTCGACACTCATACCGAGGAAACGCGAGACGACGACGAGAGCGAGGTACACGGGACTGACGTCGGCGACGTGCGGAGCGCGTCCCTCGAGAATTCGGTCGGCGGGATCGACGTACGTCTGCAGCCACCCCTGATCGGCCAGACGATCGACAAGAACAATGCGTGCGCCGGTCAGCACGACGAGCACCAGAGCGATGGCGGCGCCGAGGACGATGCGGCGGCGGCGATCGATCATCGGCGCCCCAGCAGATCGCGCGCGAACGGACGCACGAACGCGCCGAAGATGCTGCCCGCGGGCCCGCGCTTGAACGCGAGCAGGCGCATGGTCTGCTCGAGGACAACGAAGCCCGCGCAGACGAGCGACACGAGCGCACTGAAGCTCTCCGTCGCTTTCGGGATCATCGACGCGACACCGAGCGCGGCGCAGACGAGCAACGCCCAGGTGATCCCGTACGCGTGCTTGCGGTAGTCGAAGCCGAAGCGCTCGGCGAGGAGGAGCTGCTCCGCGGGCGTGAGGAGCGTCAGCAGCGCCGCGCGCATCTCCAGCGCGTCAGCCTGCTCGACCTCAGTGCTCGGTGCAGTCGTCATCAGACCCTCACCCCTCGCGGATGTAAACGGCGACACGAGCCGCTGCCGGTTCGGATGCAACACCCAGATGAAGAGATACACGAGCGTGCCGAGCATCGATCCCATGGCGCGCAGTTGGGTCATGGCGACGAGGTAGCGGAACACCGATTCGGCGAGCATGAACGCGATGAGGATGATGAGCCAGTTGGGAAACGGGAAAGGCTTGTTGCTCATGTAGGTGCCGACGCCGATGTACACGCAGGTCCCCGCGAGCGCGAGCACGGGCACGATCGACCAGAGCGTCAGGCGATGCGGGAAGAGACCGAGCTCGTTCGCGAGATGCATCTGCACGTGCGTGGGCAGGTGTCCGAGGAACATCGCGGCGATTCGCGCGGTGACGCTGTGCCTCCGCTGCCGCCGCGCCTTCGCAAAATCCGCCGCCAACAGCACCTCGGAATCTTCGTTGTAGTGCGCGGACACTCGGATGGCATGGTCGTCCCGCCATTCGGCGAGCACGTAACGAATCCCGCCCGCGGGAAGGAGATCGGCAGCCAGGACTTCGTAATACTGCTCGTCCCAATAGACGGCGGTGCCGGGAAACTCCGCGCTGGTGAGCGTCTTCTCCGCGCGCGGCACCCATCCTTTGCTGAGGCGGGAGTGGAGGATCACCTTCCCGCCGGACATCCGGACGCGATCCGTTCCATAAGCGCGGATGGGCACCTGCTGATTTTACGGGCGCTTCACGACCGGCACGACGTCGTTGAGGATCCAGAGAGGCCCGATCAGCAGGTGGACGAAGTTGCGGAAGAAGGCGGGGTTCTTGTGCTCGTACACCTTGTGGCCGATGAACTGGAAGATCCAGCCGAGGACGAAGAGGACGACGTTGATCCAGAACGGAATGGCCGCGCCGATGAAGTAGAAGGCGACGGAGATGGCGATCATGGCAATGGCCAGACGCCACTCGATGACGAAGTAGTACGCGGACGCGGCGGCGATGAGGATCATCGCGAGATCGAGCTTGACCGTGGCGACATCGACGAGCGGCACCTGCGTGAGCATGCCAATCAGCGAAAGCATGATCATCGGGATGCCCAGGCGGTGGAACAGCTTGTTCCCCGCGGTCTGGTGGAAGGCCGCGTAGTCCGCGAAGAGGGTCTGGATGTCTTGCATGAAGTCATTCTAGGACGAATAGGACCGATAGGACTTATAGGACCTATTCGTCCTATTGGTCCTATTGGTCCTATGGGTCCTATCCATAGAATGCCCGCGTGCGCGACCTTTACGTCGAACGATTGCAGCAGCGCCGAGAGTCGATCGCCGCGTTGCGGGATCGGGAGCGGAAGTTCTCCGCGTTCCGCCTGCTCTCCATCGGCGCGACCATCGCGGTTGCGTTCTGGGAGCCGCGCGCTGCGCTGATCACGGTGGCCGCGTTCATCGCGCTGGTGGTGTTGCACGAGCGCGCGGTCCGCGCTCGCACGCGCGCGGAGAACGGCGCGCGCTTCTACGAGCACGGCCTCGCCCGCATCGACGACACCTGGCCCGGCCTCGGCGACCCCGGCACCGACTTCGTCGACGATCACCATCCCTACGCCGGCGACTTCGATCTCTTCGGACGCGGCTCGCTCTTCGAGCTGATCTCCGTCGCGGTCACGCCCGCGGGACGGCGGCGGCTCGCGGCGTGGCTCAAGGATCCGTCGCGCGATGCCGACGAGATCCGCGCGCGCCAGGCGGCCGTGCTCGAGCTGCGCGAGAACGTCACGCTGCGCGAGGACGTTGCGATCAATGCTGCCGAGGTTGCGCGCGAGGTGGAGAGCGCGAAGCTCGATGAGTGGGGCGCGATGCCGGCGGTGCGGCTGTCGACGTGGGAGCGGATTGCGGGAAACGGGTTGCCGATTGCGAACATCGTGCTGTTCCTGATCACGCTGCCGTCCCTCATCGCGAAGCTCATCGGGATGACTCACCCCGAGGCGTCGCTCGGCGTGATCGCGAACGTGCCGGCCACGCCGATGATCGTGCTCATGGTCGTGACCGCGTTCTTCGCGCGGCACCTGTATCCGCGCGTGGAGCCGATCGTGATGGCCGTCGAGCGCGCGGAGCCCGCCCTCGCGCTCCTCGGCGGCGTGCTCGCGCGCATCGAACGCGAGTCGTTCACCTCCGAGCGGCTGCGCGTGCTGCACGAGCGGCTGCGCGGATCGGACCTGCCGGCGTCGCGGGAGATCGAGAGGCTGCGCAAGCTCGTCGCGCTGCTCGACGCGCGGCGCAACCAGTTCTTCGCGCCGTTCGCGGTGCTGCTCTTGTGGACCGCGCACGTGGCGATGTCGATCGAGCGCTGGCGGACGCGCTCCGGCTCGCGCATCGGCGAGTGGATCGAGTCCGTCGGCGAGATCGAAGCGCTCGACTCGCTCGCGTCGTTTGCGTTCGAGCATCCGACGTACGCGATGCCGGAGATCGTTGAGCCCGGACCTTTATTCGACGCAAGCGAGCTTGGACATCCGCTCATCCCCGCGGACCGCCGCGTTGCAAACAGCGTGAAGCTCGACGAAACGCTGCGGCTGCTCGTCGTCAGCGGCTCGAACATGTCCGGCAAGAGCACGATGATGCGCAGCGTCGGCATCGCGGCGGTGCTGGCGATGGCGGGCGGGCCGGTGTGCGCGCAGGCGCTGCGGCTGTCGACGACGCAGGTCGGCGCGTCGATTCGCATCGCCGACTCGCTGCAGGAAAACGCGTCGCGGTTCTACGCGGAGATCCTTCGCATCCGCCAGGTACTGGAGATGTCGACGCAGGGACCGCTGCTCTATCTCCTGGACGAAGTGCTGGCCGGGACGAACTCGCATGATCGGCGCATCGGCGCCGAGGCGATCGTGCGGGGACTCGTGGAGCGGGGGGCGATCGGGCTGGTGTCGACCCACGACCTGGCGCTCGCGCAGATCGCGGACTCGCTCGCGCCGCGCGCGTCGAACGTGCACTTCGAGGATCACATCGAGGAAGGTCGTGTCGTGTTCGATTACCGGATGCGGCCCGGCGTCGTGACGAAGAGCAACGCGCTGGAGTTGATGAGGAGCGTGGGCATCAAAGTGTAGCTTGCGTTCTGTGGCGTAAGGCATACTGTTATTGACATGAAACGCACGGCGGCGATCCTCGTGGTTCTCTTTCTCGCTCCGCTCGCGTTTGCGAGGGGCCGCGTCGTCCGATCCGTGCTGAACGCGTGGCACGCGCCGCGATGCGAGAGTGTCGGGCTTCCGTGGCTCCGGTTCATCGACGACAACGGCGTGCGCCGCGCGAGCAGCGTGGATCCTCCTTTGATCTGGCGGCAGGAAGCCGTGACGACGAACGCGCTGGCTATCGGAGGAGCACCGAACACCCTCTGGGCAATTACGAGCGACGGCAACATCCACCAGTCGATCGACGCCGGCTGCACCTGGAACGTCCGCGCATCTGTTCCGGAGATCTTCGCGAAGAAGTGGCGACCGCGCCTCGCCGCGCGCCATCCGGAGCGCGTCTACGCCTACATCGGGAAAGACATCGTGCGGTTGACCGGCGGAACGGTCGAGACCTTCCACATGCCCGACGACGCCGGCGATCTCGTGCTTCTCGAAGTGGACCGTCAGGACGCGCTGCACGTCCGCGCGATCACGCACTTTGGCTTCGCGTACGAATCGTTCGACGGCGCTGCCACATGGACGAAGGTCGGCACCATCCTGAACGAGTTGGTCTCGGCCGCGTTCGATCCCCTCGACTTCGATTCCATCGTGGCTGGGGGGTTCTGGACCGGTCTCCATGTGAGCCGAGACGGCGGAAAGACCTGGAGCAACGGTCCCCTGCGGACGCAGAAGGTCAACGACATAACCTTTTCGCCCGCCGACCCGCGCGTGATGTGGGTCGACACGTGGCCCGGTGGAGTCGGCATCCCGAGCCGTCTTTACAAGTCGACGGACGGCGGCGAGACGCTCGTTCTGGCCGGCTCGAACTCGAGGAGCGTGCATTACTGGCAAGAGCTGTTCGCTCCGCATCCGAAGGATGCCGAAACGTTCGCGACGCATGCGGGGAACGGTTTCGGGATCAAGATCACCGGGCCCGAGGGAGATCGTGCATGGGGTTACGAGAACGTGCAGGACGCGGTCTGGTCGCCGTCCGGGACGCTGTACTTCGTGCGACTGGTGATCAGGTCGCTATGAGGTCCGCGGTGGTGCTCCTGTCCGTGCTCGCACTCGCACCCGCCGCGTTTGCGCGCACGCGAACGATCGGGCCGCGCTTCTATCCGTGGCAGACGCCGACGTGCTCAGAGATCACGGGACTGGACTGGTTCCGCTACGTCGACCAGTTCGAGCCGGTTCGCGTGGTCGGATGGAACCGCCGCCAAAATCAGGATTTCTCTCTCGTCAAAGTCGTCGCGAGCTCGGTGTCGAACGTGATGTACGCAGTGTCGTGGGACGGGACCATCCACCAGTCGAATGATGCCGGCTGCTCGTGGCGCGCGCGTGTACGCGTGCCGGAAGTGCTCGCGAACAAGCTCGAGGTCGGCATCGTCGCGAAGTCGATCGCGCCGGTGTACGTGTGGAGCGGCTCGCGCCTGGTACGGCTCACCTTCGGCACGGTGGAAACGTTCGCGTTGCCCGAGAACATCATCGCGTTGGACGCGAATCCGCGGAATTCACATCACCTGCGCGCGATCTCGCGATACGGGCGCGCCTTCGAATCGCAGGACGGCGGCAGAACGTGGAGCAACGTCGGGAACCTTGGCTTCACCACGGTCACGGACGCGAAGTTCAGTCCTGCGAATTTCGATCACGTCATCGTCGCGGCGTATCCCGGCACGGTGATCAGCACGGATGGCGGCAGGAGCTGGACGGCGTATGCATCCAAGCTGCAGGTCCACGCGGTTGCGTATTCACCCGCGGACCCGAACGTCGTGTGGGTGGATGCGTGGAATCCGAATACGAGACTCGGCGGGATTCATCGGTCCGAGGACGGCGGGCGGACGTTCACGCTGGTGCGCGGCGCAGGTCGCCAGAGGTACGCGCTCGGAGCTCTTGCGGCGCATCCGACCGATTCCACGCGCGTCGCCCTTGCGGCGGGCATCACGCTCGAGGTCATCGGCGCGGACGGAAGCCACACCGAAGTCTTTCACGACAACGTGGAGGAAGCGCTGTGGGCACCGAACGGTACGCTGTACTACTTCGCGTACGTCATCGTCTCGCTGTGATCACTGCAGTGAGGTCAGCTTCGTCACCGAGGTCACGGTGCCCGCGGCGTCGATCGTGTCCTGACGCACGACGATGTTGTGCTGCATCGACACCCACGTGATCGCCGTCTGCACGGACGTACCGGAGACGATCGCGCCGCGGTACTTCACGGTGTTGAATGTACCGCCTCCAACAGTGATCGACTCGCCGACCGCGAGCACCTCGCCGGTCGAGGCGACAGTCGTCACCGTGCTGGGGATCGTCCCCTGAGGCGACTTGATGAGGATCTGCTCCGTCACCGGCGCGACGGTCCAGGTGTTTCCCACGCACCAACCCGCGGCGGGTCCGGACGCGAGCGACGGGATGAAGGTGATGTCGGTCTCGGTCGTCAGCTTGCCAAGGATCGGGACGGTCGTCGATCCCTTCACGTTGAGGTGCTTGAGTGCTCGGAGCGTCCCGACGATCTCGCCGTCGAGCACGGTCTCGACATCGGTGGTGGTCCCCTGCGAGAGCACCTTCTGTGTGGTCTTCGTCTGCGTCGGGGTGTCCGAGATCCACGTGATGGTGAAGGTGACGTCGCCGCCCTGCGCGGTGGTGAGGTACGACGCTTTCGTTCCCGCCTGCACGAGCCCGAAGGTGTGACACGAGCCGTTCGACGGCGGATTCCCAGGGTTGGAACGGACGGCGCGGCGCCTCTGCGCCTCGGCCGGGATGACGACGAACAGAGCAAGAGCTAAGACTGCGAGCAGACGACGGGCGGACATGGGGACTACCTCCTCTGTTTAGGGATCGCGTAAGGCGAGAGGAAAGTCCCTCATAGGACGAATAGGACCGATAGGACGGATAGGACGAATATTCGTCCTATTGGTCCTGGTCCTATGAAATAGATGTTGACACCGCCAGGTTTATGCATAAGTATTCGTGATGATGAATTTTTATTCAGGCGGCGGAGACGCCATGCGCAGACGCGAGGAGATCCTCAGGATCGTTCGCGACACGCACGTCCACTCTCAGGACGAGCTGCTGGCCGCGCTGCGCAAGCATGGCTTCACCGTGACCCAGCCCACGCTCTCGCGCGATCTGCGCGAGCTCGGACTGGTGAAGACGCCGAACGGCTACGTCTCGACCGAGACCATCGCGCCCGTGGCGACGTTCACGCCGCGCGCGACGGTCGAGCATCGCTTCGAACAGCTCATCCGCGACAGCGTCATCTCCGCCGAGACGGCGATGAACCTGGTCGTGATCAAGACGCCCGTGGCCGCGGCCCAGCCGCTGGCCAGCGCCATCGACGCGACGGACATCGACGGCGCCGCCGGAACCATCGGCGGCGATGACACGATCTTCGTCGCCTTTCGCACCATCGCCGCCGCCGAGACCTTCGCGCGGCGAGTCCACGAGATCGCGGGATTGACACCGCGACGCCGTACGCGCGCATAGGCGCGGCTACGGATTCGGAGCCACGACCATGAAGAACACACAACACGCTACGAGTGTCATTGACGCGATCCAGCCGATCGCGACCGTTACGCGTGTCGCCATTGCCGGAGCCACTGGCTACGCCGGGCAGGAGCTCGTCAAGATCCTCGCGCGGCACAAGCACGCCGAGGTCGTCGCGTCGTTTTCCAGCGAGTCCTTCTCGCTCGAGGCGCTGCTCGAAGCGAAGCCGGAGATCGTCTTTCTCGCCACGCCCAACGAAGTGTCGGCCGAGGTCGTGCCGCACATTCTCGATGCGGGGATGAAGGTCGTCGACCTCTCCGGCGCCTTCCGCCTCGGCGAGCCGACGCTGTACCCGTCGTGGTACGGCTTCGATCACGCGCGTCCGGAGCTGCTCGCCGAGGCCGTGTACGGATTGACGGAGCTCTGCAACGGCGAGCTGAAGAAAGCGCGTCTCGTCGCGAATCCCGGTTGCTATCCGACCTCGGTGCTCCTCGCGCTGCGGCCGCTCACGTATCTCATCGACCGCACGCAGCCGGTCATCGTCGACTCGAAGAGTGGCGTCTCCGGCGCGGGGAAGAAGGCCGACGTCGCGTACTCGTTCGTCGAGCTCTCGGGCAACTTCAAGGCGTACAGCGTCGGCCATCACCGGCACGAGCCGGAGATCCGCCAGGGACTGCACCTCGGCGAGCGCACCACGCTGGTCTTCGTGCCGCACCTGCTTCCGATCCCTCGCGGCATCTACTCGACGATGCACGTCGGCTTCACCAGCCCTGTGACCGCGGAAGAACTGACGCAGCTCTACGCCGAGACGTACGCGAACCAGCCGTTCGTGCGCGTGCTGCCAGCCGGAAAGCTTCCCGAGCTGAAGGATGTCGTGAACACGCCGCGCGCGGAGATCGGCTTCCAGCTCCTGCAGGGCGGGCGGCGGGCGGTGATCGTCAGCGTGATCGACAACCTGCTCAAAGGCGCGGCATCGCAGGCCGTGCAGAACTTCAACCGGATGTGCGGATACGCCGAGACGGAGGGACTGCTGTGACGACTGTCATTAAACTGGGCGGGTCACTGCTCGACGACGCCGCGCGGCGCGACGGCGCGCTGCGCCGGATTGCCGCGCGCTGGAACGCCGGCGAGGACATCGTGCTCGTGCACGGCGGCGGGAAGCACATCGACGCGGCGCTCGCGCTCGTGGGCATCCCGAAGCGGACGCACGCGGGGCTGCGCATCACCGACGACGCCACGCTGAAGATCGTCGTCTCCGTCCTCGGCGGCACGGTGAACAAGATGCTCGTCACCGAGCTGACGAAGCTCGGCGTCCGTGCAGCCGGATTTTCGGGCTGTGACGGCGGAACGCTCATCGCGGCGCAGCATCCGCCGATCGACGGCGTGGAGCTGGGACACGTCGGCAAGGTGAAGCATGCGAACCGCTCGCTGATGTCAGCGCTGCTGACACACGGCGCGATGCCGGTGATCTCTTCGATCGCGATCGGCGAGGACGGCTCGCTGTTCAACGTCAACGCCGACACGGCCGCCGCGGCGATCGCGGTCGCCGCGAACGCGAACGAGCTGCTGTTCATCACCGACGTGGCCGGCCTGCTCGACGCGGACGGCAAGGTCGTTCCGCGGCTGCACGCAGCGGACGCGAAGGTGTTCATCGACAACGTCAGCGGCGGCATGAAGCCGAAGCTGCAGGCCGCGCTCAGCGCGCTCACCTCGGGCGTGCGCGAGATCGTGATCGGAGAGGAAGGAGGAACCACCCTTGTTGCTGCATGACGAATCGCCCGTTGCGGTCGAAGAGCGCGAGAGCGCGTTCCTGGTGAAGACGTATGCGCGGACGCCGTTCCATCCGCGCGACGGCAAGGGCGCGCGCCTGTACGACGCGGACGGCCGCGCGTACTGGGACCTCCTCGGCGGAATCGCCGTGAACGTCCTCGGGCACAAACATCCGAAGCTGATGAAGACGCTGCGCGACGCGAGCAACTCGCTGCTGCACGTCTCGAATCTCTACTACCACCCCGCGCAGGGAATCCTCGGCGAGAAGCTCGTGCGCGCGTCGGGTCTCAACCGCGCGTTCTTCTGCAACAGCGGCACGGAGGCGAACGAGGCCGCGCTGAAGTTCGCGCGACTCGCGACCAAGAAGACGAAGCTCGTCGCGCTCGAAGAGTCGTTTCACGGACGCACCCTCGGCGCGCTGTCGCTGACGGGCCACGACGCGTATCGCGAGCCGTTCGCGCCGCTCGTGCCGGGGGTTTCGTTCGTTGCGCCGAATGACATCGCCGCCCTGGAAGGGTCGGTCGACGGCGACACCGCGGCGATCTTCCTCGAGCCGATCATGGGCGAAGGCGGAATCATCCCGCTCACGGACGAGTACCTGATCGCCGCGCGCCGCATCGCCGATCTTCACGGCACGCTGCTGGTCCTCGACGAGATCCAGTGCGGCCTCGGACGGACGGGATCTCTGTTCGCGTTTCAGAAGAGCGGGATCCTCCCGGACATCGTCACGCTCGCGAAGCCTCTCGGCGGCGGACTCCCCCTCGGCGCGGTGCTCACCGGCGCGGCGCTCGAAGGAGTGGTGAAGCCGGGACATCACGGCACGACCTTCGGCGGTAATCCGATCGCCTGCCGCCTCGGCGCGGTGGTGCTCGAAGAGACGGAGAAGCTCCTGCCGCAGATCAACGCGCTCGGCGCGTGGTTCGGCGCGGAGCTGAAGAAGTTGCCCAACGTCGTGGAGGTTCGCGGCTCGGGCCTGATGTGGGGCATCGAGCTCGATCGCCTCGCGTCGCCGGTCGCGCGCGAATTGCTCGAGCACGGATTCGTGGTCGGCACCGCGCGGGAGAAGGTGCTGCGCCTGTTGCCGCCCTACATCGTTCCCAAGAAAGCACTCAGTGAATTCATCGATGTGCTCGGCCACATGCTGAGCACGACCAAGGAGAAAGCAGCGTGAAGAAAGTAGCACTCGCGTATTCGGGAGGTCTCGACACCTCCATCATCATTACCTGGCTGAAGGAAAACTACGGCTGCGAAGTCGTCGCGGTCGCGGTCGACGTCGGCCAGGCGGAGGAGACCACCGGCCTCGCGCAGAAGGCGTATTCGACCGGCGCGATCGACTTTCATTTGGTCGACGCGAAGGAAGAGTTCGCGGCGGACTACCTCTTCCCCGTGCTGAAGGCCGGCGCAATCTACGAGCGCGACTATCTCCTCGGCACGTCGACGGCACGCCCGCTCATCGCGCGCAAGCAGGTCGAGATCGCGCTCGCGACCGGATGCGATGCGCTCGCGCACGGCTGCACCGGCAAGGGCAACGATCAGGTGCGCTTCGAGCTCGCCTACCAGGCGCTTGCGCCGGAATTGAAAGTAGTCGCGCCGTGGCGCGAGTGGGACATCGTCTCGCGCGAAGACGCGATCGATTACGCCTCGGCGCGCGGCATCTCCGTGCCGGTGACGAAGAAGGACCCGTATTCGCGCGACCGCAACCTCTGGCATCTCTCGCACGAGGGCGGCCCGCTCGAGGATCCGATGTTCGAGCCGGAGCCATCGATGTTCAAGCTGTCCGTCGATCCGATGGACGCGCCGGACACGCCGGAGAAAGTGACCATCGACTTCGAGTCGGGCATCCCGGTGGCCGTGAACGGCGAGAAGCTCTCACCGGCGAAGCTGGTGCAGACGCTGAACGAGATCGGCGGACGCCACGGCGTCGGCCGCGCGGACATCGTCGAGAACCGGCTGATCGGCATCAAGTCGCGCGGCGTGTACGAGACGCCGGGCGGAACGCTGCTCGTGTCCGCGCTGAAGGCGCTCGAGTCGATCGTGCTCGACCGCGATTCCGCGCACGAGAAGGAGCGCATCGCTACGCGCTACGCGGAGCTCGTGTACAACGGCCAGTGGTTCGCGCCGCTGCGCGAGGCGTACGACTCGTTCATGAACACCATCAGCGAGAACACGACCGGCACCGTCGCGCTGAAACTCTACAAAGGCAACGCGACCGTCATCGGCCGCAAGTCGCCGCACTCGCTCTACCAGCAGAACCTCGCCTCGTTCGACATGACCGGCTACGACGTCACCGACTCGGCCGGCTTCATCAAGCTGTTCGGCCTGCAGCTCCGCGGCAGCAAGCGCATCTCACCCATGGACGTGGAGTCGGTGCAGAAGGCCAACGGAGGATGGGCCAAGAAGTGACGATGTGGGGCGGGCGTTTCAGCGAAGGTCCCTCGGACCTCCTACGTGCATTGAATGATTCTTTCGCCTTCGATCGCGAGTTGTTCGCGGAAGACGTGGAAGGGTCGATCGCGTGGGCGGAAGAGATCTCGCGCGCAGGCGTGCTCACCGGTGACGAAGTTACGTCACTTGTGAACGCGCTCCGCGCGATCACGCTCGAGGAGAGTGAGGCCGAGGACGTGCATTCGTACGTCGAGTCGTCGCTGCGCGCGATCGTTGGTCCGCTCGCCGGCAAGCTCCACACCGGCCGCTCTCGCAACGATCAGGTCGCGACCGATCTCAAACTCTGGCTGAAGAAAGCATGCGACGACGCGATCGCTTTGGCGAAAGCGCTCGCGCGCTCACTCGCGCAGAAAGCGCTCGAGCACGCGTCGACGCCGATGCCGGGCTACACGCATCTGAAGCAGGCGGAGCCCGTGACATTCGGACACTGGTGCCTCGCGTACGTCGAGATGCTGAAGCGCGATCTCGCGCGCATCGAAGACGCGAAGAATCGTGGCGACGAATGCCCGCTCGGTTCCGCCGCACTGGCCGGCACTCCCCTGCCCATCGACCGCGAGCGTCTCGCGAAGTCCCTCGGATTCGCGCGCGCGACGAAGAACTCGCTCGACGCGGTCTCCGATCGCGACTTCGCCGCGGAGTATCTCTTCGCGACGTCGCTGCTCCTCACGCACCTCTCGCGTCTCGCGGAAGACTTGATCTTCTTCACGAGCGACGAAGCCGGTTACGCGGAGCTGCCGGACGCGCTCGCGACAGGCTCGTCGCGCATGCCGCAGAAGAAAAATCCGGACGTGCTCGAGCTGACGCGCGGATACGCCGCGCGCTCGATCGGCGAGCTCACGGGATTCCTCGCGCTGCTCAAGGGTCTGCCGCTCGCGTACAACAAGGACCTGCAGCTCGACAAAGAGCCGCTGTTCCGCACGCGCACGCTGCTCGCGGTGCTGCTGCCCGCGCTCACCGCGCTGGTCGCGGGATTGAAGATCGACGTCGAGCGGACGCGTTCCGCCGCGTCGAGTGAACTACTGCTGGCCACGCACGAAGCCGACAAGCTCGCGGCAACCGGGATTCCGTTCCGCGAGGCACACGAGATCGTGAGTCGTCGAGTCGTCGAGTCGTCGAGTCGACAAGACCTCGAAGACTCGAAGGCTCGTCGACTCGTCGACTCCCTCAATACCAAGAATGTTCTCGGCGGCACCTCCCCCGCCCGCGTCGAAGCCGCCGCACGCGCGGCATTGGAGACCCTGTAAGTTGAAACTCCCGAAAGGCTTCGTCGCCTCCGGCGTGCGCGCCGGCATTCGCAAGAAGCGGCCGGACCTCGGCCTCATCGTCGCGCCCGACGGCGCGTCCGCGGCTGCCGTGTTCACGCAGAACAAGTTCCTCGCGGCGCCGGTCGTCCTCTCGAAAGCCTCGCTGAAGAAGAGCGGCGGACGCGTGAAGGCCGTCGTCGTCAACGCCGGCTGCGCCAACGCCATCACCGGCAAGGAAGGCCTCGACGCCGCGAAGCGCGTCCGCACGCGCGCCGCGGAGCTCCTGAAGTGTGCCGATGACGAAGTCTTTCTCGCGTCGACCGGCGTCATCGGCGTGGTCCTGCCGGACAAGAAAGTGCGCGACTTCCTCCCCGACGCGGTAAACCGCCTCTCCGTCGGCGGCATCGACGCGCTCTCGCACGCGATCCTCACCACCGACGTCGGCCCGAAAGTCGCGCAGGCAACGTTCACGCTCGACGGCAAGCGCGGACGCCTCGTCGGCGTCGCGAAGGGCGCCGGGATGATTCATCCGAACATGGCCACGATGCTCGCGTTCGTGATGACCGACGCCGACATCGCTCCAGCCGCGCTATCGAAGATGCTGAAGGCCAGCGTCGATCAGAGCTTCAACTCCGTCTCCGTCGACGGCGACACGTCGACCAACGACACCGTGCTGGTGATGGCCTCCGGGAAGCTCGGCAACGCGAAAAACGCCGACCTCACCGACTTCCAGCGCGCGCTCGACACGCTCTGCCGCGAGCTCGCGTGGATGATCGTCCGCGACGGCGAAGGCGCGATCCGCGTGATGGAGGTCGAGGTCACCGGCGGCAAGACCGACCGCGACGCGAAGCTCGCCGCGCACGCGATCGCGACCTCTCCGCTCGTGAAGACCGCGCTGCACGGCGGCGATCCGAACTGGGGACGCATCCTCGCCGCCGTCGGCCGCAGCGGCGCGCGTTTTTCGCTGAAGAAGATCTCGCTCCACGCCGGCTCGATCGCGCTGGTCAGGAACGGCGCGCCCGCCGTGTATCGCGAAAAAGACGCCGCGAAAGTGTTCGCCCGCGAGCGCGTCCCACTCCGCATCGACCTCGGCTCCGGCAACGCCCGCGCGGTCGTCCTCTCGTGCGACTTCGGACACGACTACGTGAGCATTAACGCGGACTACCGGAGCTGAACGTAGGGCGTGGCTTCAGCCCGCCTCCCGGGCGGGGTGGGGGTTGCGTTCTGCCGTGTGCGCACGAGGGGGCGGGCTGAAGCCGCGCCCTACGTCTCCGCGCCCACCATGTCCTCGAGCAACTTCCGCTCGGCTTCGCCGAGGTTCAGGAAGTAGAGGCGCGAGGCATAGAGCGTGGCGCCCGCGTCTCCGGCGCCGAGTCCGACGACGGTGCAGGATGCGACCTTCGCCTGGGCGGCGAACTTCCGGTCCTCGTGCGTGAAGGCGATGTCGACCGTCGCGTCGGTCTTCAGCATGCCGCTGTGCGTGGCGAGAATGCCCGTCGTCGAGATGTCGACGAGCGTGGCCTGTTTGAGGCCGATGCGCAGCGGCACGTTCATGATCACGCGGAAGCGGTTGCTCCGGCGGATCGCATCCATCGCAAGTTTCGGACTCATCGGACCCCAAACAATCTACGCGTTTCGAACGCTCGATGCAACGGGGTTTCGTTACACTTCACGGCCATGAAACGACTGTCCGGTTTTCTGCTGTCGCTCGCGCTCGCATTCCCCCTCTTCGGCGCCTGGTCACAGCCCGTTCGCGCACGCAGCGCGATGGTGGCATCGACATCGGAGATCGCGTCGAGGGTGGGCGCGGACGTCATGAAGCGCGGCGGAAACGCCGTCGACGCGGCGGTTGCGGTCGGTCTCGCACTCGCCGTCACCTGGCCCTCCGCAGGCAACCTCGGCGGCGGCGGATTCATGCTCGTGCGCAAAGCGGACGGGACCACGGAAGCGATCGACTATCGCGAGCGTGGGCCGCTCGCGGCGCATCGCGACATGTACCTCGACGCGCAAGGCAACGTGATCAAAGGCATGTCCACAGACGGCTACCGCGCCGTCGCCGTTCCCGGCACGGTCGCCGGACTCATGCTCGCGCACAAGCGCCACGGCAAGCTGAAGTGGGAAGAGCTCGTCGAGCCCGCGCGCAAGCTCGCCGCCGACGGCTTCGAGGTCAACTTCCACCTCGCGCGCAGCCTCACCTACAACAGCACCATCGAGAAGATGAAGCCCTGGGCCGAGAGCCGCCGCATCTATCAGCGCGACGGAAAGTACTACGAGCTCGGCGAGACGTTCGTGCAGCCGGAGCTCGCGGCCGTGCTCGCGCGCATCAAGACCAATCCGCGCGATTTCTACGAAGGCGAAACCGCGAAGCTCATCGTCGCGGACATGAAAGCCAACGGCGGAATCGTCACCTTGGAAGATCTCCGCACCTACGAGCCGACCATCCGTCAGCCGCTGCGGACGACGTACCGTGGCTACGAGATCCTGACCATGCCGCCGCCGTCGTCTGGCGGGATCGCGCTCATCGAGATGCTGAACATGCTCGAGCCCCACGACCTGAAGGCGATGGGCTGGCATTCGTCGAAGTCGGTGCACACGATCGTCGAAGTGATGCGCCGCGCATTCGCGGACCGGGCCGCCTATCTCGGCGACACGGATTTCGTGAAGGTGCCGGTGAACGGATTGCTGTCGCGCGCATACGCGCAGTCGCGCGCGAAAGACATCGGCGAACGCGCGACGCCGAGTCTCGACATCCGCGGCGGCGGACCGGCCGCGTACGAGTCGCCGGAGACGACGCACTATTCGATCGTCGATGCCGAGGGGAACGTCGTGGCGAACACGTACACGCTGAATGATTCTTACGGATCGGGCGTGACCGCGAAAGGCACGGGCATCCTGCTCAACAACGAGATGGACGACTTCACGTCGAAGGTCGGCGTCGCGAACGACTACGGCTTGATTCAGGGCGAAGCGAACGCGATCGCGCCGAAGAAGCGGCCGCTGTCGTCGATGACGCCGACGATCGTGCTCAAGGACGGGAAGCCCTACTTCGTCATCGGCAGTCCCGGCGGCCCGACGATCATCAACACGGTCCTGCAGGCGATCCTCAACGTCATCGACTTCGACATGGACATCCAGCAGGCCGTGAGCGCGCCGCGCTTTCATCACCAGTGGCTCCCCGATCACATTTACTGGGAGACGTTCGACTTCAGCGCCGACACGCGCGCCGCGCTCGAAGCTCGCGGACACAAGTTCCGGAACATCCCCGGCATGGATCGCACGACACCCGGCGAGATCGGCGACGCGCAGGGCGTGATGATCGATCCGAAGACAGGCATGCGCATGGGCGGATCGGACCCGCGTCGGGGCGGGGTTTCGGTGGGGTGGTGAGAATGTAGGGCGTGGCTTTAGCCCGCCTCCCCCGTGGAGGGGCGGGCTAAAGCCGCGCCCTACGTTGGGATACGATTCGCCCCGCTATGAAGGTCGACAAGAAAGAGCTCGCCTCCTGGGCCGCGCGCGAGCGCGACCGGTTCGAAGACACGCTGAAGCAGTTTGTCGAGATCCCGTCGGTCTCGGCGGAGCCGGAGCGCGCGAAGGACATCCGCCGCTGCGCCGACGCAGCCGTGAAGCTCATCCGCGATTTCGGCGGTGAGGCGAAGATCTACGAGACGGAAGGCAATCCGCTCATCCACGGCCGCTTCGACGTCAGCGCGAACGCGCCGACGCTCACGGTCTACAACCACATGGACGTGCAGCCGGCGTCGAAAGAAACGGAACCGTGGAACACGGAGCCGTTCACGTTCACAAAGCAGGGCGACCGCTACTTCGGACGCGGCACCACCGACGACAAAGGCCCCGCGCTCAGCGCAATGTGGGGCATCCGCGCGGCGCGCGAGGCGGGCATTCCGCTGAACCTGCGCGTGCTGTGGGAGCTCGAAGAGGAGATTGGATCGCCGAGCTTCGAGGCGGGCATCAAGGCGAACGCGAAGGACTTCGCGACCGACCACATTCTCGTCTCCGACACGATCTGGGTTTCGCGCAAACAGCCCGCGTGTCCCGCGGGTCTGCGCGGCCTGCAGGGTTTTACGCTCTCGCTGGAAACGGGCCAGACCGACCAGCACTCCGGCGTCACCGGCGGCGCCGCGCGCAATCCCCTCGGCGAGTTGATGCAGCTCGTCTCGGAGATGTACGACGCGCGCACGGGCCGGGTGAAGATCAAAGGCTTCTACGACGACGTCGAGCCGCCGTCGAAGCGCGAGCTCGCGGACTTCCGCGCCTCCGGCTTCACGGTGAAGCAATTCAAGAAGGATCACCTCTTCAAATCGATTCGCACCGAAAACCCGATGGAGGTGATGAAGCGCATCTGGGCCATGCCGACGTTCGAAGTGCACGGCCTCGTCGGCGGCTACACCGGCCCCGGGATCAAGACCGTCATCGCGCCGCACGCGGAGGTGAAGATCTCCTGCCGCCTCGTGCCGAAGCAGGACCCGCGGCGCATCCAGAAGCTCGTGCGCGACTTCGTCAAACAACGCAGCCCGGACGTGAAGATCGAGATCGAGAACCAGATGTGGCCGTACAAGGCGCCGACCACCGGTCCGCTCGCCGAGGCGGTGAAGGACGCGATGAACTTCGCGTTCGGACGCGAGCCGGTGTTCGTCCGCGAAGGCGGCTCGATCGGCGCGGTGATCTCGATGGAGAAGGTCCTGAAAACGCCGGTGATGTTTCTCGGCCTCTCGCTGCCCGAGCACGGCTATCACGCGCCGAACGAGAACTACGACTGGCGACAGGCCAGCGGCGGGATCGTGGCGTTCGTGAAGTACTTCGACAATCTGGCGAAGATGGCGTAATCGCGTTACATCGGCTTCTGCCCGACGTACTTCGCGCGCGGGCGGATCATCGTTCCCTGCTCGTACTGCTCGATCGCGTGCGCGATCCATCCGATCGTGCGGCCAATCGCGAAGAGCGCGAGGGCCGCGCCACGCGGAAGCGCGAGCACACGCGAGAGCGCGACCAGCGCGAAATCGACAGTCGGCTGCTCGCCGATCACGCTCTCCGCCGCTTCCGTGATCTTCTGCGCGAGCGCGAGCTCCTTCGACTTCGGGAGCATCGACAGCAGCAGCGCGGCGCGCGGGTCGCCTTCGGGATAGAGCTTGTGGCCGAAGCCGTCGATGCCGGCGCCGCGGCGGAGTCGATCGGCGAGCGCCTTGCGCGGATCGCGCGCGCGGCGCATCTCCTCGAACAGTTCCTCGACGCGCTCCGTCGCGCCGCCATGCTTCGCTCCTTCGAGCGCGGCCAGTCCGGCGACAACGACCGCGTACGGATTCGATCCCGCCGAGGCGACGCAGCGAGCGGTGAAGGCGGAGACGTTCAGTTCGTGATCCGCGCAGAGAATCAGCGCCGCGCGAATCAGCGCGGGCGCTTTCTTCGCGTTGGGCGCCCACGCTCGTGCGAGCGTCTCCTCCACCGTCGGCTCGAGCTCGCGCGATTCCGCGGCGACGCTGGTGAGGAGGTTCACGATTCGCCAGCCGGTCTGCGCGACGCCGCGCGGGCGGAGATCGAACGCGAGCGGATCGCGTGCGGCGACGAGCGGCAGCACCGACTGCGCGCGCGCGAGGATCGGCAGGTCCGCCGCGCTCTGCCCGCCGACGACGTGCAGGGGCGTGTCGAACAGGTCGGCGTCGAACGAGCCGGTCCAGATCAGCGACGCGACTTCCTCGAGCGTCCGCATGCGCGCGAGCTCGGCGGCGTCGTGTCCGCGGTAGTAGAGCTTCCCGCCGGCGATGAGCGTGATCGAGGACTCGAGGATGGGCATGCCCCAGCGCAGCGCGTTCTCCGCCGCCTTCTCCGGATTGCGCCGCTCCTCGGCGCGCACGCGGAGGCGCTCGACGTCCTCGCGCGCGTAGCGGCGCTCGCGCGGCATGCCGAGGACGGGCTCGGAGCGGACGTAGCCGCGGCTGACGTAGGCGTAGAGCGTGGCCCGGCTGACGCCAAGGAGGCGCGTGGCCTCTTTCGCGTCCAGCCATTCGGTCTTGCGAGCCATGGGTTGATTCTACAATCAATGTTGACGCGTTTGTAAAGCGGGATTAGGTTTCAGGACATGAACGTGAAGCATGGACTCGAGGGCGTCGTGGCCGCGGAAACGCGGTTGAGCATGGTCGATGGAGAGCGTGGGGAGCTGGTCATCGGAGGGTTCCGCGTGGAGGAGCTCGCGGCGTGGCGGTTTGAAGATGTCGTCGAGTTGTTGTGGGGGTTCGACGTAGGGCGGGCTTCAGCCCGCCTCCCCGGGAGGGGCGGGCTGAAGCCCACCCTACGTTTGATGGACGCGTTGCGAGCAGGAGTGGCGGCGTTGAGCGCCGACGACGACCGCGAGGCGGCGTCGCTGCTGCTGTGGAGTTGTCCCGCGATCGTGGCGGCGCACTGGCGACGCTCGCGCGGGCTGGAGGCGATCGAGCCGCGGGAGGATCTCGGTTTCGCCGCGAACTACCTCTACATGCTCAACGGCGTCGAGGCGAATGTTGAGGCGAATAAGGAGCTCGTGCGCGGGCTGGAGACGTATCTCAACACCGTCGTCGATCACGGCCTGAATGCGTCGACGTTCACCGCGCGAGTGATCGCGTCCACCGGCTCGGACTTCGTGTCCGCGATCACCGGCGCGATCGGCGCATTGAAAGGACCGCTGCACGGCGGTGCGCCAGGACCCGCACTGGACATGGTCTTCGAGATCGGCGATGCCTCGCGCGCGGAGGAAGTGCTGCGTCGGAAGATCGAGTCCGGCGAGCGGCTGATGGGATTCGGTCATCGCGTGTACAAGGTGCGCGATCCGCGCGCGGATGTCCTCGCGGCCGCGGCGGAACGGATGTTTACGCGGGCCGGCGACATGCATCTGTACGATCTGGCTGGCGCCGTCGAGCGCACCGCGCTGCGCCTGCTCGAGGAATACAAGCCGGGACGCAAGCTCCAGACGAACGTGGAGTTCTACACCGCGCTCCTGCTGCACGGTATCGGCCTCGACTCCGAGCTCTTCACGCCGACGTTCGCGATCAGCCGCGTCGCCGGCTGGATCGCGCACTGTTTCGAGCAACGCGCGGTGGGCAGGCTGATTCGGCCGGAAAGTGTTTACATCGGACCGCAACCTGCGGACCTCCAACCCGTATCAGGCTAGCGGAGGCCACTATGCTCGAGCTGCTCGCACTGCTCGTCGTGATCGCCGTCGTTTTCGGGGTCGTCATCGGGGCGGTCGTCCTTGCCCTGTCGGTGGTGAAGTTCGCCTTCAAGGTGGCGCTACTGCCGCTCAAGATCCTCTTCTTCCCCGTGGTGGCGATCGTCTTCCTGGTGAAGGCCGTGGCGCTGATCGCCGTTGGCGCGACGCTCTTCGCGGTCGCCGCCGCGGTGATCGTGCCGATCCTCGTGGTGATCGCGGTCTTCGCCATTCCGATTGCACTCATCGGAGCGCTCACGTAGCCTTAGCGCCCGTGAGTGAGAAGAAGCGCGCGCTGGTCGTCGACGATGACGATCCGATCCGAACCATGCTTGCCAAAGTCGTCGAGCGCCAGGACCTCGCCGTCGACACCGCGCGCGACGGCGTGGAGGCGATCGAGCGCATCGACCGCAACGGCTACGCGCTGATCGTCCTCGACCTGATGATGCCCCGGATCGACGGCTACGGCGTGCTCCAGCACCTGAAGAACTTCCACCCCGACAAGCTCCGCTGCACGATCATCGCCTCCGCCGTCCCGGAGAGCGAGATCCTCAAACGCTTCAACCTGCCGGTGTTCCGGATTCACGCGAAGCCGTTCGACATGGCGAGGCTGATCGCGGACATTCATGAGTGTGTTGGCGGTTGACGGTTGGCGGTTGGCGGGAGACCGCCGCACAACCACCGTCTCGGTTCTCCCGCCAACCGCCAACCGGTCAGCGATTCGCGTACTGCTTCTCGTAATACGCCTTGAACTCCGCGCTTCGCTCCTTGATCGCGCGCCACCACGGCTGGTGATCCATGTACCAGCGTACCGTGCGCTCGAGCGCTTCGTCGAAGTCGGTGTTGGCCTTGAAGCCGACGGCTTCGAGCTTCTTCGTGTCGAGCGAGTAGCGGCGGTCGTGGCCCTGGCGGTCGCCGACCGGCTTGATCAGCGACTCCGGCTTGCCGGTGAGCTCGAGGATGCGGTACGTGATCTCGCGGTTCTCGCGCTCGTTGCCGCCGCCGATGTTGTAGACCTCGGAATTCTCGCCGTGCTCGATCAGGAAATCGACCGCGGCGCAGTGGTCGTCGACGTAGAGCCAGTCGCGCACGTTCCGGCCGTCGCCGTACAGCGGCAGCGAGAGGTCGTCCATCGCGTTCGTGACGAAGAGCGGGATCAGCTTCTCCGGATACTGGAACGGCCCGAAGTTGTTCGACGCGCGCGTGACGATCACCGGCATGCCGAACGTCTGCGCGTAGGCGTAGGCCATGCGGTCGCCGCCCGCTTTCGACGCGGAGTACGGGTTGCGCGGGTTCAGCGGATCGGTCTCGGTGAACGAGCCGTTGTCGATCGAGCCGTAGACCTCGTCGGTCGAGATCTGGATGAAGCGCTTCAGATTCGGCGCGTGCTTCTTCGCCTCTTCGAGGAGCACCAGCACGCCCTGGACGTCGGTCTGGATGAACGTCGCCGCTTCCATCAGCGAGCGATCGACGTGCGTCTCCGCGGCGAAGTTCACGACCACGTCGACGCCGCTGCCGTCGACGCCCTTGTAGCCCTCGGCCACATCCTCGGGCACGGCGATGTCGCCCTGCAAGAAGCGGTAGTTCTTCTTGCCTTCGTATTCCGCAAGGTTTGCGCGAATGCCGGCGTAGGTGAGCTTGTCCAGGTTCACGACCTGGGCGTCGTCGCCGTATTTGTTGAAGAGGAACCGAATGAAGTTCGATCCGATGAATCCGGCGCCGCCGGTGACGAGATAACGCATGTCTGGAGTCCTTACCCGATTAAAAAGCGCGTAATCCTACTAAAATCCCGCGCTCCATGCCTGCTTCCGTTTTTCGCCGCGAGCTCCGGGAGCTCTTTCGTCTGGCCCTGCCCCTCGCGGCGGCTCAGGCGGGCACGCAGCTCATGGGTCTCGTCGACGTGGCGGTCCTGGGTCGCCTCGGCGCGAGCGAGCTCGCGGGGGCCGGAATGGCGAACGCAGTGTTCTTCGCGGTCTCCGTCTTCGGCATGGGCATGATCCTCGGCGTCGACCCGCTGATCGCACAGGCAGTCGGCGCCGGTGACCACGCTCGCGCGCGGCACGTGCTCTGGCAGGGCATCTGGCTTTCGATCTTCGTGGCCGGCGCGCTGACGTTGGTGCTGCTCGCCGGATGGGTGGCGGTACCGCTCATCGGCGCGTCGCCGGAGATTGTCGGACACGCGCGCTCGTTTCTCCTCGTCCGCACCGCGAGCCTCCTGCCCTTCCTGATGTTTTTCGTGATCCGCGCGTACCTGCAGGCGCACCACGTGACGCGGCCGATGCTCGTGGCGATGGTGGTGGCGAACATCTTCAACTTCGCGCTCGACATCGCGTTCGTCTTCGGCGTCGGCGACTGGATCCCGGCCATGGGTGTGGCCGGCGCGGCGCTGGCAACCGTCATCTGCACGTTCGTGGAGCTCGCGATCGTCGCCGCGGCCGCGCGAAAGATGGACACGGCGAAGAAAGTGGATCAGCGGCCCGAACGCGCGGCGATCCTGCAAGCCGCACGCATCGGCGCTCCGATCGCGCTGCACATGGGCGCGGAGGTCGGCATCTTCGCGCTGGTCGCGCTTCTCGCGGGTCGACTCGGCACGTTGCACCTCGCGGCGCACCAACTCGTCATCGGCATTGCGTCGTTCACGTTCACCGTGGCCGTCGGCGTGGCGTCGGCGGGATCGGTGCGTGTCGGGAACGCGATCGGCGCAGGCGATTCCGTGGCCACGCGCGTCGCGGGAAACGCCGCCTTCCTCGGCGGACTGTTGGTGATGGGTGTCAGCGCAACCGTGTTTGCGCTCTTCCCGGGCGCGCTGGCGCGCGTCTTCACGAATCAGCCGAGCGTCATCGCCGCGGCGATCCCGCTGATGATGGTCGCGGCGGTGTTCCAGCTTTCAGATGGCATTCAGGCCGTGGGCGCGGGCGTGCTGCGCGGCGCGGGCGATACGAAGTACACCTTCTACGCGAACCTCGTCGGGCACTGGCTGATCGGATTTCCGCTCGCGCTGTGGCTCGGCTTCTCGCGCGGCCTCGGCATCGTGGGATTGTGGTGGGGGCTCTGCGTCGGACTGACGGTCGTCGCGGTGCTGCTGTTCGTGCGGTTCGAGCGGCTGTCGCGCGGTGCAATCGCTTCGCTCGCGCACTGACGTAACGTAGGCGTGGCTTCAGCCCGCCCCCACGGGAGAGGCGGGCTGAAGCCACGCCCTACGTTTTTTACATCAGCTCTTGTTTCCGAACATCCCGCCGAGGGCGGACGTGCCCATGCGCAGCAGATCGTCCGCGACGCTGCCGTCGTTGTTCGCGTCGAGGAGGCCGCCGAGTCCGGGCGTCTCCTGCTCGGCCTGCGCGCGACTCTGCTGAAGCACATCGGGGAGTCGGTTGGCGTCGAGTCCCTTTTTCTGCTTCATCCGCCCGAGCACGCCCATGACGATCGGTGCGAGCATGGCCATGAGCTGTGCGACCTGCGCCGCGTCGAGGCCCGAGGCGCGGCCCACGCCCTGTTCGACCTTGTCGCGCCGGCCGCCGAAGACGTGGCCGAGGATTGCGCCTCCAATGCCTCCCAGAGGGCCGCCGCCACCACCACCACCACCACCGCCGAGGAGGCCTCCGAGATTGTCGAGAATGCTGCCGTCATGTGCGTTGAGTGCGTTGTCGAGTGCCGCGGCCCCCTCGGGCTGTGCCGCGTTCTGCGACAGACCGCCGAGGATCGCGGGCAATGCCAGAGAGACGGCGTTGGAAGTTGTCGAGGGATCAGCTCCGAGCGTGCTGCTGAGTTGTTGAATCGTGTCGGGTCCGAGTTGCTGGCGAACTTCGTCGAGAATCGAAGTCATGGCGTCACCTCAGTCCAGCAGGTCCGCGGGAACTTTGCCGCCGTTCTCCGCGAGCTTCTTCATGACTTCCTTGTGCAGCCACATGTTCATCTTCGCCGAATCGTTCGTATCGCCGGGATACTTCAATTCCGCAGCGAGCTCTTTCCGCTCGGCGAGGCTGCTGTCCATGCCGAGGAGCTTCATCAGGTCGACGATCGAATGCTTCCAGTCGAGCTTCTCCTTGTTGTTCGCGGCCATGCCGTTGAGGATCGCCGCGACGTCGACCGGTCCCTGCGCCGGCGCGGCTGTGCCGGGCTGCATGCCGGCCGGCACGGAGGTCCCGAGCGGCACTCCGGTCCGCTCCGCCGCCGAGACACGCGATTCATTGCTCTGTCCCGGTTTCAAAGCATCCGGCGGGGCCTCGGCGTTGGCGCCAGCGTGAAAGATCTTCTGCATCAGTTTTCCGAACAGTCCCATGGTTCCCCCTTTTGTTACAGAAGTGCGTCCAGCAAGACGGACGCCACTGTCGGGGTCATCGGACTTTCACGGCTCGGCGACGGGAGGAATTGGCGTAAGACAACTCGATCTGCATCCGATCGAGCTGCACGGTCCCCTCGAGATCGACGCGGACGTCGTTCGTCCCGGCGTGCACGAGCGCGGGATCGACGTCGATCGAGCGGCGCACCCACTCCGCCAGGACCGAGCCTTCGACACTCGTGGCCGGCAGAAGCTCTCCGGCGTCTTTCCCATTGACCGAGAGCCGCGCCGTACCCGTGCCCGTTCCTCCCAATGAACGGATGTCATAGAGAAACTTGACGCGCGCGGGAGCGCCGAGTGGTTGCTCGTACTGAAGAGAAATCACCTTCGTCGGCGACGGGCAGAAGAACGACAGCAAGGAGCAGTACGCGAGCGAATCGAACTGGTCGTAGGCAACGGGGTTCGGCTGCGGCGCATCGTGGACGGGCGGACCGAAGCGCTGCGTGTCGCGCAGGTCGTACGACATCCACCCGCTCGCGCGCGCTTGTTGCTCCTTCGGCGTCGCCACGGTCGCCGTGTATTTGACCGGTTCGACGGAAATGTTCCGCCATCCGAACTCGCGCATCTGGCCGAGAAAGCACGGAGGCTGCGGATGATGGTCTGCCTGATAGGCCACGGCCATGAAGTGGACGTAGACCTCGCTCCACGGAATGTTCACGTTGTAAGTGTCGACCAGCTTCAT
>Ga0209382_10000888_pt1 | contig 48311 bp, 50 predicted proteins | sample SoiMetdeltSBSDD5_FD_187599 | JGI IMG/M metagenome (GOLD analysis project Ga0209382, IMG submission 187599) | Bulk soil microbial communities from a Populus tree surrounding site in Tennessee, USA - Soil MetaG P. deltoides SBSDD5 (SPAdes) (version 2) | ecosystem: Environmental > Terrestrial >...
CAGTGCCCAGGAGCTGGCGCTGGCCGCCCGCAATCACGGCATGCCGCTTGAGGCGCTGCGCTATGACCTCACCCCGGTCGGCCTGCACTACCTGCTGATCCACTACGACATCCCCGAGATCGCGGCCCCGGACTGGCGGCTGCGCCTCGATGGGCTGTTCACGCAACCGCTGGAGCTTGACCTGGCGGCGCTGCGGGCGCTTCCCGCGCGCACGGCCCGGGTGACGATGGAGTGCGCCGGCAACGGCCGTGCCGGGCTCGATCCGAGACCGATCAGCCAGCCCTGGCTCGTGGAGGCTGTGGGCACGGCGGAGTGGACCGGGGTACCCCTCAAAACCCTCATAGAATCCGCAGGAATCGATCCCGCCGCCGTGGAGCTGGTCTTCACCGGCGCCGACCATGGCGTCGAACGCGGCGTGGAGCAGGACTACCAGCGCAGCCTGCCGCTTGACGTGGCGATGGGCGAGGAGGTGCTGCTGGCCTACGCCATGAATGGCCGGCCTTTGCCGCCGCAGCACGGGTTTCCGGTGCGGCTGGTGGTGCCGGGCTGGTACGGCATGGCGCACGTCAAATGGCTTGTGGGCATCACCGCGGTCGCCGAGCCGTTCGCCGGTTTCCAGCAGGCGGTCGCGTACCGTCTGCGGCAGGACACGCAGGAGCCGGGGGAGCCGGTCACGCGCATTGCCCCGCGGGCTTTGCTGATCCCGCCGGGATTCCCCGACTTCATGTCCCGTACAAGGGTGGTGCGGCCGGGCACGGTCCGGCTGCGCGGGCGAGCGTGGTCCGGGCGGGAGCCGGTCGCCTCGGTGCATGTGAGTGTCGACAATGGACATACCTGGGCACCGGCCGACCTGGAACCACCGGGCGAGCACCGCTGGGCCTGGCGCGCCTGGGCCTTCCGGTGGGAGGCCACGCCCGGCGAGCACGTGCTCATGGCGCGGGCCATCACCACCGGCGGCCAGATGCAGCCGGAGCGCCAGATCTGGAACCGGGGAGGGTTCGCCAACAACGCCGCCCAGAGGGTCGAGGTGCTATGCACGCCCTGAACCGGATAACTGTCCTGTTTTTGCTGGTGGCGCTGGCCCTGACGGCCTGCTCCGACACTCCGCCGGCGACGCCGCCTTCGGCCTCGACGCCGCCTTCGGCCTCGACGGCCCCCTCACAGGCGCGAGCAGTCGAGATCACCATCAGGGGGCGCAACGTCAGCCCGCCGCCCGGGCGGGTCGAGGTCGCCAAAGGGGAGAAGGTGCGGCTTGTCGTCCACTCCGACACCGGCGACGAGGTCCACGTGCACGGGTATGACCTGACGGCGAAGGTTGGGCCGGGCAACGACGCGGTCATCGAGTTCGCCGCGACGCAGACGGGCCTGTTCGAGGTGGAGACGCACGAGAGCGGGCTGGTGCTGACGCAGCTGGCCGTGAGATGATCGCCGACTTCCTCGCCCACGGGGTGGGCGGCCGCCAGGACCTGCCGGTCCCGTTCGGTTACGCCCTTGCGGGCGCGCTCGTCGCCCTCGCCGCCACGTTCATCATCCTCACCCGCTCGTGGCCGCGCTCGCGGTTGCGCGGCGCGGCGGCCGGACGGCCGCTGCCGCCGGGGCTGGAGAAGGTGCTCGACGCCCCGGCCACACGGATCGCCCTGCGCGTACTCGGTCTCGCCTTCGCCGGCTGGGTCCTCGCCGAGATGCTCTTCGGCCCCCAGCTGGGTCGGGACAATGCCGCGCCCGGCACGCTCTATGTCTGGATCTGGGTATGCATGCCGCTGCTGTCAGTGCTGCTCGGGCCGATCTGGCGGCTCATCAGCCCCATGCGCACGCTGCACGCCGGCCTGTCACGCCTGGCCGGCCAGGGGCCCGACCGTGGGATCCTGACTATGCCGCAGCGCTGGGGCATGTGGCCGGGCGCGGCGGCTCTGCTCGCCTTCGTCTGGCTCGAGCTGGTGCCGCCCGATCGCGGTTCCGTCCCGGCGGTCCGCCTCGCCTTCGCCCTCTACGCCGCCTTTACCCTGCTCGGTGCGCTGCTGTTCGGCTCGGGGTGGTTCGCCCGTGCCGACCCGTTCGAGGTCTACTCCACCCTGGCGGCGCGCCTGTCGCCGCTGGGCCGGCGCGATGACGGCCGGCTCGTGCTGCGCAACCCTTTTGACGGTCTTGACGCCACGCCGGTCGTGCCAGGCCTCGCCGCGGTCGTCATCGTCCTGCTCGGCTCGACCGCGTTCGACAGCCTTTCCAGCGCGCCGCAATGGATTTCGCTGACCCAGGGGTCGGGGTCGAAGCTGCTGTGGGACACCGGCGGGCTGCTGGGCTTCGTCGGTGTGCTCGGCGCCTGCTATGCGGTGTGCAGCCGGCGGCCGCGGGAGTTCGCCCACTCGATCCTGCCGATCGCCGTGGGCTACGTGCTCGCGCACTACTACTCGCTGGCGATCATCGAGGGGCAGCGTACTTTCATCCTCGCCGTGCGCGGTGGGCGGGACACCGGCCTAGTGGTCCTCGACACCACGCTCGCCAACCCGGGCTTCGTCGCCGTGCTGCAGGTCGTCGCGGTGGTGGCCGGCCACATCACCGGCGCGGTCGCCGCCCATGACCGCGCCACGCGCGTCTACCCGCCGGGAAAGGTCATGGCCGGTCAGCTACCCTTGCTGCTGCTCATGCTCGCCTACACCTATGCCGGTCTGACGCTGCTGTTCGCGGCCTGACCCGCCCCCGGATGGAGGTTGCCGGTGCCAGAGTCCGGCCCACAACTGCCTCACGGCGTCCATCACCATGCCGACGAGGCTTCGATGCCGGTGTCGCGGCACGCCACGCGGCTGACCCTGGCGATCGTCGTCCCGGCGGCCGTGCTGACCCTCATCGGGCTGATCCTGCTGTGGCCGGGCAAGGTCGCCAGCGAGCCCTGGACCGGGCCGCCGCATTTCACCGGCGTCGTGACGGCGGTCAACCAGATCACCTGCCCGCCGCAGCCTCCCGAGGCCGGCCCGTTGCAGCTGCAGGTGTGCGGCACCGCCGCTGTGCGCCTCGACGACGGGCCCGACGCCGGCAAGACGATCGAGACCAGGCTGCCCACGGGGGCGGGCGCTCCCGTGCTGGCCGTGGGCGACGATGTGATCCTGGTCCAGGGTGAAAACCTCGACGAGCCGGGCGCGCAGGTCTACGACGTCATCGACCACGAGCGGGGCACGCAGCTGTGGCTGCTGCTGGTGGTCTTCGCGCTCACCGTCATCGCCTTCGGGCGCTGGCGCGGCCTGACCGCCCTCGCCGGCCTCGGCGTCACCTTCGCGGTGCTGCTCATGTTCGTCGTGCCCGCGATCCTGCAGGGCTCGTCACCGCTGCTCGTGGCGATCGTCGGCTCGGCGGCGATCATGCTGGTGGTGCTGTACCTGACGCACGGCTTCACCACGCCGACCTCGATGGCGGTGCTTGGCACCCTGTTGAGCCTGGCCCTGACCGGTGTGCTCGCCGTGTCCAGCACGTGGGCGCTGAAGCTGACCGGCGTCGCCGACGAGCAGGCCTCGTTCCTGACCATCCAGTACGGCAACGTCAACATGCTTGGCCTGCTGCTGGCCGGCATCATCATCGGCGCGCTCGGGGTGCTCGACGACGTCACCGTCACCCAGGCATACACCGTTACCGAACTGGCCGCCGCCAACCCCGCGATGCGCTTCATCGAGCTCTACCGCGCCGCCAGCCGGGTCGGCCGCGCCCACATCACGTCGGTCATCAACACCATCGTGCTGGCCTATGCGGGTGCGTCGCTGCCACTGCTGTTGCTGCTGACCGCCGGGCCGGGGCAGAGCAACGGCGGCTGGCTGGAGATGATCAAAAGCGAGCAGCTGACGCAGGAGATCGTGCGCAGCATCGTCGGCACCCTCGGCCTGATCGCCGCCGTACCCATCACCACCGCCCTCGCCGCGTTCGCCATCAGGGGTGGGTTGGCGCCCGCCCCCACCGGGCCGTCCTCGCCGCCCCCACCGTCCGCGCCAAAACCGCGGCGGCTCGATCCGCTCGAGGCCGCCTGGGAGGCGGACTCCACCGACACCTGGCGCCAAACCCGCTAGGGTCCGGTCAGCGGCATCGCGGTGGCCGTGGGCCAGGCGGGCAGCACCGCGCCGGCCAGCGCCACCAGCCAGGCGGGCACGCCGGCCCGGGTCAGCATCGCGGTCCAGATCGCCTGCCAGCCAAGCAAAACCACGAGCAGCGGGACGATCAGGGTGAGGAAGCCGGGCGCCAGTCCGGTCAGCGCGGCGGCCGTCAGGATCGCGGTGGCGCAGGCGAACACGCCGGCCGTCGGCCAGAAACGGCCACCGGTCAACCCGATCGTTCCCAAGCCGAGCGAGGCGAACGCGCCGACCATCGCCGGGAGCAGCCACCAGCGCGGGCCGGTGGGCAGGGCATGCGTGAGTCCAAAATGGATCGGGACGGCGATGGAGATTATCGGGTACCCGATGAGAACCGGAAAAGACACAGGAAGGCCGCCGATGCGGACCGGATGTCCGCGAAGGCGTGCCCACAAAAGCATCGCCGAGCCGGTCACGGCGGCGAAGACCCCGACATAGCCGCCTACGGTGAGGGTGGGGATGGCGGCGACGAGCACCGCGGCCATGGCGGCGACCGGGGCGGCCAGCATCAGGTCGGCCGGAGGCGACTCGGGGGGCGTCGCGCTCGCGCGGGGGAGCAGGGCGGTCAGCGGGTAGAGCCCAAGGGCGAAGGCTATCAGCAGTAGCCCGCCGCCGAAAAGGCTCAGCCAGGGCAGCGGATCGGGGCCGGGCGGCGCGCCGAGCCAGCGCAGGACCTCGTTGTGGGTGCGCGACGCGTACAGCACGGAGATGTGCTCGACACCCGGCACGGTCACCAGGCGGCGCATCCGGGACTCCGCCGCCGCGGCCGCTGCTACCCGCTGGAAGTGCCGGAACTCGAGGCCGCCGACGATGAGCAGCATGCGCGGCGGCGCGTCGTGGAGCACCCCGAGCGAGATCGCCACGGTGGAGGCGATGCCGGGATGCCTTGCGGCGTAACCGGTTACGACGGCGGCTCCCATCGAGTGGCCGATCAGCGAGATCCTGGAACCGTCCACACCGGACAGCGAGCGCAGGTGCCGTACCGCGACGGCAAGCTCGCGACCGCGCGTGGCCGCCGAGCTGTTGCGGCCGTGCCCGGCGAAGTCGAGCAGCACCACGGCGAAACCGCGCCGGGCGAGAGTGTCGGCGAAGGGCATCATCAGCCGGGCCGACCCGGCGAACCCGTGCGCCACCACGACACCCGGGGAGCCGGCCAAAGCAGTGGAGCGCACCTCGGTCAGCGGAACCCCTTCGACGCTGGTGTGGCGGACGGTAAGGCCATCACCGGCGCGCAGCAGCACCGCCGCACCGGCGATCGCCAACACCAGCGCCGCAACGGCGGTGATGATACGGGATCTCATGCCGTGTGAACCTATCGGAGGGCGGCGTTACAGTCACGGCATGCGGTTCGGGATCGATGTGGCCCGCCCTGCGGCGAGCCGGGTCAAGGCGGGCCCACCTAGCGGAAGTCGATGACCAGCCGGGCCGGCGCGGAGAGCACCTGCACGTCCAGCTTGACGTCGCGGGAAAGCCCCACACCGAAGCTGAGCACCGCCTCGAAGTCGCCGGCGATCGCGACCTGCTTGAGCAGAGCCAGATCCGGGGAGATCCGGTCCGGGCCGGTGTAGCGGCGGCTCTTGCCCGCATCCATCTCCCACCGGGTGGTGTCGAGCGTCGCGCCGTCGAAGACGATGAGCAGGAAGCGCGTGCCGCGAAGGGGGACAAGCATGTCTGACGGATCCTGGCGCACCTCGTCGACGAAGCGCATCTGGTGGGGAGGCGCCTTCTCGCCGCCGAACTCGAGGACGAGCCGGTCGTAGCCGGGGTGGCTGGCGGCGCGCATCTCCACTAGGAGGCCGGCGGGCGCGGGTTCCGGCGCCTGCGGTGGCGTTTGTGCCTTGACCGCCGCGGTCTCCTCCACTTTGGGCGGTGAGGGCGACGGTGCGGATGTCTCGAAGGCGGGAGCCGGTGTTTCGGCCGCACGGGCGCAGCCGCCGGCGGCGAGAAGGATGATGAGGGTCGGGATTACCAGTCGCATGACCCGACGGTCCAATCCCGCCCTAACCGCCGCTTCACAGTGACGTAACCGTTGTGTCACGCTGGCTGAGCCATGGAAGGCCGGGTGCTGATCGTCGAGGACGACGCCTCCATCAGGGAGGTGACCGCCCTCGGTCTGACGCGCGCCGGGCTCAAGACGAGCGTGGCTGTGGACGGCCGTGAGGGGCTTGCCGCATGGCGGGCGCACGAGTTCGATCTCATCGTGCTCGACGTAATGCTGCCGGGCATCGACGGCTTCGAGGTGTGCCGGGAGATCCGCCGGTCCAGCCAGGTCCCGATCCTCATGCTGACCGCTCGCTCCGACACCATCGACGTCGTCGTCGGGCTCGAGTCGGGCGCGGACGACTACGTGCGCAAGCCGTTCGAGCTGCCCGAGCTGGTGGCACGGGTGCGTGCCCTGATGCGCCGCTCGTCCGCGCCCAGCGAGCAGACGGTCCTGCGCGTGGGCGACCTGGAGGTGGACCCTGCCCGGTTCACCGCGCGTGTGGGCGGGCGGGAGCTGGTGCTCACCGCGACCGAGTTCCGCTTGCTCGCCGAGCTGATCCGGCGCCCGGGCCAGGTCTTCACCCGGCAGCTGCTGCTCGAACGGGTCTGGGACTATCCCTATCTCGGCGACAGCCGTCTGGTCGATGTCGCCGTACAACGCTTGCGCGCCAAGGTGGAGGAGGATCCGGCCAACCCGCGTCTGATCAGGACGGTGCGCGGCGCGGGCTACAAGCTGGCGGAGGGGTGATATGCCGAAGCGGCGGCCGGTCCGGCTGCGGCGCCGGCTCACCATCGCCTTCGTCCTTGTGGCCGGGGTCTCCACCGCCGCCCTGGCGCTCGGCTCCTACGTGATGCTCAGCCGCGCGAGGTTCGACCAGTCGCTGTCGCGCGCCTCGGGCGACCTGCGCTACCAGCTGATCCTCGCCCAGCAGTTCCTGCCGCTTGACGACGAACGCACCACCGGGTTGCTGGCGAGTTTCGAGGGAAGCGGCCATCATGTGGTACTCATCAAAGAAGATGCAATCTCGGCGTCAAACCCATCCTTCGAAGTGACGCCGGCCGCGCAGACCCGCGCGATGGCCGCCGCGGGCGACGTTGTCTATGAGCGGATCGCTGGGCCGGGCGGGAGCAGCCTGCTCATCGTGGGCGGGCGGGTGCCCGGTTCGACCGCCGAGCTTTATGTGGTACACAGCGAGGATCCCGTGCACGACGGGCTTGCGCAGGTGCGTGCGGCGCTGCTGGCCGCGTGGATCGCGGTGGTGCTCACCGCGGCGCTCGTCGGCCACTTGCTCGCGCGCCGAATGCTCGAGCCGGTGGGCCGGGCGGCGCGTGCCGCCCGGGCGGTGGCGGAAGGGTTGCTCGCCACCCGGTTGCCCGTCAAGGGGCGCGACGAGTTCGGTGCCTGGGCGGAGTCGTTCAACCGCATGGCTGAGGCGCTGGAGGCGAAGATCAAGCGGGAGCGGCGCTTCACCTCAGATGTGGCTCACGAGCTCCGCACCCCCGTGACGGCGCTCGTCGCCGCCGCCTCGCTGCTGCGCGAACACCTTGGCGCGCTTCCGGCCGAGGCGCACCGCCCGGCCGAGCTACTGCTCGCCGACGTGATGCGGCTGCGCCACCTGGTCGAGGAGCTGATGGAGATCTCGCGCCTCGACGCCGGGCAGGAAGACGTGGTCGCGCAACCGGTGGAGCTGGTCGCGCACATACAAGCGATCGTGGCCGAGCGCGGCTGGCGCGAGGTTGTCGAGGTGACCGGTGCCGGCGTGCGGGTCTGGACCGACCCGAGGCGGCTGGAGCGCGTGCTGGCCAACCTGATCGCTAACGCGGTCGAGCACGGCGGCCGGGACGTTCGTGTCGACGTCTCTGACGACGGCCATCTGGCGTTGATAAACGTCAGCGACCGCGGGCCGGGTATCGCGGCCGAGCACCTTCCCCGCATCTTCGAGCGCTTCTTCAAGGCCGATCCGGCACGCAGCGCGCCCGGAAGCGGGCTGGGCCTCGCCATCGCGCGGGAGAACGCGCGGCTGCTCGGCGCGGACCTGCGCGTGCGCAGCGAGCCGGGGGTGGGCACGGAGTTCCGGCTCGAGCTGCCGGTTACGCGACCGTTACCCGGCGGTGAAGCCATGGCGAGGGACGATCCGTAGGAAGGTGGTCATGAAGCTCCTGACAACCCTGCTTTCCCTGCCACTGTTGCTGGCCGCCGCCTGCACGCCGTCCGGGTCGGGTTCGCTCGGCCCGGGCCCTTCCGCCGCGCCGCTTTCCACACCGGCCGAGCCGAGCCCTGCGCTGTCGCTTCCGCTTCCGCTTTCGCCGGAGGCCACGCCGCCTGCGACGGACGGGCGGATGCTCACGATCCAGGTCTGGTTTCACCGTGGCGGCAAGCATTTCGCCACCACGCGCACCCGGCCGGTGACCCAGGCCACGTCGCATCTCGCCCTGACCGAGCTGATCGCCGGACCGTCCAACGTGGAGCGTGACGCCGGGGTGGGCAGCTACCTCGCCACCGGGACCCGATTCGAGATCAAGGGCATCGCGGACGGCACCGAGACGGTCAGCTTCCCCGCCTCCTTCTACCAGGGTGAGGGCAACGGGCTGCGGATGCGCCAGGCCCAGGTCGTCTACACGCTCACCCAGTTCCGCGGCGTGCAACGGGTCGCGTTCCTCGCCGACGGTGCCCCGACCTTCGGCGGGCCGTTCGGCCGCGCCGACATGGCCGACCTGCTGCCGGACATCGTCGTGTTCAGCCCGGTGATCGGGCAGCGTGTCACCAGCCCGGTCACCGTGTCGGGCATCGCCGACGTGTACGAGGCGACCGTGAGCATGCGCGTGCTCGACTCGTCGGGCAAGGAGATCGGGGCCAAATTCGCCACCGCCACCTGCACCCGGGGGTGCCACGGCGCCTACTCGGTCGCCATGCCGTATCGGGGGTGTGTCCAGGGGCCCGGCACGGTACAGGTCTACGAGTCGTCCCCGGTGGACGGCTCACGGATCAATGTAGTCGACATCCCCGTCCAGCTCGCCGGCTGCTCCCAATAGCGGTTAGCACGCCACCTGCATGGAATGATGTGGCGATCGAGTAGGTTGCGTGTGGTTGTGACTCCAACGGTGATCAAGCGAACGTACTACCTGCTCCTGCTGGGCAACACCCTCGCGGCCTCGCTGATCTGGGGCATCAACACCATCTTCCTGCTCGATGCCGGACTGTCCAATCTGGAGGCCTTCGCGGCCAACGCCTTCTTCACCGCGGGAATGGTCATCTTCGAGATCCCGACGGGGATCGTGGCGGACCTGCGCGGGCGGCGGGTGTCGTTCCTGCTGGGCACCGTCACGCTGGCCGTGTCGACGGCGCTGTATGTGTTGCTGTGGCAGGTGCACGCGCCGTTCTGGCAGTGGGCCATAGTGTCGGTGCTTCTCGGGCTCGGGTTCACGTTCTTCTCCGGCGCCACCGAGGCCTGGCTCGTGGATGCGTTGAACGCCACGGGTTATGACGGTGCCCTCGAGTCGGTGTTCGGCCGGGGCCAGGTGCTCACCGGCATCGGCATGCTGGCGGGTTCCATCGGCGGGGGGTACCTGGCCCAGGTGACCAACCTTGGCGCACCCTTCGTGCTTCGGGCCGCGATCCTCGGGCTCATGTTCATCGTCGCCTTATGGCTCATGCACGACATCGGCTTCACCCCGCAACGCGACGGGCGGGCGACCGCGGAGATCCGGCGGATCATGGCGGATTCGGTGGAGTACGGGTGGCGGGTGCCGGTGATCAGGTACCTGATGCTGGCGGGCGTGTTCACTGGCGGCGTCGGCATCTACGTGTTCTACGCGCTCCAGCCCTACCTGCTGAAGCTTTACGGGGATGAGCAGGCGTACGGCATCGCCGGCCTGGTGGCGGCGATCGTCGCCGGCTCGCAGATCCTCGGCGGGTTCGCCGCCGGCTGGGTGCGCAAGCTGTTCACCCACCGGACCTCGGCCCTGCTGGCCTCGGAGATCACCGCCACCGCGGCGATCGTCGCGATCGGACTGTTCACCGAGTTCTGGGTAGTGATCGCGCTGATCGTGGTGTGGGGTCTGGTCGCGGCGGCGTCGACGCCGATCCGGCAGGCGTTCCTCAACCGGCTGATCCCATCGCAGCAGCGGGCGACGATCCTGTCGTTCGACTCGCTGATGGCCTCCAGCGGGGGTGTGGCCGCGCAGCCGGTGCTGGGCCGCGCCGCCGACGTGTGGGGATACCCCGCCTCCTATCTGCTGTCGGGCGCACTGTGGGCGTTGGCGATCCCCTTCGTGGCGCTGGCCAAAAGGGAGAAAGCACCTGCCGATCGCGAGACCAACGGGGGCTGAGAGTTTGCTGGACGCGAATGTGGCTACTCCCAGAAAATGGGTATTGGCGCTAGCATCTTCCTCCTGGTCCTGGGTGCGATACTCACTTTCGCCCTCGACCTCAACGTGGGCGGCGTCGACATAGACGTCGTCGGGTGGATCCTGATGATCGGCGGCGTCGTCGGTCTCATCTTCACCACTCTGATCTGGGGCCCGCGCAACCGGTCCACCGTAACTCGTGAGCACACGCACACGGATCTGTAACTTCAATCACGGTTTGCCTGCCGCGCGGTGGGTAGTCGTCTTTGACTTCCCTGTGCGACATCACCTCCGCGAAGCTGCCCTGTTCCTACTGGTCGACGGCGTGGTCGCGATCGCCGGCAACCGACTGTTTCTCCCCGAACGGGCGAAACTTCTGCGCGAGGCGGTGCACCGGCTCGCGGCTGCCGGGCACCACACCTACCTCGACGCGGGGCACCGACGAATGGTCTGGGTAGGTGCCACAGCATCAGTTGGTGGGTATCTCCCATGGCTCCCATAGCTCGAAGCGGTTGCCTTCGGGGTCGATGGCGTGGCCGAAACGGCCGTAGCTGGCCTCGGAGACTTTGTCCTCGACCACGGCACCGGCCGCTTGCAGCTGTGCCAGCATGGCATCGAGGTTCGGCACCCGAAAGTTGAGCATGACCTGCTGCTCCATCGGCCCGAAGTAGTCGGTGTCGGCGGGGAAGGGCGCGAACACCGTCGGCCCGGCTTCCTGCTCCCACGACCATTTCGTGGCCATGCTGGTGATGCCAAGGGCCTTCTCATACCAGGCGGCCAATGCTTGCGGGTCCTTGGCGCGGAAGAAGAATCCGCCGATGCCGAGCACACGTTCCATACGCGCGACGATAGTCCAGATGGCGGCGTGCTCGCCCGGCTGCACCCGCGCCGGGTGCGGGCTCGCCCGGTTTGCCGGGCGGAGCATTGATCTGCCGGTGACGGTACCCGCGGCTGCCGCTCAAACGCTTGTGGTCGACGCGCGGCGCCGGGCGCTGACGCCGGCTGTCGTCAGTGATTCGTTCATTCTGAATGGACACAGCTGCGACGACGCGGCCCGGATCACGGGCTGACGTTCCCTCCAGCCTACCGGGAGAAAGTGTTCCAGCACGTTCGTGTGCAGCGCGGTTACTACTGGGAAGCCGACCGTATCATCTGTCAAACCGGAGTATGGCAATGCTGATCAAGAAAACGGCATGGTTCCCCGGCCGGCTCTGATAGCCCGGTCCAATGATATGAGACTGCACGGAGGACACATGGGGTTGGTATGGGTCACGTGCGACGTGGGGCACCTTGAACGTTGGATGGTCTGTGTCTAAGCCGCTCGTTCGGGCGTCCCCTTCGGAAACGCCGCCCACGCCACAGCCGCGGTCTCCACAGGCACCACCGGCCACGGCCGTGGCTGAACCGACACAACGCCACCTCCCCATGCCGGCCGCCATGGGCGGCCACCACCGCGATGATCCAGCACCAGCAAGAGGAAATGCTCAGATCACGCGGCGTGTCACGGAATTAGGCAACAGAGTCCCACAGGGTCTGTTCACGACGATACTTGCACATCAGCACAGCAAGATCGGGCGCACTCAATTGCCGCATTTGAAGCGTCTAAAGTAGATCATCGAGCGTCGGCGCTCATGCCCAGTTTCCGTGCGCTCGCTAATAGGAGCTGTTCATCGTCGCGGCGGTGGGGGAGTGCCGGGCGATGATCGCCGAAGGCGGCGTGGAATTTCAAGGTCAACAGGGGGACGCCGACGCCTGCGCAGAGCTACGCGAGGTGGCCTCGCCAGGCGATGTCGCACAAGTCGTCGACCGGATGCTCGCCGATCTTCAGGCGCATCCAAGCGAGTGGGAGAACCATACGCTGGAGCGCTTCCTCGATGCGCTCGCCCGATGTATTAAGGCACAACCCCAGCTGTATGCCAACCTCGGCGAGCAGTATCCCGGCACCGCAACCTGGAGACTGTTCGCCGAAGCCCTCGTGGTCGCCACCGGCTATGAGTAGATCAAACCCCGCAGAAACCTATGCGGCTTCTCGAAAGTTCTGCACGTAATGCTTGGGCAGCCGGGGTAAGCTGCCGGACGTAGCGGTGATTGGGCTGTGGGCGGGGGTTCTAAGACCCAACCTGTTGGTTCGCTAGCTGGCCGATCATGCCGTGATCGTGTTTCGTGATGCGGCGCTTGAGCTGAGTCGTGTCGTTCGGGCGCCGGAGCAGGATTCATGAATCTTCGTGATTTCTGAAGGGGTCTCGCCGACAGTTGCTTTCTCGCATCGTCGGCGAACCCGAGCCCGTACTCGCGGCCTCGCTTCTCAATCACCAGTGCAGGTCACGAGGCAGGTGTACCCGCCACGAGGAGTCGGCGCTCCGATCACGCTGTGAGGTAGGGCAGTAGGTGCTTGCGGATCAGCTCCAGCTCTGGCGCAGACGCCGCGTACCCATCGTCGAACCGGCCGGCGACGGCGATCTGGGTCAGGAGTTGATCCCCTGCTGCAGCAGGGATCCCGGTCGGCTTGAAGCGGATCCAGTCCAGCGTGGCGGTGAGGTCGGCCACCGGGGATTCGTACCCGGTCTGCGCGTTGATGCCGACCTGCAGGGTCCGCGGCAGGTCGGCACGGGAGTAGGCGCCGTCCAGCTGCCACGGCTGGCCGGGCACCCGATGCAGCAGCGCGAACAGGCGGCCGGACCGCACCGCCCGCAGCTCGATCCAGCCGGCCGGTACCGGGCTGAGCCGCAGCACGGATCGGCTCTCCCTGGTTGTCTTCCGCTCGATGGTGGGCTGGCTGACGAAACCGACCGTGTGTCCGATCCAGTTCTCCGACCGGGGCTGCGCGGTGGGTGCCCGCAACAGCAGGCCGGTCAGTGACCAGTCCACGGTAGGCAGGGAACCGCTGCGGCCGGTCGCCTTCACCCGCAGCGTGACCATGAAGTCGCCTTCTACCTGCTTGTAGAGGTAGAAGCCGCGTGACCGGTCCACCCATGAGGCCCGTCCGGGAGCGATCGTCAGCGCCCCGGGCGTCGTAGCGCCCACGTCGATCGTGCCTGCCTGCTCGTCGGTGAGGTCGCCGTGGAAGACCGACCAGCCCGGCAGCGATCCGGCGTCGGTGAACTCGTCGCCGGCCGACTGCAGATCGACCGTACGCGCGACCGGCTCCTGCGCCGGCGCCGATGCCGCCGTGGCCGCCGACGGTGGGACCGCGGCCGGGCCTGACTGGGCCGGCCCGGTGCAACCCGCCGCAGCCGCGATCGCCACCGCCGCACACAGAAATGTCACCAGTCGCACCACGATCCTCCTCACGTAATGCCCTTAACGTCAAACGACTATTACGTGATTAGACTTCGACGTCAAGGCCTGCACGCCGATCAGCGGGAAGGTGGACATGTTCGGGGACGCAGCGATCGCGCTGATGAACACCGACCGCAGCGGCGTGGACCACCTGGCCGAGGACCGGTGGCTCGCCGCGGCACTGCCCGGCTGGGGTGTCGCGGCACCTGGGCGGATCGACGCCGCAGATCTGGTCGAGTTGCGCGAACTGCGTACGTTGCTGCGCCACCTCACCGAGATCGTCGCCCGGGGCGACCGGCTCGGTGGACCCGACCTGATCGCGTTCAACAAGGTGCTGGCCGCCACGCCGGTGCGCGCTCAGCTCGCGGCCGACGGCGAGCGCTACGTCATCGACATGACCCCGGTGACCACGGGCTGGCGGGAGTACGCCATCCGCGAGGTGGCTGGGTCGTTCTCCGCGATACTGCGCGCGGACCCCTCCCGGCTGAAGATCTGCGCCGCCGCAGGCTGCGGCACAGTCTTCTGGGACCAGACGCGCAGCCGAAGCCGTACCTGGTGTGACTCGCGTTCTTGCGGCAACCGCATGCGGGTACAGCGCCATCGGGCACGTCAGAGCTGATCCACGCTTGGTCGGAGCAAGGCAGTCGCCCTCTCGGCATCGACCCCGGGCGCCGCACGAGACGAGCCGAACGCTTACAGCCGGTCAGGTGAGTTCGGTTTGCAGGATCTCGCCCGCGGGGCGGCGAGCGCTGATGCGGGCTGGTAGGGCGGTGAGCGCTGTGATCACGGTGCGGATCTGCCGCCGATCGAGCGTGGTTGGGCAAAAGGCCACTCTGCCAGCGGCAACCAGCTTGGGCTCGAGAATCACCTGCTGGCCCTGGGTAGGGGCCAGGTACCCACGATGACCGCATCCCCATCGATCGGTTCCCATGTTGGACGGGACCCGCCGAGGATTCGAACCGCGCGTCGCTGGTTGGTGCCGCTGGTGACGGCGCAGTGGAGTTTGAGGTTCCCGACGCAAGCGTGATCCGTTTGGCCCCCGTTCGGGTCGACGTGGATCCCGCGTAGCGCGATCACTGCACGGGATTTGTCAGTCAGCCCTATCGGGTTAATCATCTGTCTATTCGGCGTTCGATGGGTTGTGTGTCAGCCGGTGGGTGGTTTCGTCGTTGGTCAGGGTCTTGCACTACCGAGTCCGTGACTCGTTCGGCACGCTGGGTGCTGTTGCCGGATCGCGACCCTCCCGGATGACGGTGAAGCTTTCGTACCACCAAAATTGATCAGTCGGGTGATCAGCGATGGGAGACCGACGTCCGTCTTGTCAACCTGGATCACCAGGAGAAACGAGGTCTGGACAAGTACGGGGGGGTCAAGATTTCCGTGTCGAGCTGTCGATTTCCTGGCTCGCCGTTCGTCTTACTGCGTAACCATCTGGTGGTAGTGATGAGGAGGACGCGATGAAGTACGTCATGCTGATCTATCAGGGCACCGCGCTTGAGCGACAGGCCGCGCTGCCCGAGGAGGAGCAGAAGCAGGTCTACGCCGACTACCACGGGATCAATCAGACGCCGGGCGTCACCCCCGGGTGCCGATGGGCCTACCCGAGAACGCGACCACCGTGCGGGTCGAAGGCGGCAAGACCCTGACAACCGACGGCCCGTTCGTCGGGATGAAGGAGGCCGTCGGCGGTTGGTTCGTCCTCGAGGCCGACAACGTCGATTCGGCCATCGAGGTGGCCGCCAGCCACCCTGCAGCACGCTATGGTGGCGCCATCGAGATCCGCCCCTCGGAGGTGTATTGGTCGAAGGAGGCACCCTGACAACCGACGGCCCGTTCGTCGGGATGAAGGAGGCCGTCGGCGGTTGGTTCGTCCTCGAGGCCGACAACGTCGATTCGGCCATCGAGGTGGCCGCTCGCGTCCCTGCAGCACGCTATGGTGGCGGCGTCGAGATCCGCCCCTCGGAGGTGTATTGGTAGCGACGCTCGAACAGGTCTTCCGCGAGGAGTGGGGCCGCGTCCTGGCCACCTTGATCGGCTTTCTCGGCGACTTTGACCTCGCCGAGGAAGCCGCGCAGGAGGCGTTCGCGATGGCCGCCGACCGGTGGCCACGCGACGGCGTCCCCAGTAGCCCGCGCGCCTGGTTGATGACGACGGCTCGGAACCACGCGACGGATCGCATCCGCCGCGACCGGGCCCTCGCGACCAAGTTCGGCCTGCTCGTCGCTGGCGATCGTGCTGAGGTGCCGATCAACACTACGACGTTTCCGGACGAGCGCCTGGAACTCATCTTCACCTGCTGTCACCCGGCGCTCGCAATCGAGGCGCAGGTTGCGCTCACCCTGCGCACTCTCGGCGGGCTCAGCACCGACGAGATCGCCCGTGCCTTCCTGATACCGGAGCGCACGATGGCGCAGCGGCTGGTGCGGGCCAAACGCAAGATCAAAGCAGCGGGCATTCCGTTTCGCGTGCCACCGGTTCACCTGCTCCGGGAGCGTCTGGACGCCGTTCTCGCCGTCGTCTACCTGATCTTCAATGAGGGCTACGGTGGCCGCGACGAGCTGGCGGCGGAGGCGATCTGGTTGGGCGGCGCGCTGGCCGAACTGCTTCCCGACGACCCCGAGGTTCACGGGCTGCTGGCGATGATGCTCTTGCACGACTCTCGTCGCGAGGCGCGGTTTAGCGACGGCGAGCTGGTGCTGCTCGGCGATCAGGACCGGTCTCGTTGGAACACCGAGCAGATCGCCGCTGGGCGCGCCGAGCTCGACCGCGCGGTCGCCCTGCGCGGCTGCGGGCCCTATGTTCTCCAGGCCGCCATCGCCTCGTTGCACGCCGAGACGCCGTGCGACTGGGTGCAGATCGCGGCGCTGTACGGCGAGCTCGCCCGCCTGACCGGCTCGCCCGTCGTGGAGCTCAACCGCGCCATCGCCATCGCCGAGACCGAAGGCCCCGACGTCGGCCTGCGCATCGTCGACCAACTCGGTCTCGACGACTTCCGCTACCTGCACTCGACCAGGGCCGAACTATTGCGACGTCTCGGGCGGACCGACGAGGCGCGTGACGCCTATCGACGTGCGAGACAACTCACCGACGACGGCGCCGAACGGCGCTTCCTCGAACGCCGGCTAACGGAACTCACAGGCACGACAAGCTCGGGTTAGTTCGTCGTTGTGTCCGGAGGAATGACGAACGAAGCACAGACATCTCAGCCTGATCTGCATCTCAGCCCGATCTGTTGGAGCCGTCTCGGGACCGCAGCGTTACGTAAGGGTAAAGCTCGACCGTCTGCACATCGACCCGGTGCCATTCGTGTTCGTCGTCCAGACTCCGACCAATCGCTCTACGTTCTTCTACTCCACGAATGGGTGAGCAGCTATACGACTCGCCGGGCGCCTACAACCGCCCCAGCGGCGGCTAGCACGCTGCCGCCCTGCTCTGGATCAAGCGGCCGGGCGAGTCCGACGGGCTCTGCGCGGGCGAGACCACCTACGAGTTAGCGCAGCGGCCAACCTCGTGGCAAACGCGGAACAGGTACCCGAGAGGTTGCGCCCGCGGGCGGGTGTGTCAAGGTGAAACGGTGTCGGATCGACTGGTCGATGGCCGCTTCAGCCTGCTCAAGCCGCTTGGCAGGGGTGAGGCCGGTCAGGTGTGGCAGGCCGTTGACGAGCAGACCGGTGGGCCGGTCGCCGTCAAGCTCCTCGACGGGCGTCCGGGGCCGGACCCGGCCGTGCGCCTGGCGCATCCCAATATCGTTTCCATTTATTTGACGGGTACCCACGACGGCGTCCCCTATGTGGTGATGGAGCTTGTCGAGGGGGTGAGCCTAGCCACCGTGCTCGAAGAGGGCGCCCTGTACAAGGAGGATGCCGTCACCGTCGCCACCGGCGTCTCCCTCGCTCTTCACGCCGCCCACTCCGCCGGCATCGTGCACGGCAACCTCAAACCAAGCAACGTCCTCATCGCCGACCAAGGGATCATCAAGGTCGGCGACTTCACCGGGCGCGGCGATCCGCGCGAGGACATGTACGCCCTGGGCATGATGATGGAGGCGATGTCCGGCAGCCGCGACCCGGTCGTCGACCGCCTGCTGTCGCGCGAGCCTTACACGCCCGCCGAACTCCACGAGGTCCTCACCGGCCGGCCGCTCCCGGCCGCCGCGCCAGCCCTCGTCGAGGATGACGGCGAGCCGGAGCGCCCCAAACTGATGCGCCTGGCCATCATCACGGGCGTGGTCACCCTGGCCCTCATCATCGCCGTGTGCGCCTGGTTCCTCACGCCGTCGACGCCACCAAGGATGGAGTCTCAGACCCCCTCCGGCGACACACCGACCTCCCCGGCCGAATCAACCTCGCCCGAGCCCACCGTCTCGGTCACCAACTCCACGGCCGAGACCACACCCACCCACAGCACGGGCGTCAACGCCGTCAAGGCCGTCATCGCCAATCAGCTCAAGGCGGGTCAGATCCAGCCCGACGCAGCTTCGGCGCTGAACGACCGGCTCGACGAGATCGGCCGCTTCCTGTCGCGCGGCCTGACCAAGCAGGCCAATGACCGTATCGCAGCCCTGAAGGCCCAGCTCGCGGAGCAGCGCCGCATCAACAAGGTCACGGCCGACGGCTACAACGCCATCCTCGCCGCCATCAACAAACTCTCCACCTGAAACCCGATCGCATTTGACACTGGGCAGAAGTCTCTACCCGCGATCGACCTTCCGTGCGACTCGATTTCGCCGCGGTTTAGGAAATGTCAGCGATGCGTGGCATGACGAGCTTGGCAAGCTGCTCGGTGAACTCGACCGGGTGCCGGTCGGGCATCGTCTGCATCTCGGTCACTCCCATCGCGGCGTAGGCGGCGACATCGGATACGAAGGCGTCGATGTCGTTGAGCACGGGGCGCACGAAGGCGACCGTCTTGAGGATGCGGTCGTAGTCGCGGCCCTCGGCGTCGCAGTGGGCGCGCAGCACGTCGAGCTTGCGCGCGACTTCCTCCCGGCTTGTGGCGAACAGGTTGCACGCGTCGCCGTAGCGGGCCACGAGCTGCAAGGTCCGCCGTTCACCGCCGCCGCCAATCATGATCGGGGGATGGGGCTTGGTGATCGGCGCGGGCACGCAGAGAGTCTCGGCGAGCTGGTAGTGCCGGCCCTCGAACGGGCCGTTGTTGTCGCTCCACATCTGCAGGCAGATTCGCAGCGCCTCTTCCAAGCGTTCGAAGCGTTCCCTGACCGGCACGACCGGCACGCCCAGGCCCCGCTGCTCCCGCTCGTACCACGACGCGCCGATGCCCAGCCGCGCCCGGCCCCCGGACAGGACATCAAGCGTGGTAACGGTTTTGGCGAGCAGGCCGGGGTAGCGGTACATCACCCCGGTGACGAGCATCCCCAGCGTCATCCGTTCGGTTGTGGCCGCGACATAGCCCAGCGTCGTGTACCCCTCAAGCATGGGCTCCTCGGCCGAGGCGGCGCCCTGCATCTGGAAGAAGTGGTCCATGACGGTGAACGACGACATGCCGGCCTGTTCGGCCAGGCGCGCGGTCTCGGCAAGCGTGGTGGCGATCGCCGTCTGCTCCGCCGGTCGGGAGTAGTTCCAGTAGTGCAGTCCAAGCTTCATGCTGTGACGCTACGACCTAGAGTGGGCTCTATAGCAAGCTAGCTCTAGGTTCGATCAAGCTAGCCGTCAGTGTCTCACCGCTCACCCGCGCGGGAACCAGCCTCCGGCCGGGCGGTTGTGCTGGATACTGGTCCGATGCACTTACCCGTGATGCCGCCCGTGGCTCCGATGCTGGCCAAGCCGGTCACTGAGATCCCCGCAGACCAACTCTATGAACCGAAGTGGGACGGCTTCAGGTCGATCATCTTCCGGGACGGGGACGACGTGGAGATCGGCAGCCGCAACGAGCGACCCATGACGCGCTACTTCCCCGAGGTGGTCCGCGCAGTGCTGGCCAACTTCCCGCCCCGGGCGGTGATCGACGGCGAGATCGTGGTGGCCGACACCAGGCGCAACGCCCTCGACTTCGAGGCGCTGCAGCAGCGCATCCATCCGGCCGCGAGCCGTGTCAAGCTGCTCTCCGAGCAGACCCCGGCCAGCTTCGTCGCCTTCGACCTGCTGGCCGTCGGCGATCGGTCGCTGATGGAGACCCCGTTCGAGGACCGGCGGCTGGCGCTGGAGCGGGCGCTGGCCAAGGCGGAGCCGCCGATCCATGTCACTCCGGTCACCCGCGACATCGACCTGGCTCGAGAGTGGTTCGAGAAGTTCGAGGGCGCCGGGCTCGACGGGCTGATCGCCAAGCGAGCGGATCTGCTGTACGAGCCGGACAAGCGCGTGATGAGCAAGGTGAAGCACGAGCGCACCGCCGACTGCGTTGTCGCCGGCTACAGGGTGCACAAGTCCGGTCCGGACGCCGTCGGCTCGCTGCTGCTCGGCCTCTACGACGACAGGGGTGTGCTCGCCTCGGTCGGTGTCGTCGGCGCCTTCCCCATGGCCACCCGCAGGACCCTCCTCACCGAGCTGCAGCCGCTGGTGACCAGCTTTGAGGGCCACCCCTGGGATTGGGCCAAGCAGCTGGCGGGGGAGCGGACCCCGCGCAAGAACGAGTTCAGCCGGTGGAACGCGGGCAAGGATCTCTCGTTCGTGCCGCTGCGCCCGGAGCGGGTGCTCGAGGTGCGCTACGACTACATGGAGGGCAACCGCTTCCGCCACACGGCGCAGTTCGTGCGGTGGCGCCCCGACCGGACCCCCGAGTCGTGCACCTACGACCAATTGATCCGGCCGGTCACCTTCGACCTCGCCGAGGTGCTCGGCACCCGCTAATTGGAGCCGAGGTGGTCGGCACCGCTAATCGGAGCCGAGTTGCTTGGCACCCGCTAATCGGAGTTGAACCGGGCCCGTTTCGCCGTTGACCGGACGGCATCGACGGGCTTTCCTTACCGGGGCGGTCCATACATTCGCACTCTCCTGTTTGGAGCAACCCGGAAAGGACGGTATCCCATGCGCAAACGCGGGACTGCGGTCGCCGCAGTGCTGGCCGCGATGTCCCTGGCCGTCGCCGCGTGCGGCAGCCCCCCGATCATCTCGGCTCGGCCGAGCGCGTCCCCCAGCCCCACGGCCCGGTCCGGCCAATCCAAGTACTTCAGCCAGGCCGACTTCGACCGTCAGATGGTGCAGCGGCGCATCGCCCCCCAGGGTGACCCCTCCACACCCTGGCTGCAGACGATCCAGCCGTCGTTCGTCGACACCTCTAAGTACGCCAAGCCGGGCGTGAAGTGGCACATCTGCTTTTCCAACGCCTCCCTCGGGAACCCTTGGCGCCAAACGGGTTTGACCACGATGAAGGCCGAAGCGAAGCTTCACCCGCAGATCGGCGAGTTCACTATCGTCGATGCCGAGGGCAAGGACGACAAGCAGATCGCCGACCTGGCCAACCTCCAGGCCAAGAAGTGCGACGCCATCATCGTCTCGGCAAACACGACCAACGCGCTGACACCCGCGGTGGAAAAGGTTTGCCAGAGCGGGATTCCCGTCATCGTCTTCGATCGCGGGGTCACCACCGACTGCCCTGTGTCGTTCGTGCACCCGATCGGCGGCTACGCCTTCGGAGCGGCGTCGGCGGAGTTCATCGCGCTCAAGGCGGGCAAGGGCGGCAAGGTGCTGGCGATGAGGCTCCTGCCCGATGTTGACGTCCTAGAGGGCCGTTGGGACGCGGCGAAGATCGTCTTCGAGCAGGAGGGGATCAACGTCGTCGGGGTCGAGTTCAACAACGCCGACCCGGCGAAGGCCAAGGCGATCGTGGGCGACTACCTGCAACGCTACGGCGACCTCGACGCGGTGTGGCTCGACGCCGGCTTCGCCTCGGTGGCCGTGGCCGAGGTGTTCAAGGCTGCGGGCAAACGGGTCCCACCGCTGACCGCCGAGGATCAGCAGGACTTCCTAGCCTTGTGGCAGAAGGAGAAGCTCACCGCGATCGCGCCCACCTACCCGGTTTACCAGTGGCGGACCGCGGTGATCGCCGCCACCTGGATCCTGTCGGGCAAGCAGGTGCCCAAGGAGTGGGTGCTGCCGCAGCCGGTGATCACGGAGGACACGCTGAGCCGCTACCTGACCCCGGGGATGCCGCCACTGTTCTTCTCCACCTGTGGCTGCCAGAAGATGCCGGGATTCCCCAAGGACTGGGGTGGCAGGTAACGAGCGCCGGTGACGGCACGCGCTCAGGCGGTCGCCCGCTCGAGCGCGTGCCGAAGCAGCGATATCAGAGCGTCGCGCACCGACAGCCGCTCCCGCGCGTCGAACGTGATGAGCGGCGTCTCGTCGGCGATAGCCAGCGCCCACCGCAGGTCCAGCAGGTCATGCACCAGCTCACCGTCGAACATGTTGACCGCCACCACGAACGGCAGCTCCATCCGCTCGAAGTAGTCGACGGCGGGGTAGCAGTCGTCGATGCGCCGGGCGTCGACGATGACCAGGGCGCCCAGCGCGCCGTGGGACAGGTCGCGCCACATGAAACCGAACCTGTCCTGCCCGGGGGTGCCGAACAGGTACAGCTTCAGGTCGTCGTCGATGGTGATGCAGCCGAAGTCCAGGGCGACGGTGGTGGACACCTTCGCCGGCACCTCCCCGGTGCGGTCGATCTCGGCGGCGACGGAGGTGATCGCGGCCTCCGTGGTCAAAGGTGTGATCTCGGATATCGCGGAGACCGCCGTCGTCTTGCCTACCCCGAATCCCCCCGCGATGACTATTTTGACGGGGACCGGCGGCCGGCGCCCGTTCGCTGGTGGCTCAGCGGATAGCTTCGAGTCCACGGATTACCCTCTCGATAAGGCTCGGGTCTTGGGAGTTGGGCAGGTTCGGCCGCTCAACGTAGAGGTAGCCGAGGTCGGCCAGGTCGGCGACGAGCACCCGGGCGACGCCGATGTGCAGGCCCAGCCGCGCGGCGACCTCGGCGACCGACATACTGACCATGCACAGCCGCACGATGTCGCGGTGCTCGAACGGGAGTCGTTGCGTGGCAAGCGTTCCCGCGTCGGTCGCCATGACCTGCGCCTCGATCTCCAGCGTCTCGTCGACGGGCTCGGCCCGGCCGGCCGTGAGCAGGTACGGCCGCAGCCGCGACACAGGGTCGGCCTCGGTGTCCGGCCCCGCGTCGTCGAGGTGGCCATGCGCGGTGAGATAGGGCCGCATCTCACTTGGTGACGGCTCGTCGTCAGGCATGGCGTCAGCTTCCGACGGTCTGCTTCAGTTCCTCGATCAGGCGGGGGGACAGCACGGCGCTGGCCCGGTTGGCGAACAGCGCCATCTCGTAGGCCACGCTGCCCAGGCTCGCCTGCTTGTCGGCGAGCACGCCCAGGGCACAGCCGACGCTGATCGTGCAGACCAGCATGTAGCCCTTGGTCAGCTCGATGACGACCTTGTCCGGTTCGCCGAGCGGGCAGCACTCGGACACGCCGTGGGCGAGGCTGAGGGTGGCCGAGCAGATCGCCGCCAGCCGGTCGGCGTCGGCGCGCGCAAGCTCGGCCGACATCGCGATCAGCAGGCCGTCGGAGGAGACCGCGATAGCCGCCACGACGCCGGCGGTCTCCTGCGCGAAGCGCCCCACCAGCCAGTTGAAGTTCTTCGCCTCGACGCTCACGTCGGATGCGGGCGTGGTCATCGTTGGTTCTCTTTTCTGGAAGGAGATGTCGGGTCATGATCAGTCTGGGTTGGTCTGTTCCTCGGCCTTGGCCAGTGCGGCGGTGTACCCCTCGAACGTCATCCGTTCGGCCTCAGGATCACGTTGCGGCACGGTTTCCGGGCGGCCGGCGCGCGATGCCTCGCGTATCTCCGCCGCCAGGCTGGCACCCGGTGTGCGCCTGGTGAGCCTGCCTCCGCTCGCGGCTTGCGACGGTGTGTCCTTCGGCTGTGCGTCGGTCGGTGGCGCTTCCCGCGGCGGCCACTCCGGAGGTGGCGAAAGTGGTGCGGGCGTTGATGGTGCGATGGTGGGCGGCTCCACGGGCGCCAGGGCGGCCCGGGCGAACGCCTCCTGGAAGACGTCCATGGCGGTGCGCGCGGCCGACGGGTCGTGCACCGATCCTGACTGGACCGCGGGCTCCGGCGCGCGCGGCTCCGGCTGGCGCAGGGCTGCCTCGGGCAGCTGTGCCCCGCGCACCCGGCGGCTGAGCGCCCCGCGCTGCTCCGCCTGCTCGGCCACGGCCGCCAGCTGCTCGGCCGCTACCTCCGGCTCGGTGGGCTCGGCGGGCTGGGCGGGCTGGGCGGGCGCCGGAGGCTTGCTGAACCAGGCGAACGCGCCGGCCACCACGGGTATCGGCGGGATGACGATCTGTTCCGGTGACGCCGCGATCGCTGGTCTCCGCGGCGCCGCTATCGGGATCTCCGATGCTTCGATGGGTACCGGTGAGGCGCCCCGCACGTGAAGGCTGGGCGGGATACCGACCCGGGCCGTGATGCCCTGCGACCCGGTCGGCACAAGCTCGACCGTCAGGCCGTGGCGCCGGGCGAGCCGGCCGACGACGAACAGGCCCAGCACGCTGGTGGGGGCGATGTCGAGGCGCTCGCGTTCGACGAGCCGCCGGTTCTCCTCGGCCAGCCGCCGTGCTGTCATGCCGATGCCCCGGTCGACGATGCTGATCTCGCACCAGCCGTCGTCGCTCGGCACCGCGTGGACGTCCACTGTGGACTCAGGTGGGGAGAACAGGGTGGCGTTCTCAAGCAACTCGGCGAAGACGAGCACGAGGTCCGGTACCAACTGAGCAGAGATGGTCGCCTCATAGATGGTCCCAAGCCGGACACGCCGATAGTCCTCGATCTCGGCGAGGGCCGAGCGCAGCACGGTCGACAGCGGGGTGGGCGCGGCGATCCTGTTCTCGTTGCGGGAGCCGGCGACCACCAGCAGGTTCTCCGCGTTGCGGCGCAGGCGGGTGGAGAGGTGGTCGAGGCGGTAGAGCTTGGTGAGCAGGCGGGTGTTCTGCTCGTCGCGCTCAAGCTCGTCGACGAGAGCGAGCTGGCGGCGCACGAGGTTTTGCGTGCGCTGGGCGACGTTGGCGAACATGAGGCTGACATTGCGCCGGGTGACGACCTGCCGTTCGAGCAGCATCGCGGCGGTCGACTGCACCTGGTTGAACGCCACCGCCAGCTCGCCGACCTCGTCGCCGGAGACGACGTCGATGGCGGTCAGGCGCGGTGGCTGCTCGTCGGTCTGCTCGACGTCGGTCACGCGCACCAGTTCGGCGTTGGTCAGGTCGGCGACGGTGGTGGCCGCGCGGGTGAGGCGCTGCAGCGGGTTGGCGATCGACCGGCTGACCACGAACGCGAGCGCGATCACCAGGACTAGGAGCACGGTTGTACCGCTGCCGACGCCCCAGGCCGTGGAGCGGGCAATTGCGGCACGGCCGGCGGCGGCTCCGGCGATCTCGTCGATCACCTTGTCCTGCGCGAGGCGTCGCAGGTCGGCCTGGGCGGAGACGGCGGTGAGCACGCCGCGCACGAAGGCGGGCACGGATTCGTTCGCGTTGGGCGGGCGCTGCGCCAGCGCCTCCACCCGCCGGGCGGCCTCGCCCTGGTCGACGAGGACCACCAGCGCGGCGTGCTCGGCGTCGGCCTGCTGCGTGAAGCGCTCGGTGAACATCTGCGACTGCGCGGACGAGGTGGCCAGCAGGTCGCGCCCGACCTGCGGGTTGACCGCCATGGCCACCAGTGCCATGCCGCGCAGCGAGCTCTCCTCGTTGGCACGCAGGAGCGCGTCGAGCGCGGTGAGCTGCCGGGTGCCCTCGGCGTCGCTCGAGCGCTGCGGCACAAGCCTTAGCGAGTCGATGAGCGCCTCGATCACGGCGTGGTAGGCGCGGGCGACGCTGTCGAGCGCCGCGCCGCGCTTGCGCGCGCTGGCGCGGAGTTCGGCAAGGGATCCCAGCCGGACCAGGGCGTTGGCCAGCTCCTCGGAAGCGTTGGGGTCCAAGGTGTCCCGCACGTGGTTGGCGGAGTCGGTGACCACCTGGTGCTGGAGCATCAGCGCCGCGTCGCCGGCCTCCCGGTCGGCGAGGTAGCCGGCGATGATCATCCGCTCGCGTTGCAGCTCCCACACCAGGGCGCCGAGATCGCGCGCGATGTTGGCGGCCTCCGCGGTGGTGGTCGCGGAGGTGGCGTTCTGGATCTGGCCGCCGACGAACGGCACGGCGACCAGCACCACGGCGGTCATCGGCAGCATCAGGAGCAGGTTGAGCTTTCCCCGAACGCGCAGCCTATCGATGATCATCGCACCGCTACCGCTTCCTCGCCCCTACCGCCCGGCCCAGGTCGGCCGACTCCCGGGTCAGCAGGTCCCGCGCGTCCACCAGGTTGGTCTCCGGGCGCGGGTCCGCGATCACCTGGATGCCGTGCCGCCCGGTCGTGTCGATCTCGGCCTCCGGCGACCGGCGCCGCTCTGGCCACGGGAAACGCAGCCACATCAGCGCGGCGACCGCCAGCACGATGACGACTTCGATAACGATCAGGAACCAGCGCTGCTTGGCGTGCCCGCTCGCCGCCGCGCCCATCTGGCCGTCAAAGGCGTCGAAGAGCGCGTTCGCCAGCTCGACCGCGGCCGTCCTCAGGGTGCCGCTCGCGGTGTCGATCCGGTCCTTCATCTGGAGGCGCACGACACCTGTCGCGTTAGTCATGGCCAGCTCACCGGCGGCCACGGTCAGCTCGCTGGCCGAGGCCGAGAAGGTGTCCAGCGGCTTGAGGATGCGCAGGTCGGTGGCGAATTGGCTGGCCACATGGTGCCCGGTGGCGTCGCGCAGCGTGATCGACACCTCGTCGGCCAGCTGCCCGATCCGCTCCTCGCCGACGAAAAGCTGGATCTGGCTGGCCTGCTTGTTGTCGCCCGACGCCGCGTTCGCCGCCAGCTCGCCCGCGACCCCGATCGCCTTGGGCAGCTGGTGCATCGCCACCTCCAGCAGGTGGAAGGTGCCCGCCGGGTCCTGGACGGCCTGCGAGGAGTCGACGATCGACTCGAGCAGCTCCTGCGTCAACGCGATCGGCGTGCCGTAGGTGCGCAGGGCGTCGGAGCCGCTGGCGTTGCGGGCAAGGGTGTTGTTGATCTCGTTGGCCAGCTCGTTCCACCGCTGGTCGGTGCCGAGCCGCTCGGCCGCCCCGCGGTCCAGCATGTTGATCTCCTTGACCGCCGCCTGGATGCCGGAGTCATCGACGGTGATCTTCTCGACCGCGGTGGTGCGTGCCTCGACAAGCATCGCCATGAGCTTGACCAACGGGCGCCCGAAGGCGACGGCGGCGCGCTCGGTCGCCACCACCCTGGTCGACTCGGTGTTGACGGACCAGACCTTGACGGCGAGGTAGCCCACCGGCACGAGCAGCACGGCGAGGGCGAGGAGCATGCCGAGGGCGGGGCCGGTGAGGCGGCCCGGCAGGCGTTGCGGGGCCGGTGCTGTCATCGCGGCCCGCCACCCTCGATGGCGAAGGAAGCGTTCATGGTGTTTCCTCATCTGGGCGCCCGCGCGGGTGGCGCGGCCGCCCGATCGAAGCTCAGACCGGAACCGCGTTGACGAACCGCTCGTCGAGCAGGCCGGTCAGGTTGGGCCGCGACTGGATCATGCCGGTCCCGAGGATGAAGTCGGCGATCTGCGCGGCCTGGTAGTTGAGGTGTTTCGGGTTCGTTCCGGGGGTGAATGCGTCGACGACCTGCCGGTGGGTGAAGATGGTGGTGCCCGCCGCATACGTCTTGAAGGTCTCCACGCCGACCCCGCTCGCCTTCGCCATGATCTCGTTGGCCTCGTCACGGTTGTCCCGGATCCACCGCAACGTGTCGAACCATGTGTTGACCAGCGCCTGCACCGCCTCGGGGTGCTCGTCGATCAGGGCGGGGCGCACCACGAGGTGGTTGGGGATGGCGCCGGGGAACTCGGCCGACGTGGCGATCGAGTGGCTGCCCGGGCGCTGCAATGCCCTGGTGGTGAATGGCGTCGATACGCAGACCGCATCGACAAGGTTGCTGGCGAACGCGGTGGCCGCCGCCTCGGCGGAGTGCACCTCCAGCACCACGTCCTTCGGGCCGAGGCCGGCCTGCCTCAGCGCGAGCAGCAGCAGGTAGTGGTCGGCAGTCCCGGGCTCCACCGCGATCTTGCGGCCCTTGAGCTCGGATACGCTCGTGATCCCTTCGCGCGCAATGATTTTGTCATTGCCGGTGGAGTTGTCGTTGACCAGCACGATGGTCTGCTTGGCGCCGTTGCTGATGGAGATCAGCGTGTCGTTGAGCGTCTGGCTGTTGGCGTCGAGGGCGCCGGTCTGCAGGGCGAGAAGGCTGCTGGTGTAGTTGCTGTAGTATTTCAGCTCCACCTCGACGCCGTGCTGGGCGAACAGGCCCTTCTCCTTGGCGACCTGCCAGGGCAACCAACCGGGCCAGGCGGTGAAACCAAGGATGAGCCGGGTCGGCGTACTGTCCTGATTGGACCCACAGCCCGAGATGAGCCCCGCACCGGCAAGCATCACGAGACTGAGCACAATGGATGGCAGGCGCGGGCTGCGGCGAATGATCAATGCATTCTCCTGCTGGTATCCACAGTGGCGTTTTCACACGGATCGTGTGACTCGCGAAGTATAAGAGATCCCATGTTGCTTGGCGAGTGTTCGAATGGACCCCCTCGATATGGTACGAAGCGCCGGTCCGACCTGGCGATCCTCATTGGATATTGCCCCGAAACGAACCTGAGAAGCCGCCTCTAGGCCAAATTGCCGTAGCCGGGTAGGGTGCAACCTCATGCGTCACGTTTTGAGTCTCGTTCTGGGGGTTGTTGTCGCTCCGCTTGTCTGGGTCGCCGTGGCAGTGGGCCAGGGCGCGACCAAGGAGGGCGTTCCGCACGGCCTGCTCGTCAGCGGGCTGGTGCTGGTGGGTGTGGGTCTGGTGGCGGGGCTGCTGGTGAGCCTGCGCACCTCCCCGCTGGGTGCGGTCTTCGCCGGGATCGTCTTCCTTGGCGCCTCGGCGTTCATGTACCTCGACCACAACCGGGGGATGGATCTGTTCACCACCAACTGGACGATCATGCGGTACCCGATTGACCTCGCCTCACCGCTGACCACCGGGGTTCTGGCGTTCGCCGGCGGCCTGCTGCTGATGTCGGTGTTCAGCGCCGCGCGCTGGCGCAGCGGTCGTAACGCCGCGACCGACCCCGACAATTGGAGCCCCATCCCGGCGGCGGAGCCCGCCGACACATGGAGCTACCGCTGAACTTGCGGGTGGCGCGGCCGCGGCATCCGTGATGTCATGGCGATGCCTCTTGAACGGTTCTGTACGGGGAGAACTCATGGAAGAGATCAATCGCTATGTCATCGCCGTGCCGCAAAGCGACCTCGACGACCTCAACGACCGGCTGCGGAGGGTGCGCCACACCGACCGCGGTCCGGGCGCAGACGGCGAGTACGGCGTGGGCCTTGAGCCGGTCAAACGGCTGGTCGAGGCGTGGCGTGACGGCTACGACTGGCGGGCCTGGGAGGCCAGGCTCAACGCCCACCCGCAGTTCACCACCGAGATCGATGGGCAGAACATCCACTTCCTGCACGTGCGCTCCGGCGAGCCTGGGGCGTTCCCGCTGATCCTCACCCACGGCTGGCCCGGCTCCATCGTCGAGTTCCTCAACCTCATCGGGCCGCTGGCCGATCCGGCCGAGCACGGCGCCGACCCGGCCGACGCGTTCCACCTGGTGATCCCATCCCTGCCCGGGTTCGGGTTCTCCGGGCCAACCACCGACAAGGGCTGGGGCACGGCGCGCACCGCCGCCGCGTGGGCAGAGCTGATGCGGCGCCTGGGTTACGAGCACTATGGCGCCCACGGCAACGACGCTGGGTCGATGCTCTCGCCGGTGCTCGGCCGGATGGCCCCGCAGCGCGTCACCGGGGTCCACGTCACTCAGATCTTCTCGTTCCCGTCCGGTGATCCCGCCGAGTTCCAGGACATGTCGCCGCAGGACCAGGCGGCCGTCGGCAAGCTGCAATGGTTCATGGAGAACAAATTCTCCTTCAACCAGCTGCACTCGCAGCAGCCGCAGACTCTCGCGCACGCCCTCGCCGACTCGCCGGCCGGCCTGCTCGCCTGGAACGCCCAGCTCATGCTGCCCGACGCCATGGGCAACCAGCCGCTCGACGACGACTTCATCCTCACCAACGCCGCGATCTACTGGCTGACCAACACCGGCGGGTCGTCGATCCGCTTCTATTACGAGGACACCAGGGCCGGGTCGCCCGCGGCCGAGCCGACCACTGTCCATATTGGACTGGCCGGGTTCGCCGGCGACTTCTCCGGCGTGCGCCGCTTCGCCGAGCGCGACCACAAAAACCTGGTGCAGTGGAACATCTACGACGCGCCGGGCGGCCATTACGCCGCACATCTCGAGCCGGAGATCATGGCGGCCGATATCCGAGCCTTCTTCCGGGAACGCCGTGGGTAGCCGAGCGGACGGTTTTTCCGGTTCCGGCGCCGGGCTAGCCTGAGCCGGTGGGGCAGAAGCGGGACGAGATCGCCCGGGAACAGGAGTATTTCGACCACGCCGAGCACCGGCGCAAGCTGATGAGGCAGTCGGCGGGCGGGCTCGCCGGCGCCGGTGCCCATCCCGGCGCCGATGCCGACCTCAAGCGGCACGGCAAGAAGCAGCAGGAAAGCCTGGGCGCGGACGATGAGGCGGTCGCGTTCGGCCGCATCGATCTCGACGGGGATGACCGGTTCTACATCGGCAAGCATCTGATCAGGGAGCCCGGCTCAGATCCCTTGGTCATCGCCTGGCAGGCGCCCGCTGCACGGCCCTACTACCAGGCGACGCCGCAAGAGACAATGGGCGTCACGCGCAAGCGGACGTTTGAGTGCACCGGCAATCACATCGATGACCTGGCCGATGTGGTCTTCGCCGAGGCGGCCATCGCCAGCGGACCCGATGCGGCCCTGCTTGCCGAGCTGAGCCGCCAGCGCACGGGCAGGATGCGCGACATTGTGCGCACCATCCAGGCGGCGCAGTACGAGCTGATCCAGCATCCGCCGGAGCACCTGCTCGTGATCGAGGGCGCGCCCGGTACCGGCAAGACGGCGATAGCCCTGCACAGGCTGTCTTGGCTCCTGTTTCACAAGCACGTCAAGGACATCCTGGTCGTCGGGCCGCACCCCACCTTCACCCGGTACATCGAGTTGGTCCTGCCGGGTCTCGGCAATGACCAGGTGTCGCAAGTGGACATCGGCAGGCTCGCGCCCGAGGTGCGGCGCGGCCGGCGTGAGGCGGAGCCGATCAGGCGGATCAAAGGCGATGCCCGCATGGCCGGACTGCTGGCGCGGGCGCTGGAGGCCCGGATCGGCGTTGCCGAACCCGCGGAGCGCCTCAACGCCGATGGCCGTTTCGTCACGCTGCCCGGCACTCTGATCAATGAGGCTGTGGCAGCCAGCCGTTCCGGCGGCGGCCCATACGCGGTGCGCCGCATGGCTTTCCGTGACCGGCTGCTCGGGCTGCTCGCCGAGCGCGGCGTCAACGCCAGGATCGATACCCTGCTGAACCGGTTATGGCCGCAGCTGACTCCCGCTGGGTTCCTGCGGGACCTGTTCAATTCCCGGGACAGGTTGCTGGCGGCTGCCGGGGCGGACTTCACTGCCGAGGAGGTGGGATTGTTGCGCCGCCGCGCCGCGGACCGCCTCTCGGAGGAGGTCTGGAGCCGTGACGACCTGCCGTTGCTTGACGAGGTCGAGCATCTTCTGGCCGGTGGGCCCACGCGTTACGACCACGTCGTGGTCGACGAGGCGCAGGACCTTTCGCCGATGCAGTTACGCAGCATCGCCCGGCGCAATGCGACGGGATCGTTGACGGTAGTGGGAGATCTGGCCCAGTCGACCGGCGTGTGGGCGCACGACAGCTGGGCGGAGGTCATTGAGCATCTGCCTTCGGCAAAGGCACATGTTCTCCGCCAACTTCATATTGGCTATCGGGTACCCGCACAGGTCTTCGACTTCGTCAGGCCGTTGCTCGCGGTGGCCGCACCCGGCGCGCCAAGCCCGCAGGTGATCCGGCGCGGCCCGGCGGACCCCGTGGTGCATAAGGTAAGCGCCGAGCAGCGAGCGGGCAGGGTCGCGACGCTCGCACAGCAGCACGCGGTGGAGAACCGCTTCGTGGGGATCGTCTGCCCAGGATCGCTGCGCCTCGAGGTCGAGGAGGCGTTGGCGGCCAACGGTATTTCGTGGAGCAGCGCCGACCGGGGCGAGCTGGGCCGCGCGATCAACCTGGTGAGCCCGCAGGAGGCGAAGGGCCTGGAATTCGACGCGGTGATCGTGGCGGAGCCGCAGGAGATCGTCGCCGCCGATCCGCGCGGGCTCAGACTGCTCTATGTGGCCATGACCCGCACGATCGGCCACTTGGATGTGGTCTGCGCCGGGGAACCATTGCCGCTCAAGACGACCTACCGGCAACCATCCACAGTGGACAAAACCGCGACGGCACCCGCCCTGGCCCACCAGATCGCCGCGATGCTGCGCATCCATCCGGACTGGCGCCGGGTGCTCGACGAGGCGACGCGCCTGCTCAGCGCGCGCCGAGAATAGCGTTGGTGTCCAGCCGGTAGCCGACCTTCTGCTCGACCATCTTCGCAATCATCGTGGCCATCGAATCCTTGCTGGCGACGGGCACATCCAGTGCCTTCGCCAGCTCGACGAGCTGCGGCCGCTTGAGTTTCAGGTCCATTAGGTAGCGCGCCGCCGCCGCTCGGTCGCTGATCGCCTTCAGGTCCGTGTTCACCTGCTCGACGTCGAGCGAGAGGGGCACCGCCGCAGCAGCCCGTTTTGGTGCTGTCTTATGCACCACCGCGAGCTTGGCCTCGCCGGTCTCCAGCGCCTGCGCGTCCTCAGGCGAGAGCTTCTTGAGGAACTCCGACACCCGCTGCAACAGGGCGATGGCCTCCGACGTGCCGGTCATGGGCGCTCCTAGGTTCTGATCCGGGCGAGGAATTCGCTGGTGAATTGTTGCAGATCGTATTCGACGTTGGCCGTGGAGGAGCGGGACAGCACTGCCGGCACCCCGGCCTCGCCGATGTCGGCGAAGACGCTCTTGCTCTCGCGAATGGTCTGCTCGAATATCGGCACTTCGGTCTCGCGCAGGGTGTTGATGTAACCGCTCAGCTTCGTCATCAGGTTCGCGCCCGCGTACTGAACCATGGTGAACACGACGCCGAGGATCACGGGGTTGATCATTAGGTGGGCGCCGGCGACCCGCTCATACTCGTCGACAAGCTGCGTCAGGCGGCGCCGCAGGTAGGTGATGCCCAGAGTGGACAGGTAATCCGCTTTGGCCGGCACGAGAATGTGGTCGCTGGCAACGACCGCCGTCCGCGTCACCATGTTGAAGTTGGGTGGGCAGTCGATCAGCACGATGTCATAGCCGTCGAACGGCGGTTCGGCCAGAGCATCCGCCAGCAGCCGATAGGTCTTGAGGTAGTCGGGGCTGAAGGTTTGGTACCGCGATCCGCCCAGCCCGGCCGCGAGATCCAGCTCCACGTCGACGAGCCCCAGGTGCGAGGGGATCAGGTCGAGCCTCCCGCTGACCATCTCATTGACCCGAGGCGGGGTCACGACGGTCTCGGAGAGCTTGGTCGGGTTGCCGGTCCAGCTGTGCGAGGCATACCACTGCATCGCGGTGCGCTCGGCCAGGCTCCGCTCCCACTCCTGCGGCCGGTAGAACGAGAACGTCAAGCTGGATTGGGGATCCAGATCGATCAGCAGCACGCGGCGGCCGCGCGCGGCTATGTCCGCGCCAAGGTTGGCGGTGACCGTCGTCTTGCCCACACCGCCCTTGTAGTTCAGCACCGAAACGACGCTCACGAGCGATAATCGCATGGATACCGGTTGCCGGGGAAGGCTACACGTGCCCGCGCAGCGCATTGACAACTTAGTTCGGTTAGGCTATTATGAGCGACGATAATCTGGAACATGAGGGGGAGGCCATGACCGCACCACCCGCGATCAAGCTGCCGCCGCCCCCGACGGGCGGTTACACCGCTGATGATCTGGAACGGATCCCCAACCTTCCACCCCACACGGAGCTCATAGACGGGGGACTTTTCTTTGTGAGCCCGCAGAAGGACTTTCACACCCTCACCCTCGATGTCCTCGTCGATGGCTTGCGCCGCACCTGTCCGTCCGATTTGCGGGTCCGCCGCGAGATGAGCATTTTCATCGGGCCACAGCAGCGACCGGAGCCCGATGTAGTGGTCGTGAAGGCCGGTGCCATCACGTCACGAGAGCAGACCTGTTATCCGGCGGAGGCCGTCGTTCTCGCCGTCGAGGTGGTGTCGCCCGATTCCGAGGAGCGCGACCGGTACCGCAAACCTCAGCTTTACGCGCAAGCGGGCATCACGCACTTCTGGCGCGTGGAGGACGGCGGCGAAGGCACAATCGCGGTGTACGTGTTCGAGCTGGAGCCCGCGACCAAAACCTATGTCGCGACAGGGGTTTTCCATGGTCGCGTGAAGCTGACCGTCCCCTTCACGATCGACATCGACCTGAGCGAGATTGATCGGCTTTAGGCGCCGCCGACATCAGTGTCGGCCGGCCAAAACCGCGCCGGCACAAGTCATGTGCACGCGAGTCTGGCGGCACGTGCCGCCAGGTGGCGCCGCTCGGGCAGGCTCGTGGCGCGCCGGGCCGCGGCGCGGTAGGACTCGGCCGACGCAGCGTGGTCTCCAAGCTGCTCAAGCAGGTGGGCGCGGGTGGCAAGCAGCCGGTGGTGGTTGGTCATGCGGCCGTCGGCGGCCAGCGAGTCCACCAGCTCCAGCGCGGCGGCCGGCCCGTGCACCCGCGCCACGGCGACCGCCCGGTTAAGGCTCACCATCGGGTTGGGCGCGATCCGCTCCAGAAGGTCATACAGCCCAAGGATCTGCGGCCAGTCGGTGGCCTCCACATCGGGCGCCTCGTCGTGCACGGCCGCGATCGCCGCCTGCAGTTGATACGGCCCCACTCGCCCGTTCTTCAGAGCCTCGGTGACAAGCGAAGCGCCCTCGGCAATGGCCGTCTGGTCCCACAGCGCGCGGTCCTGCTCGGCCAGCGGGATCAACGAGCCGTCGGGGCGGGTGCGTGCCGCCCACCGGGCGTCGGTCAGCAGCATCAGCGCGAGCAGCCCGGCCACCTCTGCGTCGCTGGGCAGCAGCCGCAGCAGCCAGCGCGTCAACCGGATGGCCTCGCCGGAAAGCTGCGGCGCGGTCAGGTCGGAGCCATCGGTGGTGGTGTATCCCTCGTTGAAGATGAGGTAGAGCACGTGGAGCACGGCGCGGATCCGCTCGCCCAGCTCACCGGCGGTCGGCATGGCGAAGCGGGCGCCGCCGTTGCGGATGCTCTGCTTGGCCCGGCTGATCCGCTGCGCCATCGTCGCCTCCGGTACCAGGAACGCGGCGGCGATCTGAGCCGTGCTCAGGCCGCCGACCGCGCGCAGGGTCATGGCGATCTGGCTGGGCGGCGAGAGCGACGGGTGGCAGCACAGAAACAGCAGGGTCAGCGAGTCGTCGCGATCGGCCGGCGCTTCGGCGTCGGCGGGGCGGCCCAGCAGCTCCGACTGCGGGGTGGCGGCAAGGATCGAGTCCTCCCGCAGGCGGCGCGAGTGCTCGCTGCGGATCTGGTCCATCAGGCGCCGCGAGGCGACCGTGACCAGCCAGCTTCTCGGGTTCTGCGGCATCCCTTCGGCGGGCCACTGGGTCGCGGCGGCCAGCAGCGCCTCCTGCGTCGCGTCCTCGCACAGATCGAACTGGCCGTAGCGCCGCACGAGCGCGGTGAGGACCTGCGGCGCCAGGTCGCGCAGCAGGCCCTCCATCTCTGCATCGACCGTCATAGGTCCGTTGCGGCTTCGTGCAGGATCGGCCACAGCTCGACCGGCTCCTGATCCGCCCACGGCATGTCCGCCGCGATCTCCAGCGCACGCTCGTGGCTTTCCACGTCAAGCAGGTACAGGCTCGCGATGTACTCCTTGGTCTCCAGGTACGGCCCGTCGGTGACGGCGGGCATGCCGTCCTTGCGCCCCACCAGCTTGGCGTTGACCGCGTCGGCCAGGCCGTAGGCCCCGATCAGCTCTCCGGTCTGCGCGTACTTCTTGTTGAACGCGTCCTGCTTGGCGATCTCCTGCGGAAAGGTGTCCGCCGGGATGGCGTCCCACTTCTCCTGGTTGCCGTAGGTCAGCATCAGATACTTCATGGCAAGTCCCTTCTCGTTCTCCGGTGTTCTGACCAGTGGTCGGAGCCGTCCGCAGGATCTCTACACAAATCTTGTCACCGGCCATGTCGAGTTTTGCCGGTCCGCTCCGTCTACCGGTCAGAAGACCAACGCCGACTTGAAGGAGCGGACCCATGACCACGACTACCATCTCAGCGCGGACGGTGCACCGCCTCGACACCCTCCCGGTCTGGCTCGTCAGCGCCCTGGCCGGCATCGCCGCCGCGGTCGCGACCGAACTTTACGGCCTGGCCGTGCGCGCGCTGGGCATTCCCATGCAGGCCGGCACGATCGGCGCCACGGTGGCGGAGCCCATTTCGATCGGCATGTTTGCGATGGGTACCCTGAGCAGCGTTTTCTGGGGCACGATCCTGGCCGTCATCCTGGCGCGGTTCGCCTCCCGCCCCGCGAAGATCTACCTGTGGGCGACGGTGGTGCTGACCGCCCTGTCGCTCGCATGGCCCCTGGGCGCCGGGGCAACCGCCCTGTCGACGAAGCTGATGCTGGCCCTCGCGCACCTTCTCGCGGCGGCGATCGTGATCCCGGCGGTCACGCGACGGCTGTCTTACGTGTCCCGCTCGCGCTGAACCGTTTTCGTTCGCGATGCGCACACAGGCATCAATACATGCCTGTGTGCAAATTGCGGCGAGCATCGATGGGCAGGGCATACATGACCTTATCTGCCTGCCCGCCTTGATCGGCGGAGGAATCCGAGGTGGGAGGCAAAACTGTTTACCCGGATCATGTAACAGCCGGCAAACATGAACCGTAAAAAATCGGCAAAAATTTGAAGCTCTTCTATTGAGCCGATATTGAAGAAAGGCGAGGATGGCGCCAACTCCCGGTCGCCAGCCGGCGATCGGAGTTGGAGAGGAGTGATGGCACCATGCGTGTCAACACGCGAGTGGGGAGGCGGAGGAAACCCCTTATCGCCGCCCTCGCCGTACTCACAGTCGTTGGGGCGATTGGTTTCTCCGGGACAGCCGCAGCCGATGACGGCGGCGTCTCGGACGCGCCGATCCTGGGAATCTGGGAAGTCCAGAGCCTCAACGGCGTCAACAACAATCCGAACTCTCCCAGGGTGGGCAGCTCGAACACCAACTACCTGCGCCTGGCGCCGGTCCGCTACGCGGACGGCCGCAGCCAGATGGTGTCCGGGCCCAACGCACGCAACGTCTCCAACCGGATCTTCAACGACACGCACGTGAACGTCTTCTCAGAACGCAACGTGTCGCAGTGGGGATTCGTCTGGGGCCAGTTCCTGGACCACACCTTCGGCCTGCGCCAGGAGAACGGGACAACGTCCAACATCCCGTTCAGCAGCACCGATCCGCTCGAGGAGTTCCGTAACGATCTCGGCGTGGTCCCGTTCGTCCGCTCGGCCGCCGCGCCGGGCACGGGCGTGAGCAACGCGCGCCAGCACGTCAACACGGTCAGCTCGTTCATCGACGCCTGGGCCGTGTACGGCGGGACCGACGCGCGGCTGGACTGGCTGCGTGAAGGATCGCAGGACGGCAACCCCGACAACAACGGGGGAAGGCTGTTGCTGCCGTCCAACTATCTGCCCCGCAGGGACAGCAGGGGCAACCCGTCCGTCGCGCCGACCATGGCGGTCGACGGCAGGCTGCTGTCCACGCCGAACAAGGCGGCGGTCGCCGGTGACGTGCGCGCCAACGAGAACATCGCACTGACCGCGACCCACACCCTGTTCGCCCGGGAGCACAACCGGATCGTGTCGCTACTGCCAAGCTGGGTCTCGCAGCAGGACAAGTTCCAGCTTGCCCGTGCCGTAGTGATCGCGGAGCAGCAGTACATCACGTACAACGAGTTCCTGCCCGCGATGGGTGTAACCCTGCCCGCATACCAGGGTTACAACGAGTTCCTCAACCCGGCGCTCTCACACGAGTTCGCCTCGTTCGGATACCGGGCCCACAGCCAGATCCACGGCGAGCTCGAGATCGAGACCAACGTCAGCCGGTACTCGCAGGCGACGCTGGACGCCCTGGAGGCTCAGGGTGTCGAGGTCACGGTCGACGGCGCCGACGTCGCGATCGCGGTTCCGCTGAACGTTGCGTTCTTCAACCCGACGCTGCTTCAGCAGCTCCAGCTCGGCCCCATGCTGCAGGGCATCGGACTCGAGCCGCAGTACAAGAACGACGAGCAGATCGACAACCAGCTGCGCAGTGTGCTGTTCAAGGTTCCCGTCTCGGGCAACCCCGAGTGCCTTGACGGCCCCACGTTGCCCGAGTGCTTCAACGGCGTCGTGGACCTGGGCGCGATCGACATCCAGCGTGGCCGTGACCACGGGATGCCGAGCTACAACACGGTGCGCAACGCGTTCGGCCTGCCGTCGAAGACCAGCTTCACCTCGATCACCGGGGAGTCGACGGAAGCATTCCCCGCCGACCCGCTGCTGACCCCGGGCAACCAGATCAACGATCCCAACTGCCTCGATGTCATCGCGCTGTTCGACATCAACGGCAACCCGACCACGGTCGAGGCCGACAACGCCGTCCGTATGGTGCGGCGCTGCTCGTTGGCGGCCCGGCTCAAGGCGATCTACGGTTCGGTGTCCAATCTGGACGCCTTCACCGGTATGCTCGCCGAGAAGCACGTGACCGGCTCGGAGTTGGGCGAGCTGCAACTGGCGGTCTGGAAGGACCAGTTCCGCGCCGCACGCGACGGCGACCGGTTCTTCTACCTCAACGACCCGCTGCAAAGCTACATCCGGCAGAACTTCGGGATCGACTCGCGCAAGACGCTTGCCCAGGTCATCGCGTTGAACTCGGACATCCCGCTGTCGGACCTGAACGCCAACGTGTTCAAGATCCCCCTCGGGGCTGCGGCGGCAACCGACGGGACCGAGGCCTTGTCCACCACGGCGGAGCCGACACCGTCGGCGACCACGCGCCACCACAAGGACTTCCCGGGCGCGTCGGTCGGTGACATGGCGACCGTACCCGGGCAGTCCGGCCCCCGATCGCTCGGGCGGCGGCGCCGCAAGGACAGCTGTCCTGTATAGCGAGTAAGCTCCGGCGCCGCACCGGTTATCGGCATCGGTGCGGCGCCGGCGCCCCGCCCTCCCAGGAGACGACATTGTCCGAAGTGGACGTTGCACCGGCGGAAAACCGCGGCGCCGAACGCAGCCCGTGGTTCATCCTTGCCATCCTGTGCCTGGGCTTCTTCATGATCTTGCTGGACACGACGATCGTGAACATCGCCGTGCCCGAGATGACCGTGACCCTGGGCGCGACGCTCGACCAGATCCTGTGGATCGTCAACGCCTACACGCTTACCTACGCCACGCTGCTCATCACCGGCGGGCGCCTGGGCGACCTGCTCGGGCAGAAGCGGCTTTTCCTTGCCGGGCTTACGATTTTCACCGCCGCGTCGGCGCTGTGCGGCCTCGCGCAGACGCCCGGCCACCTCATCGCCACCCGCGTGCTGCTGGGCGTGGGCGGTGCGCTGCTCACCCCGCAGACCCTGGCCATCATCACCGTGACGTTCCCGGCCAAGCGGCGCGGGACGGCGTTCGGCATCTGGGGCGCGGTAGCGGGACTGGCCACCATCACCGGCCCGATGTTCGGCGGCTGGCTCGTGACCGCCCTGAGCTGGCGCTGGATCTTCTACGTCAACCTGCCGATCGGCCTGGCGACCCTGGCGCTGGGCTGGCTCTTCCTGCCCGACCTGCGGCTCAACAAGCGGCATCGGCTTGACCCTGTGGGCACGGTGCTCGCCTCGGGCGGCCTGTTCCTGGTGTGCTTCGGCCTCATCGAGGGACCCTCGCACGCCTGGGGCCAGGTCTGGGGTGTGATCACCATCCCGGTCCTGATCGCGGCCGGCGTCGCCCTGCTCGCAATATTCGTGCTTCAGCAGCGCGGTCACACTGAGCCGCTGGTACCCCCCAAAATCTTCGCCGATCGAAACTTCGCCGTGATGAGCGGGGTGATAGCGGCCATCTCCTTTGGCATGCTTGGACTTTTCCTACCCCTGGTCATCTTCCTGCAGTCGGTCCTGTCGCTCAACGCGTGGCAGGCCGGGCTGATCCTGGCCCCGATGTCGCTGGCTTCCGTGGCCAGCGCTCCGTTCGCCGGGCGCCTCGCCGACCGTTACGGCGGCAAGGACACGCTCATCACGGGGCTGATCCTGTGGGCCGGGGGAGTGTTCCTGGTCCTTTGGGCCACAAGGCTTTACTACGACAAAGGCGAGCTGATCACGGGGCTGGTGATCGCCGGGTTCGGGCTGGGCATGACGTTCGCGCCGCTGCAGAGCATCGCCATGCACAACGTCGAGCCGCAGGTGGCCGGCGCCGCCGCGGGCGTGATGAACACCATGCGGCAGCTGGGTGCGGTGCTCGGCTCCGCCGCGGTGGGCGCGGTGCTGCAGGTGCAGATCGTCAACCGCCTGGGCTCCTCGGCGCGGCAGAACGTCGACGCCCTGCCGCAGTCGATGCGCGCGAGGTTCCTGGAAGGGTTCGAAAAGGCCGCGACGGCAAAGGGTTTGGAGGTGGGGGCGGGTCAGACGGGTACCCATCTGCCGCCCGACATCCCATCCTCGGTGCGACCCGCGATCGAGCAGGTGGCGCTCAAGACGTTCTACGAGGCGTACATCCCGGCGATGCGCGCCACGCTGATCCTTCCGCTGGTGGTCCTGGTGCTTGCCGTGATCGGTGCCCTGCTGGTGCGGCCGCGCGCCGACGACGAAGAGCAATCGACTGATTCCTGACAGTAATCTTGCCCGGCTTGTGTCACGCTTCTTCCGCTCGACATAGACGGGGATCTTTCTCTGCGGAAGGAGAACACCATGTCTCGTGTCCGTCCTCGCGCCTGGGCCGCAACGGTCCTGCTGGCACTGGTCACCAGCGGCGTGGCCGCGGCCGGGCCGGCCGCCGCCAATCCGGGCATCCAGGCGCTGCCGTCGCCACTGCGGTTCACGTCAAGCCTTGACCTGGAGTGCTACCGCACCAACGTGTACGTGCCCCCGACCACCACCGTCCTGACACGCCACATCAACCCGGTGCTCACCGGCCTCCCGCTGGAGACGCACACGCTTGGAGCGCGCGAGAAGCTGTGCGTGCCGGTCGCCAAGAACTACCAGATCCCGCCGGCCGGCGTCGTCGACTTCGTGCGGTTCGTCGACCTGTCGTGCTACCGGATCACGGGCGTCAACGTCAACCGTCCTCTGAACCTGCGCCACCTCAACCTCCTGTTCCAGACGCTGCCGCCCAAGAACGTCACCATCTTCTACCCCCAGCACCTGTGCGTGCCGGTGATCAAGAACGGCGTCGTCCCACCGGCCGAGGTCCTCAAGCTCGTGCAGTACATCGACCTCAAGTGCTACGTGGAGTCGCCGCAGGTACCGCTCAACAAGACCATCACGCTCTCGCACCTCAACCCGGTCCTCGGGCACCTGCCGCCGCACGGCGCGTTCATCACCTACAACCGCCAGCTTTGCGTGCCGGTGCAGAAGAACAACCAGGCCATCCCGTTCGACGTGTTCAACATCATCCGCTGGATCGACCTGGAGATGTATGACATCGGCACGCCGGCGCTGACCAACCCGTTCGGCCTCAACATCCGGCACATCAACCCCTCGCTGGTGAACCTGCCGCCAGAGCAGGTCGTCATCCAGCAGGCGTTCCAGCTTGGGCTGCCGGTCGCCAAGAACGGCCTGATCCCACCCGCGTAAGCGTTTTGCTCACGGTGCCGCCGGTCGCCAGTCGCGGCCGGCGGTGCTGTCCACGTGCTCGGGTATCTCACCCTCGTGGCGGTCGCCGGTGCTGACCGTGCCGGTCGGCTCGAACATGAGGATCGAGCCCTGCGGCGAGGAAGGCTTGTGCTCCATGCCCTTCGGGACGACGAACGTGTCGCCGGCCCGCAGCACGACGGTGGTCTCGCGGCCGTCCGCGTCGCGCAGGGCGATGTCGAACCGGCCGTCGAGGACGAGGAAGAACTCGTCGGTGTGGTCGTGGGTGTGCCAGACATGCTCGCCCTTCGCGTGGGCGATGCGCACCTCGTAGTCGTTGACGCGGGCCACGATCCTCGGGCTGTAGATCTCGGTGAAGGAGGCCAGCGCCTCGTTGAGGTTGACCGGTCGGGTGTCCATGACACCAGCCTGCCGCGCGTTCCGCGCCGCGTCTTGTATGTTCTTGATGCTTTGACGACACCGCCGGATAAGTATGCTGTCTACATGAAGGCGGACGCGCTGCGCGGCCATCTGGACGCGCTGATCCTCGCGGTGGTGGAAGCCGGGCCGCTGCACGGGTACGCCATCATGGAGGCGCTTCGCGCCCGCAGCGGCGGCGAGCTCGACATGCCCACCGGCACCCTCTATCCGGCGCTGCGCCGACTTGAGCGGGCGGGATACCTGCAGAGTGACTGGGGCACGGTCGCCGGGCGGGATCGGCGCACCTACCGGTTGACCGACGCCGGGCGCAAGCATCTGAGGGAAGAGCGTCGCGGCTGGCGCAAGTTCGCGGACGTCATCGAGGGCGTGCTGCGACCTTCGCCCACGGCGCGGCCCGGCTGATCATCTAGCCGGCCCGCGCCCCGGCGCGGCCCGGCTGAGCTAACCGGCGGCGAGGCAGCGGCGGGCCGACACCGCGACCGCGGCCAAGGGCGACACCAGGAACATCAACGCCCACGGCAGACCCGTCACTGCCCACAGCTGGTCCGCAGTCACAATGGCCAGCATGGCGGAACTCATGACGACGAAGGCGGCCGCGACCGTCAGCGCGAACACGCCGGTGATGTGGGCGATTTCCCTTCGCACGCCGAGATAACGGACGGCTTTGCCCGAGGCGAGCAATGCCAGCAGCGCGCCCGTCAGGGCTACCAGTCCGAGGCTGTCGATGGACCGGTCGATGACTGCTTGCGTGGCTGTGAGGTCTTCTGGTGTTCCGGCCGGACGCAACGGTCCCCACACCAGGGGTTGGGCGGCCACCACAAGCATGAGCCATGTGGCTGTGCGCCGCGCCTGCACCCGGCTCAGCTCCGCCTGGAATCCGGCGGCCACAACGGGTATGTCGCCGAACTCCGTCAAAGCCTTGTCGCAGGCCACCCCCGTCGCCATACCTGTGTCCATATAGGACTCGACGGCGTCGTGCAGGCCGTCGCGAGCCTCGGCGAGCAGGTCCGCCTTGGCGTGGCGTGGACCGCGCAGAGCCCGGTCGAGTTCGGCCAGGTACCGCTCGATCGGCTCCATGACCCCAGTGTGCCATCACCAAACGATCGGACTTAAGGGAGAATCCCCGATCCACATGTAGGCAGCCGACATGTAGGTTGCGTACTCATGAAGCAAATCGGATTCGCCTTCGTCGCGGCGTACCACTGGGTGCTGATGATTTTCCTCGGCGCCATCACCTTTGAGACGCTGATCCTCTATCCCAATATCTTCCGGGATGCGCCCGCGTCGCTCGATGCCGCTGTGGCGTTCATGAAGATCGGCCCGGCCGACTTCTTCCCACCGTTGGGAATGCTCCTGTTGCTGACCGGGGCCGCGTCTGTGATCCTCTCCTGGCGCGTCAAGCCCGCCCGTAACTGGCTCCTGATCAGCGTGCTGATCATATTGTTCGGCGAGTTCCTGTTCTCGGCCGTGTTCTTCTGGCCACGCAACACCATCATGTTCATCGAGGGTCCCGCGGTCCATTCCACGGAGGTCCTGAGGCAGACCGCTCGCGAGTTCGAGGCACTGCATTGGGTGCGGCTCGGGCTGTGCCTGCCGGCCTCCGTCTTCTCCTTCATGGGACTTCTAAAGTCTTACCGGCAAAGGATTTTGCCCACTAGCCTCGATCATTCGCGCGTCTGACGCGTCGGCTCCATCCGCTTGACATCCATCGCTGTTGTCGATCGTTGGTGGCGGGCGCGGTGGGTGGCAGGCACCGCGCTAGCGATCTTGAAACTGCTTGGGCGTGTGAGCGTTCCCGCGGGTCGCGTGAAACGTGCCCTGCCACCGTGTGGCGCCGGATAGCCTGCGGGCGTGTCTACTCAGGATGGCTCAGCCAAGCGGCCTGGCACGGCTGGGCAGATTGGCGTGGGGGCGCGGCGTCCCTGGTACCGGCGGATGGTGGGTCGCGATCCCGGCGAGGCGCATCGGGTCGCGACGCGGTTGGAGCTGTTGTTCGACCTGACCTTCGTCGTGGCCGTCGCGGCCGCCGCCGAGCGCCTGCACCACTTTCTGTCCGAGGGTGACGTCGCGCACGCCCTCGTCGGCTACCTGGCGGTGTTCTTTGCCATCTGGTGGGCGTGGATGACCTTCACGTGGTTCTCCTCCGCCTTCGACACCGACGACGACGTGTACCGGCTGACCACAATGGTGCAGATCGCCGGCGCGCTCGTGCTGGCGGCCGGCATACCGCGAGCTTTCAACGAGGGTGACTTCTCCATCGGCACGTACGGGTGGGTGATCATGCGGCTCGCGCTGGTCTTCCAATGGTTGCGCCTCGCCCGCACCGACCCCGCCCGGCGGCCCGGGGCCCTGCGGTTCGCGGTCGGCTTCACGCTCCTCCAGATCGGCTGGGTGGCCCGGCTGTACCTGCCCACCGCTTGGCTCGTGCCGGCGTTTCTCGTGCTCGGCGTGGCCGAACTGGTCGTACCGGTCTGGGCTGAACGCCACGCCCCCACCCCCTGGCACCCGCACCACATCACCGAACGTTATGGCCTGTTCACTATCATCGTCCTCGGTGAGTCGGTCGCCGCCACGGCCGCCACCATCCAGGCCGTTCTCGACACCGGGCACGGCGACCTGCCCCTGCTGTCCCTCGCGGGCGCCGGTCTCGTCATCGTTTTCTCGATGTGGTGGCTGTACTTCGACCAACCCGCGCACGACCTGCTGACCTCGCTGCGCAGGGCGTTCATCTGGGGGTACGGGCACTACTTGGTGTTCGGCTCGGCGGCCGCCGTCGGTGCCGGGCTGGCCGTGGCGATCGACTACAAGGAGCACACCGCGCACCTGTCCGCCGTCGCCGTGGCCTATGCCACCGCGCTGCCGGTGGCCATCTTCCTGCTCACCGTTTGGGTACTCCAAGTCCGGCCCCGCCAGCCCCGCGGCCTGGTAACCGTCACGTTCCCGGTCACCGCGGTACTCGTCCTCGCCACGCCCTTCGCCCCCGCCGCCATCTACCCCATGGCAGTTCTGCTGGCCGCGCTCGTGGGCGTCACGATCGTCACAGGCCAGCCGTAAGCGCACCACGAGGACTCTTGTGCCGTGGCCGTGACCGGTCAGCCGTTCGACGTGCCTCCGCAGCGCCGCGGCGCTGATCGCCTCAACGGTTTACGTCACGGCGTCAGAGTACGACAGGGAATGTCGGGAATGGGGGTTACGGTGGCGTCATGACCAACAACGACACCCCGTGGGAGCCGCCCCTGGCGGGCAGCGAGGTCGAACATCTCATCGGTGCGCTTGACCGGCTGCGCACCACCTTCCGCTGGAAGGCCGACGACCTCGACTCGGCTAGTCCGCAGGCCCGCCTCGGCGCCTCCTCGCTGACCCTCGGCGGCCTGCTCAAGCATCTCGCCGCGGTCGAGGACTACCACTTCACCGTCAAGCTCAGCGGCAAGCCGATGGGCGCACCGACGGCCGGCACACAGGGCACGCCGACCTGCTGCGCGAGGCGGTAGACGGGCGGGTCGGTGAGGATCCGCCGCCGGGATGGCGGGCAAAGAGTTGAGCGCCTGGGCAAATGGGGGCAGGGAGCTGAGCGCCGTCAGCCGGCGTTGATGTCCTCGATGACGTCGCAGGTGCTGGCGATCGGGTCGAGCTTGTTGATACCGGCGGCGAGGCGTTGCAGCAACGCCTTTAGAGCAGCCTGGTCGTCACCGGGCAGGCCGGCGAGGATGTGCGACTCCAGGCGGTTGAGGCGCCGGCAGAGCTCGTCGAGCGCCGAGCGCCCGTGGTCGGTGGCGACGATGAGCTTGGTGCGGCGGTCGGCCGGGTCGGCCTGGCGCTCAAGCAGTCCGGCCTTCTCCATGTCGTCGAGCAGGTAGGTCATGACCGTGCGGTCGATGCCCAGCCGCTGGGCGATCGTGCGCTGGTTGCCCGGCGGGGTGGAGGCGGCGGCGGTCAGCACCTGGAAGCCGCGGTGGCCGCCGGGGATGTCCGCGGTCGCCGACCGGCTGGCCTTGACATAGGCGCGGAAGACGACGCCGAGCGCCCAGCCCAGGTCGCTGTCGAGGTCGGCTGAGGTTGTCCGCATGCGTGAATGATAGCAAGTGTGCAGTCCGACATACCGTCTGTGCAACAGACGATCTGCGTGACATACTTCAGGCATGCCCGACTATGGCCATGACCTTCTCTTCGGCACGTTCATCACGCCGGTCGCCGCCCGGGCGGACGACGTGCTCCGCCAGGCCCGGCTTACCGAGGAACTGGGGCTCGACCTGGTGACGATCCAGGACCACCCGTATCAGCCGGCGTTCCTCGACACCTGGACGCTGCTGTCGGTGATCGCCGCGCAGACCAAGCGTGTGCGCGTCTCGCCCAACGTGACCAACCTGCCGCTGCGCCCGCCCGCCGTGCTGGCCCGCGCCGCCGCGAGCCTCGACATCCTCAGCGGGGGACGGGTGGAACTCGGGCTGGGCGCCGGGGCGTTCTGGGACGCGATCGAGGCGATGGGTGGCCCGCGCCGCACGGCGCCGGAGTCGATCGAGGCGCTGGAGGAGGCGATCCGCATCATCCGTACACTTTGGACGGAGGGTCGGGCGGAACGCATTAACGGCAAGCACTACCGGCTTGCCGGAGCCCGGCCGGGCCCCCAGCCCGCCCACCCGATCGGCATCTGGATCGGCGCCTACGGCAAGCGGATGCTCCGGCTCACCGGGCGCATGGCCGACGGCTGGCTGCCGAGCAGCCCCTACGCGGGGCCGGAGCGACTGACAGAGATGAACCGGCTCATCGACGCAGGGGCGCGCGAGGCCGGCCGCGACCCGGCGGCGATCCGCCGACTCTACAACCTGGGCGGCCACCTCCCGGCGGAGCAACTGGCCGAGCTCGCGCTGACCGAGGGTATCTCGGGGTTCATCGCCATGGCCGACCTCGACGACGACAAGGCGATCCACCGGTTCGCCGAGGAGACCGCACCGGCCGTGCGTGAGCTTGTCGCGGCCGCCCGGGGAGGTGGTGGCTCCGCGCCCTTTCGCGGCGATACCGCTTCCGGACGGCTTGGGGTGACGCCCACGCCCGATGCCGGGCGCCGGCTGACCACTGTGACGTTGTGGGACGAGTCCGAGCGCCCGAAAGCCCCCGCGCCGCTGGGCGATCAGGAGTATCCCGCCGGTGGCCGAGCCCGCGCCCGGCATCTCATCGAGGTCCACGACCATCTTCGAGCGGAGCTTGCGCAGGTGCGCGAGCTGGTCCAGCGGGTCGCCGCGGGCGCGACCGGTATCGGCGACGCCCGATCCATCCTCAATCGCATGACGATGCGGCAGAACAACTGGACCGTCGGCGCGTACTGCGAGAGCTACTGCCGGGTGGTCGCGATGCACCACACCGCGGAGGACACACTGCTGTTCCCGCAGCTGCGCCGGCTCGATCCCGGGCTCGCGCCCGTGGTCAAGCGGCTCGAGGAGGAGCATCATGCCATCGCCGGAGTGCTCGAGCGGGTCGACGCCGGGCTCGTCGCCCTCGCCGCCGACCCCGGCCGCGTCGGGGAGCTGAGCGCGGCAGTGGACGTGCTCACCGACGCCCTGCTGTCACATCTGTCCTATGAGGAGCGCCAGCTCGTGGAGCCGTTGGCCCGGTTGCCCTTGACTATTTGATACCCGCTGGCGGAACCTTGCGCTTGACAGCTACCGGTATGGTATTTGTATGCCATACCGGTAGCTGTATGTGGTGACCCGGGCCGATCTGCCGCCCGGAGTCCAGTGCTGCCAAGCCGTTCATGCGGCGTTCGAGTTCGCCCTCACCCACCGGGATTTCACCGCCGAGTGGCGTGCGGCCTCCAACACCGTCGCGCTCCTTGCCGCGCCGGATGAGCTTGCCCTGGCTTGGCTTTGCCAGGACGCCATCGCCGCCGGGCTGCGGCTGGCCCGCTTCCACGAGCCCGACCTGGGTGCGGCGCTCACCGCGGTCGCGCTCGAACCGGCCGCGCAGCCTCTGCTGACCCACCTCCCGACCGTCCTATCACGACGGAAGGAGGTGAAGACATGACGGACGATCCCCAACTGGCCCTTGTCGAACTGACCGCCGAACGCGATGCGCTGCGCGCGCAGCTGGAGAAGGAAGGCCTGCCCTCGGCCACAAGATGGTTGCAGCGCAAGGTCTGGCGGCAGGCACACGCCCTCGAGACGCTGAACAAGCGCGTGGTCGCGCAGCGCTTCGTGCTGCGGACCATCGACGAGCTCGGGCGGTCGCTGACCCCCGAGGAGGTCCGGCAAGCCAAGGCGCACGGCGGCAACGCCTGACGCTCGT
>Ga0209382_10000889_pt1 | contig 48223 bp, 40 predicted proteins | sample SoiMetdeltSBSDD5_FD_187599 | JGI IMG/M metagenome (GOLD analysis project Ga0209382, IMG submission 187599) | Bulk soil microbial communities from a Populus tree surrounding site in Tennessee, USA - Soil MetaG P. deltoides SBSDD5 (SPAdes) (version 2) | ecosystem: Environmental > Terrestrial >...
GCCAGGCCGCGGTGGACCGGGGCGACGAGGTCATCGTCGGCGTCAACAAGTACCAGCCCGCCAACCCCGATCACGTCGACGTGCTGTCGATCGACAACACGGAGGTGCGCCGCCAGCAGATCGCCCGTCTGGAGCGGGTGCGGGCCGAGCGCGACCCGGCGGCCTGCGAGCAGGCGTTGCGCCGCCTGACCGAAGGTGCCGCAGGCGACGGCAACCTGCTGGCGCTGTGCATCGACGCCGCCCGGGCTCGGGCCACAGTGGGCGAGATGAGCGACGCTATGGAGCGGGTGTTCGGGCGGCACAAGGCCGAGATCCGCTCGATCCAGGGCGTCTACGGCTCGGCCTACTCCGGCGACGACGAGTTCGGCCGGGTGCAGGCCGAGGTCGAGGCGTTCGCCCAGGCCGAGGGCCGCCGGCCCCGGCTGCTGGTGGTCAAGATGGGACAGGACGGCCACGACCGGGGCGCCAAGGTCATCGCCACCGCCTTCGCCGACCTGGGCTTCGACGTCGACATCGGCCCCCTGTTCCAGACCCCGGCCGAGGCCGCCCGCGATGCGGTCGACAACGACGTCCACGTGGTGGGCGTGTCCAGCCAGGCGGCCGGGCACCGAACGCTGGTCCCGCAGCTCATCGAGGAGCTCCACGCCGCGGGCGCCGACGACGTGGTGGTGGTGTGCGGCGGCGTGATCCCCCCGCAGGACTACGACGCCCTCACCGACGCCGGCGTGGCCGCCATCTTCGGCCCCGGCACCAACATCCCGGCCGCAGCCCGCCGGGTCCTGGAGCTGCTCCGCTCCAAGCGCCCGGCGGCCTGACGCCGCGCCTCAGTCGCCGACCGTGAACGCGACGTTGCGGTCGGACTCGATGCGGTACTGCTGCCCGTTGGGCGCGTCGAACTTGATGACGGTCCACGCCGTATCGCAGATGTAGTGCGTGTAGCCACCGTTGGCCACGCCGGGGTAGTGGACGCGGAAGTGGGCACATCCCTGCTTGGCGGCCATGCTGATCTGGATGTCCTTGCAGGGCGACGAGGTCGGCACGTTGTGCCAGTTCGTGTACCAGTAGCCATCGCCGTCCGGCGAGAAGGTGTCGGTGTTGTCCGAGTAGGTCCGGCAGGCCAGGGCGCCGGACTCGTCCGCCGGTGCGGCGGAAGCGCCCTGGGGGGCGACGATCGCGGCCCCGGCGGCGATGGACGCGGCGGTAGCCGCCAGCGCGAGTGCACGCGTCCTGGGCATCGTTTCGAGCATCGGGATCCTCCTTGGTACCGACTGATCCGGTAGTGGTCAGCTGACGGTGCCGGATCGGTCGGCCCGATGACAGACGCTTAGGTGTGCACTTTGGTGCGGACGGTGCCGGCGGCTGCGGCGGCGGCGAGGGCGGCGGCGGCGATGAGGAGCAGGGGGGGCCACGGGCTCCACGCCAGCATGCCGTGCACGGGGCCGAGCATCCCGGGGCCCGACCACGAGCCGAGGACGACGTCGAGCAGCACCCAGCCCTGCAGGATCAGCGTGCCGGCCAGCGTGACCGGCACGGCATGCCGCCGGAACAGCGCCACCAGCCCGATGGCGACCACAGCCATCGGCCCGACCAGCGCGGAGTACAGGTAGCGGCCCTGGATGAAGGCGTACAGGCCGGTCGTCTCGTAGAGGCCCCACGCCCGGCGCATGACGAACAGCAGGAGCATGGCGACCGCCAGCCAGGCAAAGGCTATGTCCGCTCGGCGAGGGCCGCCGTCGGCCGAGCGTCCCGGCCGGGCCCGGATCGAGGCCGCGACGACGGCGACGATCACGACCGCCATGGCCAGCATGACCACCAGCACCGGCAGCTCGAACTTGGGGTTGCGGAACCCGATCCACGCCCACGTGCGGGTGATCATCCGGCCGGCGAACGTCCACACGAAACGGATCATGTCGGCGTGGAACTCGGGCGGGCGGTCGCTCTCGGTCCGGGTGAGCGTCTCGGTGGTCGGCGCCACCTGGCCCTCGCGGATCAGGTTGCCGATCCACCACCAGCCGCCGAGCACGGCCGACACCACGCCCACCCGGGCGACGCCAACCGCAGCGGCGCGCCGCCGGCCCGTCGTCCAGGCGTACAGGCCGTAGGCGACCACGACACCGGGAACGAACATGACCGCGAACGCCTTGGTCAGCAAGGCGAGCCCGAGGACCACGGCCACCGCCACGTCGGTGCGCCAGGCCCGCAGGCCCCGCGCCACCCCGGCCAGCAGCACGGCCAGCACCCCGCCCAGCAGGATCAGCAGGTTGTCGTTGTTCACCGACGCGGCGATGTGGAGCAGCTGCGGCAGCCCCAGGGGCAGCAGGGCGGCCACGGTGCCGGCGCGGTTGCTGCCGCCGATGCGCCGCACCCCCGCCCACGCGAGCAGCGGCAGGGGCAGCACGAGCAGGACGTTGGCCAGGCGCAGCAGGCCGAGCTCCCGGTCGAGGCCGGGCAGCTCGTCGCCCGGCAACAACCAGCGCTCGACCCGCAACAGCGCGGCCATGCCCTCGTAGTAGAGCGGCGGGTGCTGGGGCATCTGGTTGTAGGCGCGGGGGAAGTCCGGGCGGGACAGGTTGGGCGGCCGGGCCTCCTCGTCGGGCGCGGTGCCGCCCAGGTCGGCCACATCCGGGCGCTCACCGCGCGGCACGGCCTCGAACGCGTCGAACGTGGGCCAGTGAAAGCGGGAGTCGACCAGATAGCGCTTGGTGTCGAGCTCCAGGCTCTCGCCGAAGTAGCGCTCGTCGTAGCCCGGATACCTGTGGCCTTCGGCGAGGTAGATGATCAGGTCGACGTGCGCAGGCTCGTCGGGGGCCCGCATGGGCGGGACCGCCACGGTCCACAGCGCCGCCACCAACCCGAACAGCGCAGTGGCGAACCAGACGGCGGCCGGCGGGCGGGGCAGCGGCGGCAACCGCACCCCGGCCAGCACGCGCTCGCCGGCGGGCACGCCCGGCCCGCGGGGCTCGCCGACCGCCGCGGTGTCGACGGTCGGGGGCGGGGTGACGGTGCTCACGCTCAGGCTCCGTCGCCCGTGAAGGCGAGGGTCGGGGGCGAAGTGGACGACGGCGGCGGGGGTGGGTCCAGAGCGAAGATCCGCGCCTCACGTCCCTCGGCCCGCACCTCGTGCACCAGGCGCAGGCCCGGAACCTCGCCGTCGTCCATCAGGACGCCGAGCTCGGGCATGAGCCGGTCCACGGTGTACCAGTCCGCCACCAGGTAGTCGACGCCATAGTGCCGGGCGAAGCGCAGCACCTCGTCCAGCCCGGCCGCTGGCATCGCCACCGAGGGGCGCTCCGCGTAGAACTCCACGATCATGCTCCGGGTCATGACCCGGGCGTCCGGGTCGCTGTGGGTCGCCAACCACTCGCCGGCCACGCGCTGCTCGGTCTGCTCGACCGGGTGCCACCAGCCGGCCACGTCGCCGCGGAACGACACCACGGTGGCGGACACCGCCACCACCAGGACCGTGGCGGTGGCCGCCACCCGCACACGCGAGCGGCGCAGCGAGCCGAGGGCGGCGCCCATCGGCACCGTGGCGAGCGCGATCGTCACCACCAGGTAGCGCTGCTGGACGAAGAACGCGAGCGACGACAGCACCGGGAGGGCGGCCACGGCGAGCATCAGCCACACCGTTCGGGAGCGGCGGAACCGCCAGGCGCCCGCCGCGGCCAGCAGCCACAAGGGCAGCGGCAGGACCGTCCTCGTGCTCACGACGTCCCGCAGCTTCGAGATGTTGGTGCCCACGATGCCCCGGTACTCGTCCGGATGCTCGCGGGCCAGGGTCGTCAGCGGCGTGTACTCGGCCGCGAACCGCAGCCCGGTCCGGTCCAGCCCGTAGAGCTCGCCGTTGCGGGTGGCCCGGTCGCCCCGCGCCACCGCGGCCCACGCCTCGATCGACGCGTCCTGCGTCTTGCCCGTCAGCTCCCAGCGGCCCGTGTTGGCGTGGAGGTAGGTGGCGTAGGGCACCACGCACAGCAGGACCGGCACGGCGAACGCGGCCACGGTGGCGGCGCGCGGCGGCCGGCGGCGGGCCAGCACCAGCACGGTCACCCCCAGCGGGACGACCATCAGCAGGCCCTCGGGCCGGGTCAGGTACGCCAGCGCGACGAGTGCGCCCGCGGCGGCCACCCGGCCCCGCCGGGCGCGGCCGGCATGGTCGGCGGCGGACACCACCAGCCAGCTGGCCGTCACGACCAGCAGCGCGTACTCGGCCTCGGACCCGGTCCCGCGGATCTGGGGCATGGTCGCCAGGCCCGGCACCAGTGCCGCGAGCCAGGCCGTGGTCACGCCCCCGGCCGGCCCCGCGAGCCGGCGCCCGAGCAGGCTGAGCGGGATGATCAGCAGCGTGCCCGACACCACCGTGAGGGCCACGGTGCCCGTGTGGGGGTCGGTCACGAACCAGCTCGTCACGCCCAGCAGGACCGGCAGGAACGGCGGGAAGTGCAGCTCGGGCTGGCCGTAGCGCTCGAAGCCGTCGCCCTGAACGAAGGCCAGCCCCGAATGCAGGTAGGCGGTCTCGTCGGTGGAGGCGGCGTCGTCGGTGAGGCCCACGGCCACCCGCACGATCAGGCCCACCACCAGGGCCGCGAGCACGAGCCCGCCGAGCCGCGCCTCGCGGGCCGGGACGGGCCGCGGCCCCGATTCGGGCGGGTCCGCCTCCGGGGCGGGGAGGGTGACGGTGGCGGTCATCGCACGCGGGCCGCGACCATCGTCCAGGGGAACGGGGCGCGGACGGTGACCACGTCGACCTGCGACGCCACGAATCGGGCGAAGCTCCGCCGTGACCAGTGCTGGACGTGGCCCGGCGTGTTGCCGAGCGCGCCCAGGTACTTGCCGCGGGCCATGTTGGCGACCCGCCAGATCGGCTCACGGGGCACGGACACGACCAGATCGCCGCGGCTGACGCGGGCCAGCTCGGCCAGGCCGGCCGCCGGGTCCGGCACGTGCTCCAGCACCTCGATGGCCAGCACCAGGTCGAAGGCGGCGGACGGGAAGGGCAGGCGCGCGATGTCGCCGAACAGCCCGACGACGCCCCGCGCGTGCCACTCGGCCGCCAGCGCCGGGTCGGGCAGGTCGACGCCGGTCGCGATGGCGGCCGGGTAGCGCTCGCGGACGCGGACCGTGACCTCGCCCTCGCCCACTCCCACCTCCAGCACGGTGGCGGGCGCCCGGTCGGGCAGGCAGGCATCGAGCGCGCCGAAGAAGCCGGCCATGAGGCGACGCTCGACCGGGTTCGTGGACGCGTACTTGTCGTAGGTGTTCCCCGTCGGGACGAGCGTCGTCACGGTCTGCCAGACCTAGCACGGGTGCAGCGGGCCCCCGGCACGCCGGGGACCTTCCGCCGAGGTGGCTCGCGAAAGTTCACACGCGCGCCACGATCCGTTTGCCCTACGACCGCCTGCAGGGTTCGGGAGCGCGCCGGTGCGTGGGTCAGAATGGGCCCGCGATGGCCCCCGAACCCGCCACCCTCAGCGTCGAGGGCGAGCCGACCCCCACCCGGCGGCCTCGCCGCACGATGGCGCTGTCCGCGCTCGCGGGCACCGTCATCGCGGTCGTCTGCATCGCCTTCGTGCTCGCCCGCATGTCCGCCCAGTGGGGCGAGGTCGGCGACGACATCGCCGGCGCCGAGCCCGCCTGGATCGCGGCCGCCGCGCTGGCGGCCACCGCCGCCATGGCCTGGATCGCGTCGTGCTGGCAGCGGGTGCTCGCCCTGCTCGGCCCCGCGCCGCCCCGGGGCCCCACCATGGCCTGGTACTTCGCCGGCGAGCTCGGCAAGTACGTGCCCGGCACGGTGTGGCCGGTGCTGGGCCGCGGCGAGCTGGCCCGCCGGGGCGGCGTGCCCCGCCACCGGGCCTACCCCAGCGTGGCCCTGTCGCTGGCGGCGCTGTACCTGGCGGCACTGGCCCTGGCCGCGGGGCTGGTCCCGCTCGACCTGGCCAAGCAGTCCGAGTCGCCCGGTGCCCTCGCGCTGCTGGCCCTGCTTCCCCTCGGCCTGCTGGCCCTGCACCCGCGGGTCCTGACCGCGGCGCGCGACCTGCTGGTGCGGTTCACCGGGCGAGGCGCCGACATCGCTGTGCCGCCGTGGCGGGCGACCGTGGGCGTGGTGGCGGGCTATCTGCCCGCCTGGCTCGGCATCTGGGCCGCCACCTGGTGCGTGGCCCGCTCGCTCGACCCCGACGCCCCGCTGCTGCGCATCGGCATCGCCACCGCCCTGTCGTGGACCGCCGGGTTCCTGGCCGTGCCGGTGCCCGCCGGCGCCGGCGTGCGGGAGGCGGTGTTCGTGGCGGCTTCGGGTCTGCCGCTGGGACTCGGCGCCACGGTCGCGGTGGGGAGCCGCCTCATCTTCCTGCTGGTCGACGTGGCGGGCGCGGGGGTGGCGGCGCTTCAGGCGTCGACCACCGTGAGCTCGCGCACCCGGCGCGCGGGCCGGTCGCCCGGCTCGTAATGCGAAGGCGCGACGCCCAGCTCGAGCTCGACCCGGCGGACCCGCTCCAGCGTGCGCTGGGTCACCACCCGGTGCGAGGCGATGAGGTCGGCCAGGACGCCGAGGGCCAGGACCTGGACCGCGGCCAGCAGCAGGACGCCCCCGAGCACGATCGACTGGAGATGGCCGGAGCGATCGCCGTGCACCACCCAGTCCCAGAGGAACGGGCTCCAGGCGGCCACCGCCCCGAGCGCCAGCACGAACGCCAGGGCGCTGAACACCCGCAGCGGCTCATAGCCGGTGTAGATGCGGAACAGCGCCAGCACGTTGCGCCGCACGTACAGCGACATCGACTTGAACAGCCGGGACTCGCGCGTCTTGGGGTTGGTGCCCACCGGCACCGCCTCCACCGCGGCCAGGCTCTTGCCCGCCTGGATGAGCGACTCGAGCGTGTAGGTGAACGTCGACACCACGGTCAACCCCAGCGCTGCCTCGCGGTTGTAGGCCCGGAAGCCCGAGGTGGCGTCGGGCACGTCGGTGCCGGACGCCTGGCGCACCGCCCAGCTGCCCAAGCGCTGCAGGACCTTCTTGGTGGGCGAGAAGTGCTCGATGTCGCGCACGTTGCGGTCGCCGATGACCATGTCGGCCCGGCCGGCCACGATCGGCGCCACCAGCGCGGGGATGGCGTCGGCCGAGTACTGGTTGTCGGCGTCGGTGTTGACGATGACGTCCGCGCCCAGCTTGAGGGCGGCGTCGAGCCCGGCCTGGAAGGCGGAGGCCAGGCCCTTGTTGTTGGTCAGCTTCACCACGTGGTCGACACCGTGGGCCCGCGCCACCTCGACGGTGCGGTCGGTGGAGCCGTCGTCGACGACGAGCCACTCGACCAGGTCGACGCCGGGCACATGCCGCGGCAGGTCGGCCAGGGTGGCGGGAAGCTGATCCTCTTCGTTGAGGCAGGGAATCTGAATGATGAGTTTCATGGTGCGTGCTGTCGTGTACGCCCGAGCGATCTTCCTGGCGCGCTCGGCGGGAAGCAATGCCGTTCACCGTGGTTTCATCGAGGCTTCCTCCGGGCGTCGCCATGACCCGTAAGCTCACCGACATGGGCGACCTCGCCGAGCGGCTGCGCGCCGGCGATCGGCGGGCGCTGGCCCGCTCGATCACGTTGATCGAGTCGACGCTCCCGGAGCGGCGCGCCGAGGCCGCCGCCCTGCTCGACGAGGTGCTGCCGGCGACCGGCAGTGCGGTGCGGGTGGGGGTCAGCGGCACGCCCGGCTCCGGGAAGTCGACGTTCATCGACGAGCTGGGCACCCGGCTCACCGCCGCCGGGCACCGCGTCGCGGTCCTGGCCGTCGACCCGTCCAGCCGGCGCAGCGGCGGCTCGATCATGGGCGACAAGACCCGCATGGAGCGCCTGGCCCGCGACCCCGAGGCCTACATCCGGCCCTCGCCCTCGGGCGGGTCCCTCGGCGGGGTGGCGCGCCGCACCCGGGAGGCGGCGCTGTTGTGCGAGGCGGCGGGCTTCGACGTGATCGTGATCGAGACCGTGGGTGTGGGCCAATCGGAGACCGCGGTGGCCGACATGGTGGACTGCTTCCTTCTCATCGCCGCGCCGGGCGGCGGCGACGAGCTACAAGGCCTGAAGCGGGGGATCATGGAGCTGGCCGACGTGGTGGTGGTGAACAAGGCCGACGGTGACCTGGCCCCCGCCGCCCGGCGGGCCATGGCCGACTACCGCCACGCCGTCCACCTGCTGCGGCCCAAGCACCCCGGCTGGGCCGTGCCGGTGCTGGCGGCGTCGGCGCTCGACGGCACCGGCGTGGACGAGGCGTGGGACGAGGTCGAGCGACTGTCGGCTCACCTGCGCGCCGATGGCGCGCTCGACCGGTTGCGCTCGGCCCAGGCGGTCGACTGGCTGTGGGCCGAGCTGCGGGAGCGGCTGGTGGACTCCTTCCGCCACGACGAGCAGGTGGCCAAGCGCCTCGGCGAGGTGGAGGCCGCGGTGCGGGCCGGGCGCCTGTCCCCCACCACGGCCGCCCGCGACCTGCTGGCGGCCCACGGCGTGGAGGACCGCGAGGAGGACGAGGCATGGTGAGCCTCAAGGCCCAGCTGAGGAGGGTCGGGCGCCAGCTGCTGGGGCCGGACCCGGCCGCCGGGCCGGCGGCGACACCGTGGCCGGATCCCGACACCCCGCCGTGGCTGCCGCTGCCCGACCCGGGACCGGAGGGTGGCGTGCTGTGCAACGTGTGCCGCTGGCAGGGCCCGACTTTCGACGGGCCCGCCCACGTCGAGCTGGCGCTGTGCCCCCGGTGCGGCAGCAACGGGCGGGACCGGTTCCTCCACTGGTGTTTGGCGCGCCGGGTGCCCCTCGGGCCGGAGCTGCGGGTCATCGAGAACAGCCCGCGCATGGGGGCCGGCTACCGGGCCGCCATGAGCACCTGGTTCTTCTACCGCACCAGCGACTACGACCTGCGGGCGCATACGGGCAACCTGCGCCTCGACCTGCAGGCCATCGACCTGCCCGACGCATGCCTCGACGTGATGCTGTGCGCCCACGTGCTCGAGCACGTCCCCGACACGGGCAAGGCCCTGGCCGAGCTGCGCCGGGTCATGGCGCCGGGGGGCCATCTGCTGCTGCAGGTGCCGGTGCTCCAGGGGGCGACCGCCCCGCCCGCCGAGCCCGAGTTCCACGGCGACGACACGCCGGTGTTCTGGCGCTTCGGCTTCGACCTGACCGCCCGCCTGCGGGCCGAGGGCTTCGTGACCGACCTGCTGTGCACGGCCGAGTGGGCCGAAGCCGTGGCCGGCCCGGAGGGCGCGAACCCGTGGCCCGACTTCGCCGGCGAGTTCGACGTGCCCGGCATGCTGGCCGCGGCGCGCGAGCCCGAGGTGACCGGCGACCTGGTGGTGGTGGCCGACGGGGCGACCGCGGCGCGAATCGGGGCCGCGCCGGGTTACATGTACCTGACCTGGGATTGCCGGGTACCGACCCTGGGGGGGTAGGCCGATGAGTGAAGCGGAATGGCCGCCGTTGCTGCTCGACCAGATCAACCTGGTCGTGGGCAACATGGGGCGCAGCGTGGAGTTCTACCGCACGCTCGGCCTGGACATGGGCGAGGAGGCGCCGTGGACCGACCACCACCGGGCGGCCATGGTGGGCGGCGGGCTGGACATGGACCTCGACAGCACCGCCTTCGCCGCCGCGTGGGACCAGGGCTGGCCCGAGGGGCGCACCGGCGTGGTCATCGGCTTCAAGGTGGCCGACCGGGAGGCCGTGGATCGGGTCTACGAGACCGTGACCGGCGCGGGGTACGAGAGCCAGCAGGCGCCCTTCGACGCCTTCTGGGGCGCCCGCTACGCCATCGTGTGCGACCCGGACGGCAACGCCGTGGGCATCATGAGCCCGATCGATCCGGACCGGCGCACCCCGCCGCCACCCCTGCCGGACTAGCCGCTAGCTCACCCGCTCCAACCAGATGTTGCCGCCGGCCTTGGCGGCGACCGCCGGCATGCGGAGCAGCGCTTCGCGGTGGTGCTGCCAGAGGAAGTCCTGGAACCAGCGGATGGCGAAGTGGGGGTTGAAGCTGAGGAAGGCCCGCAGCAGGTACCCCTCGTGCCACGCCCGCCCCTCGCGCACCCAGTCGGCCGGGTACTCGAACGGGTAGAAGATGTCGTGGAGGTGGATCCACACGCCCTGCGCCAGGCGGGGGAACACCTCGAAGACCAGGTGGTTCACGTCCGAGCCGGCCTTGACCACGTGCGTCGAGTCGACGAACAGCACGTCGCCCGCCCCCAGGCTCGCGAACACCTCGTCCTCGACGTCCTGGACGGCGCGGCGGTGGATGGTCACGCGTGCCTCGTCCCCGGGCCGCAGCAAGCTCTCGAGCAGCTCCGGGTACGGCTCGACGAAGGTGAGCTCGGTCCCCGGCAGCCAGCCGTCCACCGTGTCGAGCATCATCGCCGACGAGAACCCCGAGCCCACCTCCACGATGCGGCGGGGCGCCAGATGGCGAAGCATGCCGTGCAGGACGATGCCGTCGCCGTAGCCGTAGGCGAAGTTGTCGTACCAGTAGCGCCACCGGGGCGCGTCGTCGCCCTCGGGGCGGTGCTCGGGGAACGGGGCGTCCGCCACCAGCGGCACCAGCTCGTCCAGCAGGGCGAGCTGGTCCTTCTCGCGCATGTCGATGCCGAGCAGCGGCCGGTCCGGGTCGACCAGCGCCGCGACCCGCCGCTCGTACTCGTCGAGGTCGGGGTACGGGGAGTAGAAGTGCCCGGGTGGGACCCAGGTCTGGTAAGTGGCGCGCAGCTGGGAGTGCTCGCCCCGCAGGCGGCGGTAGGCCAGCGGCGTGCCCAGGCGATCGCCGACGCGACGGCTGAGCGAGCGGGCCGACGCGAGCGGCGAGCGGGCCCGCCGCGCCCAGCGCTCGCCGGCGCGTTCGCCGCCGGCGGTCACTGGCCCAGCTCCTCGACCACCGCCCGCACCCGGCGCACGAAGGCATCCCAGCCGAAGGACTCGGCCCGCCGGCGGGCGGCGGCTCCCAGCGTGGCCCGCCACTCGGGGTCTGCGATCAGGTCCCGGGTGTGGGACACCAGGCCGTCGATCCCTGCGAAGCGGTAGCCCGACGCGCCCTGCTCCACGATCTCCGCCTGCCCGGCCGCGTCGATGACGACGGGCACGGCCCCGGCCGACATGGCCTCGACGGTGGTGATGCCGAAGTGCTCGAAGCGGTCGGGGTGGCGGTCGGGGTCTTCACCCAACCCGGCGGCGTGCCAGAAGATCGAGGCCCGGGCGTACAGCGCCCGCAGCTCGGCGCCGGGGGCGTCGGCGTGGATGACCACTGGCAACCCTTCGGCTGCGGCCCGGATCTCGTCGAGGTAGGGCCGGTGCTCGGGGCTGCATCCGCCCACCAGGTGGTACTCCCAGCGGTCGGCCCCGCCCGACTCCACGAGACGGCGGAACGCTTCCACCATCTCCAGCTGCTTCTTGTTGTGGCCGGTGCCGGGCAGGAAGAAGCGGCCCACCGACATGATCACCGGGTCCTTGTCCCCCGGCTCCACCAGCGTCACCGGCGGGTAGAGCACGTCGCTGGTCCGGCGCCACAGCCGCTCGATCCAGCCCTGGGTGTAGCGCGAGTTGGCCAGCACCCGGTCGTAGCTGTCGAGGTAGGTGGGCTGCCCGGTCGGCCCGGACAGGGTCGGCGCGGCGCGCGCCAACCGGCCCCGCCAGCCCGCGCCCGCGTGCACCCCGATGACGGCGACGCCGTGCGGCCGGGTGTCGGTGCCGACGCCCACACCGGCGGGCACCCACGACCGGCAGCGCAGGTCGACCCGGACCGGCTCGCCCGCGGGGACGTCCACGGTGAAGCGCAACGCCACCGTGCGGCGGCGGTCCAGCTTCGAGGCCGGGCCCTCGACCACTGCCCGGCCCAGCTCCCGGCCGTCCAGCTCGGCCACCACCTCGACGGGCCCCACGGCCGCGTGCATGTAGCGGCCCAGGACCACCGAGACCGGCACCTGCCCGCCGGCGGGCGCCCGCACGACTATGTCGGCGTCGCCCCCGGTCCAGCGGATGCCGTGCCGGCGGGTGGCCTCGGGCGTGTAGAAGCCGTCGCCCAGCTCGGCGGAGGCGGCCGGGTCGGTGAGCGGGCCTCGGGCGTGGCGGGCGAGCCAGCGGCGGGCGGCCTCGGGCCGCTCGGGCCGCGGGCCCGGGAAGTGGACGACGTAGAGCCCGTGCCGGGCCCGGTTGGCGTCCCAGGACTGGTACGAGGCGTTGACGAACAGGTCGTAGGCCTCGGACGCGGCCGCGACCCCCAGGTCGTCCACCACGTCCACCCCGACCCCGCCGAGGTCGAGGTCCAGCCGCTCCCCCAGCCAGGCGCGGTCGACGTCCTCGTGGGCCAGGAGGTGCACGTCGTGGTCGCCGGCCAGGGCGACGGCGATGCCGGCCGCGAACTTCTCCCCGCCGCCGCCGGTCGGCCAGAACCGGTCGTAGACCGCGACCTTCACCGCGGCACCGCCCACGCCAGCAGCTCGGCGTCGCCGACCGTGGCCCGCCGCCGCACCCGGCGGCGCTCGGCCAGGATGGCCGGCAGCAGGCGGGCGAAGTCCGCCAGCGAGCGCAGCCGCCGCACCACGGTGGTCGGCCGGGGCCGCCGTCGCCCCAGCACCGGGGCCACCAGGTCGCGCCGCGTGTAGGACAGGGTGGTCAGCAGGTAACGCCAGACCGCGTGGGCGGCCATGCGGGCGGGCGCGTTCTTGGCCAGCATGAGCAGCCGGTTGCGCTCCACGTAGTGCTGGAAGACCGGCGAGCCCTCCCCCGTGGAGGCGGCGTGGATGTGACGGGCCACGGCCCCGGGCACATAGCGGTAGCGCCAGCCGCGGCTGCGGCCCCGCCACGACAGGTCGGTGTCCTCGTAGTACAGGAAGAAGCGCTCGTCGAACAGGCCCACATCGGCCAGGTAGGCGGGCCGCAGCAGCACGCTGCCGCCGCACCATGCGAACACGTCGGCGGGCGCGTCGTACTGGCCCTCGTCCGGCTCCAGGTAGCCGCGGTCGGCCCCGTAGCCGCCCTCGATGAGCACCGAGCCCACGTTGTTGACGATGTCGACCGCCGGGCCCGAGACCGGCAGCCGGTGCCAGCGCCGCTCGCTGCCCACCACCAGCTCGGCCGCGGACGCCCCCGACCGTACGGCGACCCGCTTGGGCGACTCGGCGCTCAGCGCCACCTCGACCCGTTCCGGCAGGGTCGCGCCATCACCCACAGGCACGCGCAGCGTGGCCCGCGCCGCGGTCCACTGGAACGTGCTGCCGTCGGGCCGGTGCTCTATGCCCCAGCCGCCTTCGGCCAGCTGGGCGTCGCGCCAGCGATCGACGCCGTCGACCCGCACGCCGCTCACCCGCACCCCCAGGTCACGGTGGTCGGCGCCCGCGGGCACGAAGGTGGGCGAGGTGATCTCGACCTCCACGAACCGGTCCGCGAACACCATGCGGGCGGACACCGCGCCGAGCCGGTCGTCCCCGTCGATGCCGTCGACCAGGGCCCGGAGCCAGCCGGGCTCCACGAACGAGTCGGCGTTGACCAGGCCGACGAAGTCGACGCCGTCGAGATCCCGCAGCGCCAGGTTGTTGGCCACGAAGCCGCCGTTGTGGTCGTTGCGGACCAGCCGGATGCCGTCGCGCTCGGCCGCGATGCGGTCGCTGCCGTCGCTGGACGCGTTGTCCACCACCACCAGCTCGAGCCGGTCGGGGGGCCAGTCGAGCGCGGCCAGGGCGTCCAGGCACGCGCCCAGGTGGTCGGCCCCGTTCCAGTTCAGGACGACGACGCGCACGAACGGCACACTCTGCGGCTGCCCGGTGCCGTCGCTCAGGCTCGTCGCGGTCGTGGTGGGAAGGGATGGGGTCGATGCTGGCACCGGCGGGGATGATACGCAGCCCACGGCGGCCGTCACCCAGGCCCGGTCGGGCCCGGAGGTAGCCTCGCGCGCCGTGCCCCCGCTCGACGGGCCCTCGGCCCGGGTCGCAGACGCCATCGTCGCCCAGCTCGCGCCGCGCACCGTGCTCGACGCGGGCGGCGGCCTCGAAGCCCTGGTCAGCGAGCTGCGCGCCCGCGGAGTCGAGGCGACCGGCGTGCCAGCCTCGGCCCTGGGCGCGCCGCTGGGCGGGCCTTACGACCTGGTGTGCTGCGTAGAGGTGCTTCAGCACGTCGATCCCACGGGGGCGGCCGAGGCCGTGGCTCACCTGGCCGAGGCCTCCGACCGGGTGCTGTTCGCGTCGTCCCCCGACCCCCAGGGGGAGGCGCACGCCCGGCCGGTGGAGCGCTGGTCCCAGCTGTTCGCCGCCCAGGGCCTGCTACGCGACTTCCGCCACGAGGCCGGCTACCTGTCGCCGTGGGCGGTGCTGTACCGGCGCCAGGAGCTCTCGCCCGCCGAGGTCGTCCTCGACTACGACCGGGCGTGGGCGGCGCTGCGGGCCGAGACCGCGGCCCTGCGGACCGCGCTGGCCGAGGCGCAGGACCGGGCCCGCGCCCACGCCACGCCCGACGAGACGGAGGAGCTGCGCAAGGAGATCCTCCGTCTGCGGGACCTCGTGGTCGGGCAGGAGGCGGAGCTGGCCACTGCGCTCGGGCGCGTCGCCGAGCTGGAGAGCAAGCTCCCCTACTACGACCACGTCGAGCAGCGGCTGCACGCGGTGCTGGAGTCCAACTCGTGGCGTCTGGGGCGGTTCCTGACCAAGCCGTTGCGGCTCCGGAGGGAACGGGACTAGGTGCCCGGGCCGCGCTTCTCAGTGGTCACGCCGGGCCACGACCGCTCGCTCACCGGTCAGACCTTCCCGGACTGGGAGCTGTGCCCGGTCGACGACGGGAGCGCGGCCGCCGCCAACGCCGCGCTGGCGCGGGCCCGGGGCGAGTTCGTGGCCCTGCTCGACCGCGGCGCCGAGCTCCACCCCGCTGCCCTGAGCGCCGTCGACGAGGCCCTGCGGGCCGAGCCCGACGCCGACTTCGCCTACACCGACGAGGACGAGATCGACGCGCGGGGCCGCCACTCCCGGCCCGCCTACAAGCCCGACTGGTCGCCCGAGCGGCTGCGCACGCAGCCCTACACGGGCCGGCTCAGCGTGCTGCGGAGGACGCTGGTTGCCGAGGTCGGCGGCTTCGACCCCGGCTACGAGGGCGCCCATCACTGGGACCTGGTGCTACGGGTGACCGAGCGGGCCCGGCGGGTGGTGCACGTGCCCCGGGTCCTCTACCACGGGCGGGCACAGCCCCCGCCGCCGGCCGCTGCCGTGGAGGCCGGCACCCGGGCGCTGCAGGCCCACTGCGACCGCATCGGCTTCCCGGCCCGCGTCGATCACGACGACGTGCCTGCCGGCGTCTACCACCTGCGACCGGTCCTCCGGGCCCACCCTCCCGTCACCATCGTCGTCCCGACCCGCGGCACGCGGCAGGACGTGCGGGGCGAGCGGGTGTGCCTCGTGGAGCACTGCGTCGCCAGCATCGTCGCCTGCTCCACGTACCCCGACTACGAGATCGTGGTGGTGGCCGACACCGCCACCCCGGCGAAGGTGCTGGACCGGCTGGGGGCCCTGGCCGGTGACCGGTTGCGCGTCCTGGGCTACGACCGGCCCTTCAACTTCTCGGACAAGGTCAACACCGGGGCGCTGGCCGGCCGGGGCGAGCACATCCTGATGCTCAACGACGACATGGAGGTGCTGACCCCGAGCTGGCTCGAGCGCCTGGTCATGTACTCGGGCTTCCCCGGCATCGGGGCGGTCGGAGCCAAGCTGGCATACGGCGACGGCCGCCTGCAGCACGTCGGTGTGATCCTGCGCCACGGCCGGCCCGGGCACCTGTACCGGGGCTTCCCGGGCGACCACGGCGGCTACCTCGGCATGGTCCGGGTGGCCAACGACTTCACCGCCGTCACCGGCGCCTGCCTGATGACCCCACGAGCGGCATTCGAGGCGGTGGGCGGGCTCGCGACCGGGTTCCCCCTGAGCTTCAACGACGTGGACTACTGCCTCAAGCTGCGCTCCCGTGGGCTCCGGGTGGTCTACGACCCCGACACGGTGCTCCATCACTTCGAGTCGGCCAGCCGCTCACCGGAGGTGTCGGAGTGGGAGCTCGAGCAGTTCCGGGCCCGCTGGGGCCGGGCCGCCGAGCTCGACCCCTACGACAACCCCAACTTCCATCCCGGCTCGCCGAACCTGGTCCCGCCCATCTACAGGGCAGATGGGCAGGTCTTCACCTGACGGTCATCCTGCCCGGGTGAGGACGGGAGGAAGCCACCGCCCGTACGGTCGAATCATGGCCTCCTCCCTCGCGCGCATGTCGGACGAACGGGCAGCCCAACTGCTGGCTCTCGTCAAGGACGCCGACGACGTCGAGCTGAAGATCACGGTCAGGGACACCGGCCGCTTCGCGGTGCTCGAGGCCCTCGACGTCGACCCGCTCGAGGCCCAGATCCGCCAGGTGTTCTTCTTCGACACGCCCGACCTGGACCTCGACCGGGTGGGCGTGGTGGTGCGGGCACGCCGGGTGCAGGGTCGGGATGACGACACGGTCATCAAGCTCCGTCCGGTGGTGCCCGACGAGCTGCCGCCCGAGCTGCGCCGGCTGCCCGAGTTCGTGGTGGAGGTCGACGCCATGCCCTCTGGGGTGGTGTGCAGCGCCTCGCTCAAGGGCACAGCCACGCGTACGACCGTGCGCGAGGTCGTCGCCGGGCGGGCGCCGGTCCGCCAGCTCTTCAGCAAGGCCCAGCGCAACTACTTCGCCGACCACGCCCCCGCGGGGCTGAGCCTCGACGACGTGCGCGTCCTCGGGCCGATCCACGTGTTGAAGCTCAGGTACAAACCGGTCGAGCTGGCCCGCAAGGTCGTCGGGGAGATGTGGCTCTATCCCGACGGGTCCCGCATCGTCGAGCTGTCGACCAAGTGCAGCATCGAAGAGCCGTTCCAGGTGGCCGCCGAGAGCCGGGCCTTCCTCGCATCCAAGGGCATCGAGATCGACCCCGACGGGCCCACCAAGACCCGTACGGCCCTGGACTTCTTCGCCCGCGAGCTCAGAGCCGGCGCAATGCCCGGCCCAGGCGCCTGACCCCGCGGGCCAGCGCGGAGTGCGGCGAGCGGGCCTCGGCCGAGGCCCGGGTCAGCTCGGCGTCGCGGGTGCGGACCAGGTTGGACAGCACCTTGACCTGGTCGTTCAGGGCGTCGACCTGAGCGACCAGCTCGTCCCGTTGGGGCACCAGCGCGGCGACGATCGAGCGCAGGTACAGCAGCTGGGAGCCGGCGCCCTCGGGCAGGACCACCGGCGTGCGGTCGAGCTCGCCCGACACGAACTCCACGTCCTTGGCCAGGTCACGCAGACCGGACTCCTCGTCCACCACGGCGAGGCAGTCGCTCGTGCGGACGATGCCGCACATCTCCACGCCGCGGACGAGGAACAGCGTCGCCGCCGCCTCCGCGTCGCCGGCCTCGAAGCGAAGGCCGTTGGTGGCGCACGCCTCTCGCGGCACGGCGTGGGCGGCCAGCACCAGCGTCCCGAACGGCACGGTGGTGGCCAGGTCGAGCGGCTCCAACGCCAGCGGCTCGCGACCGGCGGCCACGTCCGCGAACGGGACCGAGCGGCACTCGGCCAGCGTCGCCGCGGGGGCGGCGGCCGCGCCGTGCTGCACCACCCGGCCCGGTAGCTCCTCGACCGCGTCCCGAATGGCGGCCACGTACCCGGGGGCCACCCGGGCCGAAGCATCGAGGACGCTCACATAGCGACCGGTGGCCGCGGCCACGGCGGCGTCACGCCAGTCACCCTCGTCCGGATCCGCCACCGCCCGCACCGGGACACCCGGCCGCAGCGCGGGCAGCGGGCCGCCCTCGTCGTCGCCCTCGCCGTCGCCGGGCGGCTGGCCCAGCTCGGACAGCAGCGCGCCGATGGTCTCGAGGGCGTCGCCGTCGCACCCACCGAGCAGCACCTCGAAGTCGTCGCTGGTCTGCGCCAGCAGGTCCGACAGCAGCGCGCGCAGCGCGTCGACACCGTGGCCGCCACCGTCACGCACGATCACGCTCAGGAACGCGCGGTCGTCGTCGTCCGGCGAGCCGTCGACGATCGGCGTCTGCGGCACCGCGGCCGCGGCCTCGGGATCGTGGGCGAAGCGGCGCACGAACTGGTACGTCTCGCCTCCCGGGCCCGCGGCCATGCGGATCCGCCACATGGTCTGGCGCAGCGGAGCGCCGGGCCGCAGCGCCGGCGCGTCCGCCGGGAACAGCTGGTCGCTGAACGCGTTGACCACGTCGTGGGCATCGGCCTCGGCCCAGCCCGCACCGGCCAGCGTCTCGGTCACCAGGCGCTCGTTGTAGAAGCGGACGTGCGTGTCGTCGAGCAGGCCGATCCTGGACAGGTCCCACCGGCCGAGCAGCAGCTTGATGCCGATGTCGGTATGGGTGACGTTCGGGATGCTCACCACGAGATGGAGGCCGGGATGGGCGGCGGCGAGCCGGCCCAGCGCGCGCAGCAGCGGGCCGGGATCGACCAGGTGCTCGACCACGTCGAGGGCCAGCACCGCGGTCAGGCCCCGCTCGCCCACCACGCCCTGCAGCGCCGCCAGCACCGCATCGTCGTCGCCCGACAGGTCGAGGACGTGGCCCTCGAAGCCTCGCCCGCGCAGCGCGGCGATGGCGTCCGCGTCGATGTCCACACCCACGTAGTCGGCCCCCAGCGCCTGCACCGGCTCAGCCAGAGGTCCCGCCGCGCAGCCGAGGTCGAGCACCACCCCCTCGGCCACACCGGCGCGCGCGAGCAGCTCGCGGCAGTGGCCGTGCGAGCCGTGCACACCGAACTCCGGTGGGTAGTGCTTCATCCGCGGGCCCCCCTCCCAGCTGGGTCGCACAGGTACCGATAGATGCCCGCAAATGCCGCGTCCCAGTCCCCGTGGCGGGCTGCGATGTCGGCTCGCGCCTGTGTGCCGAGCCGGCGGCGCAGCGCGCCGTCCGAGGCGATGCGGATAAGGGCGTCGGCGAGCCCGTCGACCGTTCGGGGGCAACGTAGCGCGTTCTGCTCGTGATGGACGATCCAATCACCGGCCGGGTTGTCGAACGCCACCACCGGGGTGCCGCAGGCCATCAGCTCCAGCGGCAGGTACGAGGGGTGCTCCGACAGCGTGAGCGCGATGCCGGCGTCGCAGGTCCGGTACAGCGCGCCGGTGTCGCGGTAGTCGAGCAGCCCCAGGTGCTCGATGCCCCGGCCCAGCTCGTCGGGCCGGGCCCACGACCCCGCGGTCACGATGCGCACCCGGTCGCCGAGCTCGTCCTTGAGCTGGTCGAGCGCCAGCGAGGCGATCTCCCAGCAGTTGCGCCAGTGGCCGGGCCGGGCATAGAGGAAGATCGAGGTGGGACCGTCGTGGTCGAGCGGCTTCCGCCCCTCGGCATGGAACACCGTGGGATCGACCGCGGGCATGAACGACGTGCCCTCGCCCTGGTAGTCCCGCTGGTAGATGTCGAGCAGCCGCGGCGTGTTGCACAGGGCGTACAGGCCCAGCAGGTAGGACTCCTCGGCCAGGGCGTAGTTGGTGCCGGCCGGGTAGAACATGGGCTCGAAGTCCTGCACCAGGTAGAAGCGCCGCTTCGTGCCCTCCACAGCGGCCACCGAGTAGGCGGTGAAGCACAAAGTGGCGATCGACGCGTCGGCGGGCGCGATCCCCTTCAGGCGCTCGCCGGTGCCGCCCGGGTAGAACTGCATCGGCACGTCGGCCAGCCGGGGGAAGGCGGCGGCGAGCGCCGAGCGGATGAACGCCTCGTTCGGGTTGGCCATGACCACGAACCGGTTCTCGACGCCGTGCTCGCGGGCGAGGTAGTCGGCCATGCGGAAGGCGGTGTTGATGCCGCCGTAGAACGGGCTGTCGAAGTCGGGGATGAACCAGTTGACGGTGCGGACCTCGAACGGCTCGGCCAGTGCCGCGTGCTGGGCCTGGACGCGGCCTCGCAGGCCCGCGTCGGCGCGGCACAGATCGGCCAGCCACAGCGACTCCGCCTCGGTGGTGCGCTGGCGGAAGATGGAGAAGTCGCGCCCCAGCGCCTGACCCACGGCGACCAGCGGCGAGGGCTCCTCCTTCGCGCGCAGCGCGGGCACCCCGCTCTGCAGCGAAAGGTTGGGCGAGAAGTAGGGGTCTCCGCCCTGCAGCCAGCGCTGGTACCGCCAGTAGCTGGTGGGGAAGTCCTCGGGCACGCCGGCCGTGCCCCGGGTGGCGGACTCCATGTGACGGACCCGGGCGAAGGGGGTGACGACGTTGCGCAGGCCCCGGAAGCGCAGGTCCAGGCCCAGCACGACGTCGCTGCCGCAGAGGACGAAGCGCTCGTCGAAGCCACCGACCCCGGTGAAGTCGTCACGCCGCACCGCCACGCACGCGGCGGTGACCGACAGCGAGTTGCGATACCACAGCGTCGACCCGAACATCGTGTCGTCGCCCGGTCGCGACCCCGCGAACAGGTGGTCGGCGAAGCCATGCATCCCGAGGACGACGCCGCCGTGCTGGATGGCGCCGTCGGGATCGACGAGCTGTGTGCCCACCAGGCCGATGCCCGGTTGCTGCAGCCACGCCACCAGCTCCCGCAACCAGCCGTGGTCTTCCAACTCGGTGTCGTCGTTGAGGAAGACGAGGACGTCGCCCTTGGCGTCGGCCGCCGCCCAGTTGTTCACCGCCGAGTAGTTGAAGGGCCGGTCCCACCAGCGGACCTGCAGGTCGAGCCCATCCGCCACCGTCTCGTACCAGGCCTCGTTGTCGTGGCTGCGCTCGCCGTTGTCGACGACCACCACGTCGAAGTCCGGGTAGTCGGTCTGGGCCAGGCTGGGGAGGCAGATCGACAGCAGCGGCCGGTTGTGGCGGCTCGGGATGATCACCGTGACGTGGGGCGGCTCCTCCAGCGTCCACGACACGCGCGCCCCCGCCTCGGTCTCGACGACCTCGCCGGCGCGGCCGGTCCGCTCGAGATGGGCCCGGACCACGTCGACGCCGGCCGGGCCCAGCGCCGTGGCCGGGCGCCGCACCAGGTGCTGGAGCACGCGGGGCACCCGAGCCACCTCGTTCTCGCCCGGGTCGAGACGGAGCAGGAGATCCCACCAGGCGGCGTGGCCCAGGTCGAGCCGGGGCGGCCCGGCCGCGGCCAGGCGGTCGCGGCGGACGGCGAACGATCGGCCCAGGTAGTTGGCCGACAGCAGGACCTCGGGCGACCATGCCGGGCGGAAGCGGGGGTCGTCGAGCATGCCCGACGCGTCGATCACGTCGTCGTCCCACCCGACGAGCACGACGAAGGGGTTGTCCCAGGCCCGGGCGACCAGGTTGAACGCCATGTCGGGCTCGAGCCGGTCGCCCGCCGCGAGCACCACCACGAGGTCGTGCGGGGATCCGGTGGTGGCCACGGCCGCCAGGACCTCCTGGGGCGTGCGGTCGGGCGCGCCCGTGACGCGGGCCTCGCCCGCCGGGGCCTCGGCCCCGGCCACGATGGCCGACCAGCCCTGGAACGTCTGGCCGGCGAGCGAGTCGACCGTGGCGGCGACGTCGCCCGCCGGGTGCGGCAGGACCACGAACTCGATGCGCGTGCGGATGCGCTTGGTGTGCTCCGGCTCGGTCTGGCGCAGCAGCGTCTCGACCGGGGGCCGGTGGTCGTGGAGCCAGTGGCGGTACTCGGGCGCGGACCCTTCCAGCTGGCGCGCTATCCGCCACACCTCGCGCAGCCGCCCGCTGAAGCGGACGCCGTCCTTGACCACCTGGCGGGCCAGGCGGAGCATGGCGCGGGGGGTCGACCCGGGCGGAGCGATACGTTCGACGGCTCCCCGTGTGCGAGCGCGCACGGGGACCTCGTCGTCGGCCGACACGGTCATCACGACTCCTCGGTGTGCGGCACGGGGGCCTCCCACGTGCCCAGCATGTCCATCAGTCCGTAGACGACGTGCGCCCCTGGCTGGACGCGCAGGTTGAGGAAGCGCTCGCGCTTGTCCAGCACGGTCGTTCCCGTGTGGTCGTGCGCCGCGACGCTGAAGGTGTACTGCCCCGGACCGAGCGCCAGCTCGTCGATCCGGTAGTCGACGTAGCCCGGCCCCACCGGCAGCTTGCCCACCGAGGTGCGCATACCGGGGTTAGTCACGTAGACGCCGGCCTCGCTCTCCACCGCGAACGAGAACAACGGGACCTCGATCGGTTCGTGGACGTTCCAGTGCATGCGCACCGTGAGCGGCTCCGCGGGGGTCGCGGTGCGGGTGGGCCCGCCCCCGGGGCCCAGGAACTCGACCCGCTCGATGGTGATGAGGTCGTGCAGGGCGCGCTCTTCGACGACGTCGGCGTTGACGCCTTCCATGCGCTCGGCCTCGACCACGTTGACCTGGTCCAGGTACTGGTGGACCACCTCAGGGGCGCGGCCGACTGCCCGGAGCTCACCGTGGTCCAGCCAGGCGGCGTTGTCGCACATGGTCTGCACCAGGGGAAGGCTGTGGGTGACCATGATGATGGTCGCCCCCTGGTTCCGCAGCCGGTACAGGTGGTCGAAGCAACGGCGCTGGAAGTCCTCGTCACCGACCGCGATGACCTCGTCGATGATGAGGATGTCGGGCTCGACGTGCACCGCCACCGAGAAGCCCAGCCGAACGAACATGCCGCTCGAGTAGATCTTCACCGGTGAGTCGATGAACTCGCCCAGCCCGGCGAACTCGACGATCTCGTCGAGCTTGGCGTTGATGGCCTTGCGGCCCAGGCCGAGGATCGAGCCGTTGAGGTAGACGTTCTCCCGGCCGGTCAGCTCCGGGTGGAACCCCGCGCCCAGCTCCAGCAGGGCGGACACCCGGCCGCGCACGTCCACCTTGCCGGTGGTGGGGCGGTGGATGCCGGCCATGAGCCGCAGCAGCGTGGACTTGCCGGACCCGTTGTGGCCGATGAGGCCGTAGGTGGTTCCGGGGGGCACCTCGAGGGACACGTTCCGTAGGGCCCAGTACTCGTCGAAGACCGAGCGGCGCAGGCGGGTCACCCGCTCCTTGAGGCTGGTGGACTTGTCCTTGTACAGCCGGAAGCGCTTGGAGACATCGGTGACGACCACGGCCGGCTCGGGGTTGTCGGTCGTGCGACGGTCGGGCAGCAGCAGGGTCACAGCTCTTCGCTCACGTCCTTGGACTTTGCGATGAAGATCGCCCAGCCCGCCACGAAGGTGACGGCCGAGACCGCGGTGAGGCCGGCCATGCGGGTCAGGCTCGGCACCTCCATCCCGTAGAAGATGTCACGGGAGGCGCCGACGAATTGCGTTAGCGGGTTGAGCTTGACTGCCACCTGCACCCATTCCGGCGCATTGGCCTGTACCAGGTCGTAGGTATAGACGATCGGCGTGCCGTAGAACAGCAGGTTCATTGCGATGCCGACCAGGTAGTTGATATCCCGCAGGTACACGTTGAGCAGGCTGAGCACCAGGCCGATGCCCAGGGAGAACAAGGCCAAAAGCAGCAGCAGGTAGGGGAAGATCAGCACGGTCCACGAGATGTTGTGCACCAGGATGAGCACGAACACCAGGATCCCTGCCTCGATGGCCGTCTGGATCAGCACGGTCAGAGCATTGGCCATGGCTGGGCACTCGGGCGGGAAGTACACCTTCTTCAGCAGCGAGCCCGCCCCCAACAGCGCGCCCATCGAGCCGACCACCACGCCGTTGAAGAAGTTCCACATGACGAGCGCGCAGAACAGGTACAGCGCGAACGACTCGAGCTCGCCGTTGCCGCCCACGGGAGGCTGGACCTTCAGGACCGTCCCGAAGACGACCGTGTAGATCAGCAGGGTGGCCGCGGGGTTGATCAACGACCATGCCCACCCGAGGACGCTCCGCTTGTAGCGGCTCTTGAGCTCTCGCTGGGCGAGGTTGCCGATCAGGCCGCGATAGCTCCACACCTGAGTCACATAGGCCATCAGGTGCTCGCTTCAAAGACTCTCATGCGATTTCGGGGCAAGACGTTCGACATTACCGTGACGTCCGCGACCCGCGCCAGTCGTGGTGGACACCCTGGCGCATCAACTCCATGCCGCTGACCGATCACCTGCCTCGATGAGGTTAACGTGTCCACGGATCGACATCGGTACACCGACGCTGGGGCGGTGGACCTGCGATCGGGAAGGATCCGCCCCAGCCCGATGCCGACACGCCGGAGCGATGAGATGTCGAGTGCAGCGGGCTCGTCCAGCCTGGAGGTCTCCGTCGTCCTGCCCTGCCTCGACGAGGCGGAGACGCTGGCGACGTGCATCAGCAAGGCGCAGGCGTCGCTGGACCGGCTGGCGATCGTGGGCGAGGTCGTCGTGGCCGACAACGGCAGCACCGACGGCTCGCAGGAGATCGCCGTCGAGCACGGCGCGCGGGTCGTGCCCGTGGCCGAGCGCGGCTATGGCGCCGCGCTCCGCGCCGGCATCGCCGAAGCTCGCGGCACCTACGTGATCATGGCCGACGCCGACGACAGCTATGCCCTCGACGAGCTGGAGCCCTTCGTCCACCGGCTCCGCCAAGGGGCTGACATGGTGATGGGCGATCGCTTTGCCGGTGGCATCGCCCCGGGCGCCATGCCGGCGATGCACCGCTACCTGGGCAATCCCATCCTGTCGTTGGTCGGCCGGCGGTTCTTCCGCGTGCCGATCCACGACTTCCACTGCGGCATGCGCGGGTTCCGCCGCGATCGCATCCTCGGGCTCGGGCTGCGCACCAACGGGATGGAGTTCGCCAGCGAGATGATCGTGCGAGCCTCGCTCGCCGGCCTCGAGATCGCGGAGGTCCCCACGACGCTGCGGCCCGACGGGCGTAGCCGCGCGCCCCACCTCCGCACCTGGCGGGACGGCTGGCGCCACCTGAGGTTCCTGCTGGCGTTCAGCCCCCGGTGGCTGTTCCTGTACCCGTCGCTGCTGCTGGTCGTGGGGGGCACGGCCGTGTTCGCCACGCTGTGGAGCGGGCCGGTGCACGTCGGCGAGCTCGCCTTCGACGTCCAGACCATGACGCTGGCGGCCACCGCCACCGTGGTCGGGCTCCAGGCCGGCGGCCTGGCGCTGGTGTCGCGCGCCTACAGCTTCCAGCTCGGGCTGCTGCCCCGCAGCGATCGGCTGGAGCGGGTCCTGGACCGCTTCACCCTGGAATGGGGCGTCCTGGTGGGCACGCTGATGGCGCTCGGTGGCGCCGCCGCGTTCGTGGGTGCGTTCCTGCACTGGTCGGGGACCGACTTCGGCGGGCTGACCACCGACGACATGCGCCTCCCGCTGCTGGGGATGCTGCTGGTGGTGGCGGGCGCCCAGGTGGTGCTCGTGTCGTTCCTGCTCAGCCTCACCCGCATCGGCGAGGATGCGGTTCCCGGCCCGGCACCAGTGCCCGCAGGCCGCCACCTGCACGAGATGTCCCGCTAGCCACGGCCGTCACCCGAGAGGCCGCACCGACCGCTGCACGGTGAGGGTGACGTCGCCCAGGGCGTTCGTTCGCAGGTAGACGGTGGTGCCGGCGAAGCCCCGCCACTGCGCGCACGCCCCGACCTGCACGAGGTAGCGGTCCACCGCCCGAGCGAAGGTGTCGAACTGTATGCCTGGGCCCGTGGTGGCAGCGATGGCGTCGGCCGCCTGGCCCTGGTACAGGTTGGTGAGCAGGTAACGCGCCTTGGCCGGCTCGCCTCCGGTCGACAGCTCGACCCAGTCGTAGTCCTCGGTGGCGCCCGCGGGCAGGTCCAGGCGCAGCGTCTGCCCGCCCGCGGGCAGGCTGGTCTCCGCCTGGGTCTCGATCGCGCCTACGGGAGCCAAGGGGGCGAGCACCGCCGTGTGGCCGTCCCGGGACACGAGCGAGGTGCCCGCGGCCGGCGCCGGCGTGGCCGCCACCGGAGCGGCGACGCCGCTGGCGTTCACGGCCACCAGGCTGATCTGGTCGGCCCGGAGGCCGGCCTCCAGCGGCACCACGATGGCGTAGCCGGTGCCGACGCCGTCGGGTGCGTACTGGCTCAATTCCGGCCGCGGGCCGTTGGTGGCGACCTCGGCCAGCACCCGGCCGGCAGGATCCAGCGCCAGCAGCCGGCTCGCCGGGGCGCCGGCCACCGAGCCCGCCCAACCCGTGACCGTGACCTCGCGGTCGATCGGGATGCCCTGCACCCGGAGGCCATCCGTCCCGACCTGGTCAGCGCTGTCGAGGAACATCGGCGAGGTGCCCCACTGGCACTGGGGCACCCGATCGATCAGATCGTCGACGATGGGCGCTTGCGACAGGCTCGGGGCCAAGGTGGCAGGGTCGGGCGGGTCCAGGTCGTTCCGGACGTACAGCAGGTCACCCTGGAGCGACATCCAGGGCCTGTAGTGCTCGAGCAACCACTGGCTGACGTCGTAGTGGCGGACGGGGTTGACGATGCCGTCCCAGTTGTCGAGCCCGTACCCCTCGCTCCAGTAGATGACCAGCTCGGGCTGGTCCTCGGCGAGCTGGTCGATGAGGTCGGCCTGGGCGGCCTCGCGGATGGCCATGCTGACGTGCGGGTAACGCGTGACGGCCGGCTGGCCGAGCAGGAAGTGCACGATCGCGGGCTGGTTCGTGAAGTCGAACACCCGTGTGCCCGGGCCGAGCGCGCCGATCGCCACTCCGAGGTCGTCGACGAGCCCGGGCCACAAGGCGTCGGAGCTGGCGTAGCCCATCAGCGGTGACGTCACCGGGGAGTCCGAGGAGGCCTGGAAGCGGTCCGGGACGGCGCTCAGGCGGCCGAGCGCCGGCCCCACGGCGGTGGCCACCAGCGCGCCCGCCACGCAGAAGCTGAGGAGGTGGGCCGGGGCGCGCCCGGGCGCGGCAGACTCCAGGTCCCGGTCGCCCGGCTCGAGGACCCGGGCGAGGATGTAGACGAGGAGGGCGAAACCGACGGCCATGCCGCCGAACACGTGGCCGTCCGCGCGCGCCAGGAACTTCGGGTAGTAGAGGATGCCGAGCACGGCCAGGCTGGCCATGGCCCAGTCGGACGCCCGCGGCTGGGTGCGGGTGGCCAGTCGCCAGGCGAAGTAGGCGCCGACGGCCAAGGCGAGGGCCCAGGGGAGCACGGCCGCAAACACGTAGTTGGCCCCGGCGGTCGGGTCGACGCGGAAGCCGCCGGTCAGCTCGTGATCAGGAGCGAAGGTGCGGAAGTAGAACAGGTAGTCGTCGACCGCCCCGTTCCAGGCGAGCCAGGCCAGGAACACGGTGGCGGCCGCGGCGCCGCCGCCGAGGCAGCCGAGCGTGCGGCGGAACCGCTGGCGCCACGGTCTCGGCCCGCCCTCGATCAGCTCGTAACCGATCACCACCACGCCGGCGGCCACGACGCCGAACGCCAGCTCGGGGGTCAGCACGAACGCCGCGACCAGCATCACACCCAGCCCGAAGCTCCAGAGCCACCCATCCGAGCGCACCGCGCGCAGCAACAGGAGGACGATCAGCGGCAGCAAGAACAAGCGCAGGGACACGATCGATGTGAGCAGGCCGTCGAGGTACACGTTGCCCGCCAGCAGTGCCAGCGGGAACGCCGCGAGGATCACCCAGTTCCGCACGACCCGAGTGAGCAGCACCCAGAGAGCCACGAAGCAGAGCGGGAGCATGATGATGTGAGTCCCCGCGTCCATGCCCCAGCGGGAGTTCTCGAACACGCCGAGGCCCACCAGCGGCGACAGCGCGTCGTAGAGCGGCCCGTGGATGAACACCAGGTCGCGCCAGGGGAACGCGCCGTGCCTCAGGAGCGTGGCGGTGGCCAGGCCCTCGCCCTCGTGGAACGCGTCCAAGGCGCCGAGAGCACCGGTCAGGCGGGCGGTGAAGAACCAGACGATGACCGACCCGGCCACCAGCGTCACCACGTCCCACTCGAATCGGCGTAGCTCGTCGAGCGGGCGGCGCCACAACCGGCGTAGACGCCACACCACCACGGCACCCAGCACCACCGTCCCTGCCGCGGCCACCGGCCACGGCAGGAATGCGTGGTGGTTCACGTCCCCGGTGCTGGTCACCGTGACCGTCGTGGCGGCCGAGACCGCCACGAGCGACAGCACAAGGGCGGGAACCAGCGCGGCGTTCAGCGCGGCCATGAGCCGCAACGCCGGCTGGCCCGGCCGCAACGCGGCGACCACCACGGACAGCACCGCCACGCCGGCCGCGTAGGCCACGGTCACGGCCGCCACCGCCAGCCCGGCGCGGCCCCGGGACAGCTGGAGGCTGACCGCGGTCACCAGCCCGAAGGCGAAGCCGGGCACCGCGACGCGCCCGACGACGCCGGATGCCTCGACCACTCCGGGGCGCGAGAACCGAGCCAGCAGGCGCGGCACCACCAGCTCGAACGCCACGAACGACAGGCCGAGGACCAGCGGGAACACGACCGCGGCCAGGATGAACAGCTCGGTGTAGTGCTCGATGTTGTAGTTGGCGAACGTGGGGTAGCCGACGATATCGGTCTCGGTCCGCAGGTTGTGCCCGCCCATGTACCAGGTGTTCACGGCGTTACTGACGCCGAGCGCGATGACGGCCGACCCCGCGAGCAGCGAGGCGTGCGCCGTGACGCTCCGCCGGTGGGGCGCGGCTGCCCACGACCGGGCCATCCGGGCCCGAACGCCCGGAAGACGAAGTCGCCGCGGCGGCTCGCCGGCACCGTTGCCGTTGAGCTCGCGAGCCCCGCGGTCGGGGACAGTGCGCATGGGCGTGTCAGTCGGGCGGCCGGGGAGAGCCCACAGCCGCCATGGCATAGAGCTGCCAGCCGCGGCGGCCGCGCGTAGGGCTGGCAGCCAGCAGCTTATCGAACACCCCCATCGCCAGCCGTGCGGCCAGCGGCACGCCTCCCTCGGCGTCCACGTCGGTGATGAGCTGCTCACCCCGGGCGATGACCGTGCGGCGGTACAGGTTGAATACCGGGAAGCCGGCGCCCCCGCAGTCCTGCACCGTGAAGCCGGTCGCCTGCAGCAGCGCGGTCAGGTCCTCGATCGTGTAGTGCCGGCGGTGGCCGACATGGCGGTCGAACGCCGACATCGGGCCGCCCGGGACCGTCACCGCCAGCGTGGCCCCCGGGGCCAGCCACTGGCGGGCGGCGGTCAGGAACGGCTGCGGCTCGTCGACATGCTCGATCACCTCCGAGCAGGTGGCGTGCGTGGCCCAACCCGCGAGCCCGGCGAGGGGAGGCTGCCCGCTGAGCAGGTCGAACTGCTCGAACCGGCCTCCAGGCACCTTGGCCGAGGCGAGGTCGACGCCCTTGGCGCTCAGCTCGATGCCGGCGATCTCGGCGGCCGGCCAGTGCTCCGCCACCTGGGCGGCGAGGTCGCCCTGGCCGCTGCCGATGTCGAGGTAGCGACGGGGGCCGCCGCTCCGGGCCAGCAGCGCCAGGACCAGGCGCCGCCGGAAGGCCTGGGCCGGGTTGTGCTCGGCCGACTCCGCGAAGTTCTCCCAGTGAGTGTCCCAGTCGTCCTGGCCGGGCTCGGCCCCCCGGGTCTCACTCACAGCGAATAACCCGCGGCGGAGGCGTCGCGGTGGAACATGCGCACGGTGTCGAGCGAGAACTCGCCCAGGTCCTTGCCGAGCAGCTCCAGCTTGGCCAGCAGGTCGGGCGTCACCGTGATGACGTGGCAGCCGATGCGGTCGGCCTGGACGATGTTGAGGACCTCACGCGGGCTGGCCCAGATCAGCTCCACGCCTGCCAGCGGGCGGAGGGTCTCGAGCGCCCGCACCATGATGGGCTCGGGCTCGCGGCCGGTGTCCGCGATGCGGCCGGCGAACACCGACACGAAGGCGGGACTGCCTCCTTCCAGCGCCTCGGCGGACGCCACCACCTGCTCGCCGGTCAGGAGCGCGGTGATGTTGAGCCGCACGCCGTCGGCCGTGAGCCGCCGCACGAGGTCCAGGCTGGACGCGCCCTCGGTGTTGGTGATGGGGATCTTGACGTAGACGTTGTCGCCCCAGCCGGCGATCTTGCGGGCCTGCCGCTCCATGTCGGCGAAGTGGTCCGTGAACACCTCGAACGAGATCGGCCGGTCGGGCACGCAGTCCAGGAACTCGCGGGCGAACGACTCGTAGTCCTCGACCCCGGCCTTGCGCATGAGCGTCGGGTTGGTGGTGAAGCCGGCGATCAGCGGATCGGCGGCCAGTTTGCGGACCTGCGTGATGTCCGCCCCGTCGGCGAAGATCCGGATGGTCAGCTCGCGCCCTGCAGTCATGTCGATTGCGCCTCCTTGCGCGCGGACGAGCGCGTGACGAGGGGGATCACCTCGCCGAGGCCGTCGACCACGTGGTCGGGTGCGTCCGGCCGGCGCTCGTCATAGTCATTGCGGACCCAAACGGTGGTCAGCCCGGCTCGCGCCCCGGCCTCGATGTCCCGCCAGCGGTCGCCCACCATGAGGCTGCGGCCCAGGTCGATCTCCAGCTCCTCGGCCGCCTCCAGGATGAGGCCCGGCTTCGGCTTGCGGCAGGCGCAGCCGTCGGCATCGTCGTGTCCGCACACCCGCACCGCGTCGAGGCCCAGCTCGGCCGTGAGGTGGTCGTTGATGGCGTCGACGGCTGCCCGCGTGGTCGTGCCCCGGGCCAGGTCCGGCTGGTTGGTGACCACCACGAGCAGCGCGCCCGCATCGGACAGGGCCCGGCACGCGCCGCGCACTCCCGCGCGCAGCACCACCTCGTCCACCGAGGCGGGTGGGTACGGCTTGCCGTCGCGGACCAGCGCCTCGTTCAACACGCCGTCCCGGTCCAGGAACACCGCCATCCGGCCGGCCGGTGCGCTCACAGCAGCCCCGCGGCGTCGTCGCGGGCCAGCGCCTCCATGGCGGCGGCCAGGGCCTCGGCCGAGGACCGCGTGTGCGTCCAGCCGAGCGCCCTGATGCGGGCGGTGTCGAGCCGGACGATGGGGACGTCGCCCTTCCAACCCCGGTCACCACCCGCGTACTCGAAGGCCACGCCGGCGGGATCGAGCCCGAGCACCTCGAGCGCCAGGTGGGCGATCTCGGTCACCGTGACGTAATCGCCGGTGGCCACGTTGAAGGCCCGGAACGGAGCCGTCTCGCGGGCGTGTGCGGTGAGCACAGCCGACACCACGTCGCCCACGTCGATGTAGGACTTGCTCTGGCGGCCGTCGCCCAGGATGGACAGCACGGTCGGGTCCTTGCGCAGGCGGCGCACGAAGTCGAACCCGACGCCGTGGGTCTGGCGAGGGCCGACGACGTTCCCGAAGCGGAAGGCGCAGGCAGTGAGGTCGAACATGGCGACGTACGCGCAGATCAGCGCCTCGCCGGCGAGCTTGGACGCACCGTAGGTCGAACCCGGGAGCATCGGGCCGTGGTCCTCGTGCGCCTCGCGGTGGCCGAGGTCGCCGTAGACGCCGCTGCCCGACGCGTACATCAACCGCCGCGCCGAAGAGGTGCGCATGGCCTCGACGACGCTGTTGGTGAGGGCCGTGCCCTGGTCGAAGTCGATGCTCGGCGTGGTCACCGCCGCCGCGATGTCCGGGTTGGACGCCAGGTGGATCACGCTGTCGTGGCCATCCATGGCGGCCCGCAGCGCCGCGGTGTCCTCGACCTGGCCACGCACGGCCGTGAAGCGGTGGTCGCCGTCGTGGGCCGCGTGGTGCCAGTGGCGCCCCGAGGAGTAGTTGTCGTAGATGGTGACGCGGCTGACCTCGGGGTCGGCCAGCAGGCGGTCGACGAAGTGGCTCCCGATGAAGCCGGCGCCCCCGACCACGAACCAGCGCCCGCCGCTCATCCGGCTGCTCCGGGCGTGGTGGCCACCGACTCCCACTTGGTCGCGCCGCGCGCCAGCGCCGGGTGGCTCACGAGGAGGTGCCAGATGACGGCGCACAAGCCCTCGGTGTGCGGCGTGATCCGCTCGGCCACCAGCGGCGGGATGACCACGCATGAGGTGGCCGACGCGGCGGTGTAGCCGCCGTCGCGGCCCACGATGCCGTGGATGCCCGCGCCCACCTTCTGGGCCAGCTCGAGGGCTCGGACGAGATTGGGCGAAACGTTGCGCTCGAGGTCGCCGCCGCCCACCGAGAACACCAGCAGCGCATCGTCCGGCCCGAGGCGCGAGCCCTCCAGCCAGGCCGAGAACACCGTGTCCCAACCCTCGTCGTTGGTGCGGGCGGTCAGCTCGGACACGTTGTCGGTGGGTGCGTAGGCCTCGAAGCCGCACAGCTTGCGGAAGTCGTTGACGGCATGACCGGCATGGCCGGCCGATCCCCCCACGCCCAGGATGAAGAGGCGCCCGCCCCGGGCTCGGACCGCGGCCAGGTCGTGGGCCAGGGCCTCGACGCGGCCGGGGTCGAGCGCAGCCAGGATCTGGCGCGTCTCGTCGAGGAAGGACTCGGTGAAGCTGCTCATGGTCTCGTTCAACTCGTCGACGGGGCGGACGGGACCCGGCACACCGCGAAGGTGTTGAGGCCGAACTTGTGCCGGGCCACGCGCAGGTCCTGGGGGCGGAATCCGGCCCTGACCAGCATGGGCCACAGGTCCCGGGGGTCGTAGTAGGCCTTGTGGTCGTTCATCTCCTCGGCGGGGCTGAGCCCGAGCCGGAACGCGGACAGCTCGAGGGCGCGCTTGCCGAGCCAGGACGGCACGTTCACCAGGCACACGCCGCCGGGACGGAGCAGCCGTCTCATCTCGTCCAGGGCGCGCTGGGGCTCCCAGAGGTGCTCGAGCACCGAAGTGCACAGCACCACGTCCTGGGTCTCGTCCTGGAGCCGGGTCAGCGTGCCGGGCAGGGAGCCCTCGATGACCTCCGCGTGCGGATGCGCCTTGAGCTCGACGTCGACCGACAGGTCCAGCAGCACGGCGTGCTCGACGTCGTCGAGGACGGTGCGGGCGAAGGTGGCGTTGTAGCCGCAGCCGACGTCCGCGATCCGCTTGCCCCGGAACGTGTCGACGTGGCGGTGGATGCTGCGGCCCGACAGCCAGACGCCGAACCGGTCCACCGGCGTCAGGGAGCCCTGCTGGCCGAAGGACGTCTCCCGCCCGGCGGGTGCCGTCCCCTCGCCGCGCTCGCTCACGGCCGCACCTGTCCCTTCGGGCGAGGCAGCAGCGCCGCGTGGAGCAGCAACGTGTTCGTGAAGGTCATGACCGACGCGATCACCGCCAGGAGGCCCAGCACGGCCAGGTAGCCCTCGGGGTCGATGCCGTGGGGCAGCGACCAGTCGTTGCCGGCGTACTCGACGACGAGGGGGATCGACAGGGCCACACCCGCCACGAACAGACCGCCGGCCAGCGTGACCGTGCGTGTGTAGCGGAACACTTGGCCCCAGCGCCGGGCCGCCCGACCGGTGTAGTCATAGAGCACCTGGGCGATGCAGCCGAGGAACACGCTCTGCAGCCCCAGGATCGTGAGCATGGAGCCGAACAGCATCCAGTAGAGCGAGAAGGTGATGCCGCCCACGGTCACCGGCCCGAACGCCAGCGGCAGCGTGAACAACAATCCGACCGCGGTCAGGACCACGCCCGGCTTCAGCGCGAAGAAGTCGGCTCCGTAGACGAACATGGCGCGGAGGTTGATCCACGCCGCCTGGAACGGCGAGAACCACCCGGCGCGCTTGTGATGGCTGAGCCGGCCCTCGCGGTCCTTCAGGAACCGCACCGGGACCTCGGTCGTGCGCAGACCCATGTGCACCGACTTGAGCACCATCTCGGAGGCGTACTCCCACGACTGCGAGGAGATGTCCATGCGCTCCAGGGCGTCGCGGGTGATGCCTCGCATCCCGCAGTGGATGTCCGAGAACTTCGAGCCGTAGACCCGGTTGAGGACCCACGTGGTGACCGGCGTGCCGAAGTACTGGTGGAGCGCGGGCATCGAGCCCGGCTCGATCGACCCCTTCCAGCGGGAGCCCATCACGAACTCGTAGCCCTCGTGGAACCGCTCGACGAACTCGCGCAGCTGGCGGAAGTCGTAGGTGCAGTCGGCGTCGCCCATCACGACGTAGCGGCCCCGGACATAGGGCAGGGCGTCGATGTACGCGCGCCCCAGGCCCCGCTTCGGCGTGCGCAGCACGCGGGCGCCCGCGGCCAGCGCCAGCTCGCTGGTGGCGTCGTTGGAGCTGTCGACGATGAGGATCTCTCCCCTCACCCCCGCGCCCGCCAGGCCCTCGTGGCACCAGGCCACGAAGTCCTCGATCGTCAGCTCCTCGTTGAGCGCGGGGATGACGATGGAGACCTCGGGATCCGGCTCGTCGCCCTCGGGGACGAGGAGCTGCACATCACCATCGACCACCGGTTGGACGTCGAGATCGGTCACGGCGGGGTCGCTCCGGTGCGGCGGGCCAGCTCGTCCTCCAGGTCCGCGATACCGGCCTCCGAGCCCACCTCATAGAAGCGCTCGAAGACCTCGAAACCCGCCAGCATCCCGACTTCCCCCAGGTCAGTGAACAGCTCTGCCAGATCGCTCACGGTGGAACGGGGTATGCGCTCGGACACGAGACTGGCGGAGACAACCGTTAGACCATAGTCGATGTAGGTCAAACCCTCGTCTTTGCCCGCTCCCTTGTGGTAGTGCACTCGCCCTTCGCCGTCGAGCGAAGCGTTGCTGCTGTCCCACCGGTCGTCGTTGCGGATCACGGTCATCAGCGCGGGGAGCCCGCATCGAGCGTAGGCGTCCCATACGGCGCGGTAGTCGATCGGCAGGTACGAGTCCCCGTAGAGGATGGCGAAGTCGTCGTCCGCCAGTCCCGAGTCGGTGAACAGGCGCGTGGCACCGCCGGTGCCGCGTCGCTGGTCGCCCTCGTCCACGTAACGGATGCGCACCCCCCAGCGGCGACCGTCACCCAGCACGTCCCGGACCATGGGGCCGAGATAGGCGATGGCGAACACGATGTCGTCGACGCCGTGCGAGGCCAGCAGCTCGACCTGGCGCTCGGCGAAGGGCCGCCCGGCCACGGGCACGAGGGCCTTGGGCAGGGTCTCCGTGCGGGGCCGCAGCCGGGTGCCGAGGCCACCGGCCAGCACGAGAACCTGCACGCCGGCGTCAGTCCCGCGTGACCACGGTGCTGCCGTCGTGGTCGAAGAAGAACCGGACCTCGGCCAACCCCTCGGCCGCCATCGTCTGCCGCAGCCGGGCGCTGTCCTTGGCGTAGAACATCAGGAAGCCGCCGGCACCGGCGCCCACCAGCTTGCCGCCCACCGCCCCGTTGTCGATCCCCGCCTGGTACCAGCGGTCGATGTCGCCGTTCGACATGTGGGGCGACCGCTCACGCTTGGTCAGCCAGTGCTCGTGCATGAGGGTGCCGAACGCGGTCGTGTCGCCCTGCTCCAGGGCGGCGCCGATGCGGCGGCCGATGGCCTCGGTCTCGGCGAGGCGGCGGAGCATGGCGTCGTCGCCCTCCTCCGAGCGCGTCTGCTGATGCTGGAGGATCTGGCCGGCCCGGCGGGAGTAGCCGGTGAAGAACAGGAGCAGGTGCTCCTCCAGGTCCCGCAGCGTGTCGACGGAGATGGGCAGGGGCGACACGCGCACCCGGCCGTCGCGCGCGATCTCGAAGCACGACAGCCCGCCGTGGGCCGCGATGTACTGGTCCTGCTTGCCGACGGGCTCACCGAGGATGTCGATCTCGATGTGGCACGCCTCCTCCGCCAGCGCCCCGGCCGTCACGTGGGTGCGCTTGTACGCGTACAGCGCCCGCAACAGGCCCACGGCGAAGGTGCCGGACGAGCCCAGCCCGGTTCCCGCCGGGATGTCGGCGATGCTCACGATCTCCTTGGCCCGGCCGATGGGGTGCAGCAGCAGGGCCTCCCGGACCAGCGGGTGGGAGATGTCCTCGACGTTGTCGACCCGCTCCAGCGACGAGTACTTGATCACCAGGTCGTCGGTGAACGTGTCGTTGATGGCGATGTAGATGTAGCGGTTGATGGCGGCGGAGATGACGTAGCCGCCCCGGCGCCGGTAGTACGACGGCAGGTCGGTCCCCCCGCCCCCGATCGAGATCCGCAAGGGTGTTCTGGTGATGATCATGGCGGAAGGTCCGCGGTGCCCGCGCGCTCAGACGTCGGCCGGCTCGTCGGGGACGGGGGACTCGGCGCCGTCGCGCTCCTCGCGGTCCCGGACCTTCTTGCGAAGCAGCGCGAGCTCCTCGGCCAGCGTGCGGGTGCGCTCCTCCAGCCGGGAGAGCTCCCATGAGAAGTGGACCGTGAGGACGAACAGGAACGCCACGGCTGCGGTCAGGAACGCGGCCGGCGGGTAGTAGATCCCCAGCCAGGACGCGGTGTGGTCGAGCAGGCCCGGGAACGCCGCCAGCACGACGAGACCGAGGCCGACGGTGCTCCAGAGCAGCGCGTACTTCGCCCGCAGCCGGCCCGAGCGCACGAGGTGCAGCACGAAACCGAGCATGCTCAGCGTGAGCAGGACGAGGACGAGATGGGCGCGACCGGTCATGGTGCCGCCAACTTCGGTGCCCGCCGGCGGCGGCTGGCGCCGGCACCGAGCACGAGCAGCAGCCGCATGTAGTGGTAGGCGAGCTTGAGTTTGCGGGAGCTCGGCACGCCCCCCGAGCGCTGGCGCATGTCGACCGGGACCTCGACCACGTTGAACCCCTCGAAGGTGGCCAGGATCAGGGACTCGACCGACTCCATGTACTCGCTCGGGTAGTTGCGCGAGAAGAACACCAGCACGCTGCGGCTGAAGCCACGGAAGCCCGAGCTGGTGTCGGAGAACCGGCGGCCGGCCAGCAGGCGCACCGCGACCTGCAGGACGCGCATCGCGCCCCGCCGCGTTCCGCTGACGTCGTAGCTGGCCGACGTCGACGCGAAGCGGTTGCCGATCGCCATGTCGGCCCCGCCTTCGAGGGCCGCCAGCAGGGTGGCGATGTGGCGTGGATCATGCTGGCCATCGGCGTCGAACTGGACGGCGGCGTCGTAGCCCTCGCGCACCGCGTAGAGGAACCCGGTGCGGAGGGCGCCTCCGATGCCGAGGTTGTACGGCAGCTCGACAACCGCCGCGCCGGCGGCGCGGGCCACCGAGGCCGTGGCGTCGATCGAACCGTCCGAGACGACCAGCACGTGGAGCTCGGGATGGAGGGTCCGCAGCTCCTTGAGGGTGGCCGGCAGGGCCTCTTCCTCGTTGTAGGCGGGGATGATGACGAGTGTCAGCATGCGACGTGAAAAGTCTAGGTGGAGCGGCACGGGGCCTGTGTCATCGGACACCTCACGCGAGGGCTGCGACCATCGTGGTCAGCGAGAGCCCGGCGACGCCCCACAGCACGGCCAGGCCGAGACGCGTTCGCTCGCAGGCGGCCGCGACCGCGGCGCCCATGAACGGCACGAGGACCAGGCCGTAGCGCGGGGGCACGACGAAGTAGCCGTGGGTCGCGTAGAAGTCGAACACCACGAAGAACGGGCCCAGGGCGAGCAGGCAGACCAGCGTGGCGCCGGCGAGGGCCCGCTGGCGGGACCCGGCGACCGACATCAGCAGAGCCGCCACCAACCCGGCGACGAGCAGCTTGTCGACCAACGAGTCGGCGACGCGCAGGAAGGGGCCATCGATCACCGCCGGCAGGTACGGGTCGCGCAGCGGGGAGAGAGCCGTCGGGACGCTGTCGACTACCTGGTCCAGGGTGAGGCTGTCGACGTGGAAGCGCTGGGCCATCGGGATCTCCGACTGGTCCATCCGCGCCATCGCCGCGGTGGCCACCGCCCAGGTACCGGCGGTCACCGCACCGGCGACCGCCGCCATGACCAGCACCGCGACCACGGGCCGCGTCGCCAGCCGGGGGCTCGTTCCCGCGGCAGCCGACCTGGGCTCGACGGGGCCCGCGGCCTCGACCTCACCGCGGCGGGCCTGCACCCAGCGGAACAGGATGTAGAGCGCGGCTGCGGCGACGCCCATGAGGTTGGTGGCCTTGGTGAACATGGCCGCGGCGGCCACGGCTGCCAGGAGCCATGGCGAGGCGCGGCCGGCCTCCCAACGCAGCACGACCAGGAGCGTCACCGCCCCGATGGTGATCGAGGTGGCGTCCGGGTTCACGGTGGCGGAGGCGTGCAGCACCGTCGGGGCGCTGGCCACCAGCAGGAGCACCGGCACCCGCGCCCGCGGGCGGATGCGCAGCTCGCCCAGCGCGTACCACAACGCGACCAACCCGCCGCCGAGCCAGGCCGCACCCATGAGCCGCACGCCGGTGACCGGGCCGATGCCCGGGAGCACCTGGAACACGAAGCCGCCGATCCCCGACACGAAGTAGTAACCGGGCGGGTGGGCGTAGGCGGTGTTGAAGCCCTGCTCCGGGAACTGGGGCGGCCGGTAGGAGCGCGCCTCGCAGGACGGGACCACCACCGCGGCGTCGACGCCGCGGCAGGCCACCTCGCGCATGGCCTCCTCGTCGACCCGGTCGCCCTGGCGCACCAGCTCGCCCTCGCGGATCTTGAGCGCGTAGTCGATGTGCTGCATCTCGTCGATCGGTGAGACGAGGCGGTACTCGCGGACGTGCAGGCCCACGAGCCCCAACGCCAGGACCAGGAACCCGAGGACGGCGAGCAACCCCGAGCGGCGGGGCCGTGGAGTGCGGGGCGCGTCCTCGGCGGCCGGGGCCCCACCGGGCGCGTCGAGCTCCGGATCCTCGGGCGGCTCAGTCCTGGTCGGATGGGTGGTGCTCATCTCGTGCCTGCTCGCGGCCGACGATCGTGCCCTCGGGTCGCTCGTTCCCCAGCGGCCGCTCACAACGGCCGAGGGGACTGTAGTAGCCCGCGGCACCCGGCGCCTGTCGGCACCGAGAGTACGGAAGGCGATGTCGCGAGGCTGCCACACTCACTGACGGCGGTGGTAGAAGACCCCGGGGCCACACCCCGGGTTCCCGGGGCCGCGACCGGGACGGGCTAGGCTCCACGCCGGCCTGGAGCCCGGCATCACGCGGCGCCTCCGTGGGGACGGGCCCGCACGACGAGCGAGACGCAGTGGCGCGTCCCGAGAGGCGCCGAAGGAGATGATCGATCGATGCTTACCGCGGAGGCGAAGTGGGTCGCCCGGGTCGTCACGGCACTGCCCGCCGACGCGTTCCCCCTGCTGAACGTCGGGAGCCAGACCCGCGAGTTCCGCGAGCGCGATCAGCCGGCGATCGAGTCGCAGGTGTTCGCGCCGCTGCGCGCCGCGGGGCGGAAGGTGGTCCACACCGACCTGCGTGAGGGGAACGGCATCGACGTCTCGGGCGACCTCACCGACGAGGCGTTCCGCACGGACCTGATGCTGTCGCACGGGATCCGCTCGATCCTGTGCTGCAACGTGCTGGAGCACGTGCCCGATCCCTACCTGATGGCCGCCTCGCTCGCCCGCCTGGTCGACGAGACCGGCGGGCACATGATCGTGACCGTCCCGCGCTCGTTCCCCTACCACCCCGACCCCATCGACACCATGTTCCGGCCGTCGACCGGGGACCTCGCCCGGCTGGTGGCGCCGCTGGTCGAGGTGTCGAGCGCGGAGGTGCGCGCCGGCCGGCTGCCCCGCTACGCGGTGTCGCGGGCGGTGCACAGCACCCGCTCGGCGGTCGGCAACTACCGGGCGGCCTCGGCCACCTCCACGGAGACGACCGAGCACACCCGGCCGGCCCGCACGGTCGCCGACCTCGTCCCGTACCTGATCCGTCCCTTCCTGGTGACCTGCGGGTGGTACCGCTGCGACCCCGGGAAGGTGGCGTGATGCGGGTCGTGCTCGTGAGCCACCACGGCCTCCCCCACGTCGGGGGCGTCGAGGTGATCGTCGAGCAGGAGATCAACGCGCTGGTCGACGCCGGGTACTCCGTGGTCCACGTGACGAGTGACGGCAAGGGCGCGTCCGACGTCCTCGACCTGCCGGCCGGTGCCCGGCGGGTGAACGTCCCGGCCTGGCACGTGATCGAGCGGCGGGCCCACCTGGCCTACCCGCTGTTCGGCCCCGCGCTCCCGAAGACGCTGCGGCGCGAGATAGCGCAGGCCGACGTCGTCCACGCCCACGGCTTCATCTTCGAGACGACTGCGGCAGCCTTCGCCGTGGCCCGCGCCGCGGGTGTGCCTCGCATCCTCACCGACCATGGGGCGATCCAGCGCTACCACAGCCGCGCGGCGACGGCGGCCGCGAGGTCGGCCGCCCAGACCATCGGCCGGACCTGCTGCTATCTCGCCGACCGGGTCATCGCCTACAACGACCGCATCCTCGACGACCTGGTGCGCCTGGCCCGTCCCCACCATCCCGATGCCCGGTTCATCCCCTATCCGGTGCGACCTCTGTTCCAGCGACCGGCGACCGGGGTGCGGGCCAAGGCGCGGGAGGGCCTCGGAGTCGAGGACGCCACGCCGCTGGTCGTCTACGCCGGCCGGCTCAACCCGGACAAGGGCGCCGACCTCGTCGCCGCGCTCGGCGACGATCCCTCCCTCAAGGTGGTGATCTGCGGCCCCGGCGACCACCGGGTGCTCGGCACCGTTCCGCCGGGCGTGACGGTGCTGCCGCCCACCGATGCCGAGGGCGTGCTGGCGCTCTACCACGCAGCCGATGTCGTCGTGGCGCCGACCGTCCCGGGCCGGGAGGGCTTCCCCCTGGTGGTGCGGGAGGCGCTCGCCACCGGCACACCGGTCGTGTCGAGCTACGAGGACGGCTACCGGCGGTACCGGTCGATCCCCGGGCTGCACTTCGTCGACCGGGACCTCGCCAGCATCAGGGCGGGCGTACACGACGCGCTCGACCAGGGCGAGTTCAGTGCCGAGCGCGACCCGGTGTTCAACCCGACCCCCGACGAGTGGATCACCTCGGTCTACTCGCAGCTTGGAGTGGAGTGACCATGTCGATGCTGAAACGGCAGGCGCAGAAGGCCTGGGCCCGCGTCTCCCGTCATGCCGGGTTCCTCCACGAGGCCCGGACCAACGACATGCGGGCCGACGAGGAGTTCCGGCAGGTGTACGAAGCCTGCCGCGACTACACGATGACCTCGATGAGCCGGATGTACGCCCTGCACCAGGCCGTGCGCCACGTGCTCGACCGCGGCGTCCCCGGCGACCTCGTGGAGTGCGGGGTGTGGCGGGGCGGCAGCTCCATGGTGATGGCCAAGGCTCTGGCCGCCGCGGGCGACGCCGACCGGCGGCTCTACCTGTACGACACCTACGAGGGCATGAGCGAGCCGACCGAGCGCGACCTCGACCCCAGCGGGCGCTCGGCCGAGGAGCTGCTGCGCACGCACGACAAGGACGACCCCATCTGGGCCGAGGCCTCGCTCGAGGAGGTCCGGCACAACCTGATGACCTGCGGGCTCGATCCCGGCCGGGTCGAGCTCGTCAAGGGCAAGGTGGAGGAGACCATCCCCGCCACCCTGCCTTCGAAGATCGCTCTGCTGCGGCTCGACACCGACTGGTACGAATCGACGCGCCACGAGCTGGAGCACATGTACCCGCTGCTGGTGCCGGGCGGCGTGCTCATCATCGACGACTACGGCCACTGGCAGGGAGCCCGGACCGCGGTCGACGAGTACTTCGCCGAGCACCGGCCCGACATGCTGCTCAACCGCATCGACTACACGGGCCGCATCGGGGTCAAGCTCCCCAGCGCCTGACGGCCGCCCCCGCCGGGCGCGCCCTGCTTGGGCCCTCAGCCCTCGGGGGGCGCCTGCCGCGGGTGCGGCATGCAGAACTGGTCGTACTCGGCGATCACGATCTCGTCCGGGTCGATGGAGCACGTCGGGCACTCCGCGTCCCGCAGGATCTTGTAGGTGCGGAACGACTGCTCCAGCGAGTCGTAGGCCAGCAGGCGGCCCGACAGGCTGTCGCCGATGCCGAGGATGAGCTTGATCGCCTCCACGGCCTGGATGGAGCCCACGATGCCCGGCAGCACGCCCAGCACGCCGGCCTCGGCGCACGACGGTGCGAGCTCCGGCGGCGGCGGCTCGGCCAGGAAGCAGCGGTAGCACGGCCCGTCATGGGGCTTGAACACGGTGGCCTGGCCCTCGAAGCGGAAGATCGAGCCGTGCACGACCGGGATCTCCAGCTTGAGGGCGGCGTCGTTGAGCAGGTACCGCACCGGGAAGTTGTCCGCCCCGTCGACCACGACGTCATAGCCGCTAAGGATGTCCATGACGTTGTCGGCCCCGAGGCGCACGTCGTGGGTGACGACGTTGACGTCGGGGTTGAGCGCGGTCAGCGCCTTCTTGGCCGAGTCGACCTTGCGCTCGCCGAGGCGGTCCACGTTGTGGAGGATCTGGCGCTGGAGGTTGGACTCGTCGACGACGTCCATGTCGACGATGCCGATGGTGCCGACGCCGGCCGCCGCCAGGTACAGCGCCGCGGGCGAGCCGAGGCCGCCGGCCCCGAGCAGCAGCACGCGGGCGTCCAGCAGCTTCAGCTGGCCCTCGACGTCGACCTCCGGCAGCAGCAGGTGGCGCTGGTAGCGGTTGCGCTGCTCGGGGGTGAGCTTGCGGGGCGTGGACCAGGCCCGGCCCTCGTCCTTCCACTTGTTGAACCCGCCGGTGACCGAGACGACGTCCTGGTAGCCCATCTCGCTGAGAGTCTTGGCCGCGAAGGCCGAGCGGACGCCGCTGGCGCAGTGGATGATCACCGGGGCGGACTTGTCGGTGATGCGGTTCTCGACCGTGCTCTCCAGGGTCCCCCGGGGGATGTGGACGGCCCCGGGGATGGCACCCTGCTCGTACTCGTCGGGCTCACGCACGTCGAGCACCACGGCCCCGGGCCGGCGGCGCAGCTCGTCGGCCTCGGCGGTGTCGACCTCGCGGATCTCGGACTTGGTGGCAGCGAGCAGCTCACGGAAGCTCGGCATCGGGACCTCTCGTACGTTCTTGGCGGCCGGAAAAGCCTAGCGACTTCGTCAACAATCCGGCCAAGCCGGCTGTTCCCGGCTGGACGCGAGGCTCCAGGGCCCTTACGGCTCGATGGCCACGTCGTGGATGGCCTCGACGAAGTCACCCGAGTCGATTTGCAGCGGCCCGGCGGCCGTCAGCCGCCGGATCAGCAGGGCGCCCATCACGATCAGCGACACCGCGCTGCCGGCGAAGAGGGACAGCTCCACCCGGAAGAACACGTCATGAGAGGAGATCAGCACGGTGATGGCGAGCGCCACGCACCCGAGGAACCAGCCGGCGGCCTGGTCGGCGTGGCCACCCAGGGCGATGAGGGCCTGGGCACACGCCATCGCGAGCATGTAGAGCCCGGCCCCGGCGGCCAGCAGGCCCATGGTGCGGGCCCCGAGGTCGGAGCCGGGGAACATGGTCTCGACCACGAACGGCCCGAGGACGGCCCCGGCCACGGTGCCCACGAAGGCCAGGCCGGCCACCGCGACGAGCAGGCGGCGCAGGCCGTACCGGAAGTCGCCGAGCTGGCCCGAGTGCGCCAGTCCGGACAGCTTGGGCAGCAGCGACGCCTGCACGGCCTGGAAGAGGAACAGCGGGATGCGGGCGACCACCACGCCGTTGACGAAGCGCCCGGCGGCCGCAACCTGGGTGTCGTCGGCCAGCAGCTTCACCAGGACCGGGCCGATGTTCATGATGGCGAAGGCGCACAGCGACGCGATCAGCAGGAGGAGCAGGGCGCTGCCCACCTCGCTCAGCGCGGCCTCGGGACCTTCCTCGAGCTCGGGCTTCTCGACACGCAGCGCCACCGGCACGGCGAGCAGGCCGGCGATGCCGATGGCGATGCCGAAGGGCCCGGCGATGGTGACCCCGGCTACGAGGCACACGACCGCGCCGAGGACCCGGATGAAGCCGTCGGCTCCGAGGTAGGTGCCGTAGCCCCTGAAGTGGCCGGTGCCGGACATGCAGCCCCGGGTGATGTGCCCCGCCAGCGCCCCGGCCACCCCGAGCGCTAGGCCGACGAGCAGCATGATCTGGCCGTCGAAGAGATGCTCGACGAGCCAGCGGGCCGACAGGATGAGCAGGACGAGCACGCCCAGCAGCAGGCCGAGTCCGAGCGTCCCCGCCCGGCGCACGACCGGGGCGCCCCCGAGCCGCCGAGCCCGCCGCTCGGCCAGGGCGCGGCTGATCTCCTGCTCGAAGGGGAGGAACAGACCCGGCCCCGCCAGGAACACGAGGCTCCACAGCGCCCCGAGCGGCGAGTACTGAACGTCACTGAGGGCCTTGTTGGCGACGAACAAGGTCCCGTACGCGGACAAGCCCGCGACGATCAACCCGACACCGACCGCAGCCGTGCCGGAAGGCAAGGGATTGCGGCGCCTCGCAGCCTCCAGCAGCGCAGCCATCACGGAGGCAGGGTACTCAGATTCGGTGACCCCGGACACAACCGCTCGACCGCCACCCCAGTCCCGGGACAATACGAGGCCGTCCCACCACTACCCGAGGCAATAGCCAGGGCAGCCGTTGGCCCCGCATCCCACCAGCGCACCGCGGAGTGCACATGCCCGCCACTCACCGCGATGCCCGCGACTCGTCCGACTTGCCCGCTACTCACTGCACCCGCCCGCAACTCGTTCCGCCCTCGCGGGCTGCTCTCGGTCCACTGCCAGCTCCGCGTGCCCGCTGTTCACCGCGACTATTCGTACTGCGCAACCGCGGTGCGACCGCGCCACCACTCCTGCCGCCTTGCCCGCTGCTCGTTCCGCCTGCCCGCTGGTCACCGCGTCCGCCCGCCCTTCATGCCGCCTGCCCGCCGCCACGGGTGCCGGCCAGTCTACGTCTGCCTCGCCTCCCGGGCCCTGGCTGCCCGCGGGCGCCCAGTGTGGGGTCGTGCGGACCGCTGGGGCGGGACGGCTCTGGCCCGGGCGGGCTACGGGTCGGCCGCGACGATGCGGGGCAGGATCTCGCTGATCTGGCCCCGCAGGATGGCGTCGGCGACGTGGTCCATGGCCGTCTCGCTGTCGTTGACGATGGCGATGCGGGCGCCCGACATGCGGGCCACGGGGACCATGTCGGCTACGGGGTAGACCGACAGCTTCGTCCCGACCGCCAGCAGCAGGTCGCAACGCCGGGCTGCTTCGCCGGCTCGCTCCATGTCGCCCGGGAACAGGTTCTGCCCGAAGCTGACGGTCGCCGACTTGAGGATGCCCCCGCAGGTGCGACACTCGGGGTCCTCCTCCCCCGCCCGCACCCGGTCGAGCGCCCGCTGCATGGGCGCCCGCTCCCCGCACGACATGCAGACCACATCCCGCATGGTGCCGTGCACCTCGACGACGATCGCGGGGTCGGAGCCCGCGGCCTGGTGCAGCCCGTCGACGTTCTGGGTCACCAGGGTGTCGAGCTTGCCCCGGGCCTCGAGGGCGACGAGGGCCCGATGGCCCGCGTTGGGCTCGGCCGTCCACGCCGCGTGCTCGAGCCGGCCTTGCCAGGACCGCCGCCGGACCTCGGGATCGGCCATGTAGTTCTGCAGGGTGGCCTGCTTCTCGGCCTCGGGGTTGAGGGTCCACACCCCCCGAGGACCCCGGAAGTCGGGGATGCCGCTGTCGGTGCTGATGCCCGCGCCCGTGAGCACGACCACCCGCTGGGCCTCGTCCACCCAGCCGCGCACCTCGCTCGCGTCATCGGTCATCGCCGGGCACGCTACCCGCCGCCCGAGTGACACGCAAAGATATTTGTGGAGATCAAAACATCATCTGATCACTTGACACAGCACCTACAACCCGGGAAGCATCGTAAGGACCTCGACGGCGAGCCCCCAAGCGGCGCCTCGCCTCCGACCTTGCCGCCAGTTGGAGATCCACCGGATGCAGTTCTGCGACATCCCCGCGAACGAGCGCACGATCCACGTCGTCCCCTGGTCCGACCCGGTGGTCGACCAGGTCGGCTACGACCCCCGGACGCTTTATGTCGAGCAGTTCTGGCTCGGCATCCTCGGCCCGAGCGCCACCTGGCTGCTGCGCTACCTCGTCAACCGCCTGGACCGCGAGCCCCGGGGGTTCGACCTCGACCTCCTCGAGTGCGCGCTGTGCCTGGGCCTCGGGCGTCGCCCGGGCTCCACGGCGGCGTTCCCGCGCACGATCTCCCGCTGCTGCCAGTTCGGCGCCGCCCGCTTCTGCGGCCCGACCAAGCTGGCGGTGCGCCGCATGCTCCCGCCCCTGTCCCGCCGGCAGATCGCCCGCCTGCCCCCTCGCCTGCAGGACGACCACGCCGCCTGGGTCGACCAGACACCGACGAACGTGGCGCAGGCGCTGCAGGACCGGGCCCGCCAGCTCGCCCTCAGCCTCATCGAGCTGGGCGAAGACGGCCCGGGCACCGAGCGCCAGCTGAACCGCTGGCGCTTCCACCCGGCCATGGCCAGCGAGGCCACCACCTGGGCGCTCGGCCTTCGGGCCGCCCGCTCCACCGCCCGAGGCTCGACGGCATGAACCCCGGTCGCAACGCGGGAGGCGGGTACCCTCGAATGCCCGGTCGCAGGGCGATCGGTTGCGCCATACGACGTGCGGGGAGGTGCAGTGCTCCGAGTCCCGGCTCTCGCAACCGGCCGCGTGGCGGTCGGGTGGCGCCGCGCGGCGCGGGCCGGCCTCGTGCTCGTCTTGTTCGCCGCCGGGTGTTCGGGGGAGAGCGAGGGGTCCGATGCGCGAGAGGAGCGGGCGGCCGTGACCACCACGACGACCGAACCGGCGCCCGAGCCGGAGCTGCGCCCGCGGGCCGACGCGCTGCCGGTGGTGACGCCGACACCCCGGGACATGCGTTGGCTCGGCCATGACGTGTCCGTGCCGGCGACGGTGACGGTGCAGCTGGCCGATGGTGTCGACCAGGGCACCCAGGACGCGGTCAGCGAGGCGCTGGCCACGGCCGGGGCCACCGAGGTCGACGTCGTCGCGGCCGACCGGCCGGTGGATGGCCGGGGCGCGCGTGACCGGGGCCGGCGGCTCACGGTGTCCGTCGGAGGGCTGGACGATCCCGACACCGTCGCCACCCTCGCCGCCGTGGGGTTGACCGTGCCAGCCGACCTCGGCGAGGAGGGATACGCGCTGGCCGCGTTCCGGCAGAGCGACCGGAACGACCGGGTGATCCTCGCCGGCGCCGGGGCCGCGGGCTCCTTCTACGCGGCCCAGACCCTGCGCCAGCTCGCCGGCGATGGGGTCGTGGCCGGTGTCGGCGTCATCGACCATCCGGCGATGGCCCACCGCGGGGCGATCGAGGGCTTCTACGGCAGCCCGTGGACACCCGCCGAACGCCTCGACCAGCTCGAGTTCTACGGGCGCTTCAAGCTCAACACCTACATCTACGCCCCCAAGGACGACCCCTTCCACCGCGACCGCTGGCGCGAGCCGTATCCGCCCGATGTGGCGGACCAGCTGGCGGCGCTGGTGGAGGCGGCCGATGCGAACCATGTCCGCTTCACGTTCGCCGTGTCGCCCGGCGTGTCGATCTGCTACGGCGACCCGGCCGACCGGGATGCGCTCGTGGCCAAGCTCGACGCCATGTACGCGCTCGGCGTGCGCTCCTTCTCCGTCGCGCTCGACGACATCGACCACACCCGCTGGAACTGTCCCGGCGACGCCGCCCGCTTCGGCGCCCCGTCCACCGGGGCGGCCGCCCGAGCCCAGGCCGATCTGCTGAACGCGGTGCAGCACGACTTCATCGCCGGCCACGACGGCGCCCGCCCGCTGCAGCTGGTCCCCACCGAGTACCACGGCACCCACGACAGCGAGTACCGCCAGCAGTTGCGCTCGCTGCTCGACCCGGCCGTCGAGGTGATGTGGACCGGCGCCTACGTCGTGCCGGACCAGATCACCGTGGCCCAGGCCCAGACCGCGCACACCCTGTTCGGCCGGCCGGTGTTCGTGTGGGACAACACGCCCGTCAACGACTTCCCCCGCACCACGGGCCGCCTCATCCTCGCCCCCTACGCCCGGCGGGAATCCGGGCTGTCGGGCGACATCACCGGCATCGTCCTCAACCCCATGAACCAGGCGGCGGCCAGCAAGGTCCAGCTCGTCGGCGGGGCCGACTTCACCTGGAACGACGCGGCCTACGACCCGGCCCGCGCCCAGCGGGCCGCGGCCGAGGACCTGGCGGGCGGCGACGCCGCCACCGTGGACGCGCTGCTCGCCTTCCTCGACCTCGAGAACCTGGCCCCCACGTCGGCGCGCTCGGGCATCGTGTCCCAAACCCAGGCGCCCGCGCTGGCGACGCTGGTCGACGGCTTCCACACCACCTGGCGCAGCGGCGACGGAGCCGGGGCGGTCGCCGCCTTGCGGCCCTACGCCGAGCGGCTGGCGGGGGCGCCGGCGCTCATTCGCGCTCACGTCGTCGACCCAGCGTTCATCGCCGACTGCGGGCCCTGGCTCGACGCCACCGCACTGTGGGGCAGTGCGCTCCTCGCCACCCTCGCCGGCCTGGCGGCCCAGGCCGGCGGCGACGGGGCCACCGGCGAGGCCCGGCTGGCCGAGGCCGCCTCCCTGGCCGGACGGGCCGCGACCATCTCCACCATCCCGGGCGAGACCCGGCCGCAGGGCCCG
>Ga0209382_10000890_pt1 | contig 48212 bp, 59 predicted proteins | sample SoiMetdeltSBSDD5_FD_187599 | JGI IMG/M metagenome (GOLD analysis project Ga0209382, IMG submission 187599) | Bulk soil microbial communities from a Populus tree surrounding site in Tennessee, USA - Soil MetaG P. deltoides SBSDD5 (SPAdes) (version 2) | ecosystem: Environmental > Terrestrial >...
AGTTATGTGCAGAACCATCGTAAGACCTCCGCGAGATTGCGAGTTCAACGTCGCCACCCAGGCCAAGCAAGTCACAACTGGGTGCCAATATGGCCTTGTGATTGTGTAACGGGGCAGTGGGCAATTATATACACCCAATGCAACGGGAAGTCTGACATGGGCGCGGATTGCTGTGTTCACGGAACAACTTTTGAAGGTCTGTCGGCGGAGTATAAGCGCCGACTGTGGCTCGTCATTGCGATCAACGCCTCTATGTTTCTAGTGGAAATGGGTGCGGGCGCATTAGCCGGGTCGCAAGCGCTTCAAGCCGATGCACTCGACTTTTGGGCGACGCCACGACCTATGGCATCAGCCTTGCTTCAATTCAAATCCGCGCACGGGCAGCAATCTTGAAGGCTTTGAGCCTTACCGTGATGGCGCTTTGGGTCCTTGGCTCAACGGCGTACCACGTTATCGTCCTCGGCATACCCCGCGCTGAAATCATGGGGGCAATTGGTATTTTGGCGTTGGCAGCCAACGTGGCGAGCGTGCTTATCCTCGTGCGTTACAAAGACGGCGACGCCAACGTACGTTCTGTTTGGTTGTGTTCGCGCAATGACGCTATCGGCAATGTCGCGGTTATGGCCGCCGCTTTGGCAGTTTGGGGCACGGCCACGAAATGGTCTGACCTTTTAGTAGCCGCGATAATGGCGGGCCTATTCCTCACGTCCTCGATCCAGATTCTGCGGCAGTCTTTTCGGGAAATACGCGAAGGCCGCGCCGTTCCGGCAGAATAGGAACCGATGCAACAAGGATGATGCATGTCCGCTTTTGGCCCATAGCAGACATGGGCTGTTGCACCGCACCTGTCCGCTTTCGGAGGTAAGCGGACATCATCTTCTCGACATCGCAGATTGTTCCGAGGTGTGCTTTACCCCGCAGCACAGACGCTTCTCAAGCCGCGATTGACTCGCTGACAGTCGTCGGCGATCAGGCTGCCTTTTCCCGCTGCGGCAGTAGCTCACGCTCTTATTTTTGAGCGGGCCGCGGTCAAAGCGAATGACTCAGAGGAGGGCGTTCAGATCGCGTTTACGCTCGAATCCGTGCCGATGGAATGTCTGCCAAACCTACGGGATTGGCGTTCGCTTGAGGTCGATGACCCGCACGAGACCGTTACTGGCATCCGCCAACATACCGGCTTGCCTTGCCCCCGGTAGATCGCGAATGTATTGCGCAACGATCGCCACCACCGCCATGCGGTCGTCGCTCCCGTTGGGCAGATTAACGACAATCTGTTCAGTTCCGGCTGGGTCAAATACGGGTGGGTTTCCTGGATTCCAGTGTACAACCGTTCCGCTTAAGATCTCGGTCATGACCTACCCCCAAAGCCTGTTGTGAACACGCTGGAGTTGCATGGCAGTATAAAGCTTTGGCGTGTGTGAGCACGACACAGAGCGTCAGCTCTTACTTCAGGAGACGGCCGGACGGGGATGGATACGGTACGGGCCCCTTGCCTGCAACGAACGTTTCCGAAATAACGTCACAATGGATCAGCTGAAGCGTTTTCGCCGCCGCTATGTCTATCCATTGTTCAGGCCAATCGTCCCGTATCGGACGAGCACCATCGCCTCTGTCACTGTTTATTATAGGAAACACCTAGATGGGGGTGGTAGGAGAATCGGACATTGGTTCATCCCATTTCTGCACAGCCGCGGGATGCCCAAACAGCCTCGCATCTTCGAATAGTGCGCGGGTCCAGGCTTTATCGGCTTTGCCCTGCTGGCACATAACCTTTGCGAGAGTTTGTGCCTTGCGGACGTTAATCCCGAAGCTGTGGCCGCCTGCCGCCGTACGGTCGAGGCCAACGGGCTTTCGGGCCGCGTTTCGGTCTATTGCTCGGACAATCTCAGAAACATCCCGGCCACCGAACGTTGGGACCTCGTCGTATCGAACCCTCCGCATTTTGCCGAGGACTATCTTCTTGGCGCACCTACCGCTGAATATGCCGGCGACTTGCGCGCTCACGATCTGAATTGGAACGTTCATCGAGAGTTTTTCGCGAACATCTCACGATTCCTGAATCCGAGTGGCGTGATCCTGCTGCAGCAAAATACAGCTGGTTCGACGGCCGACACCTTCAAAAGCATGATCGACGAGGCAGGACTCGAAATCATATTTGTGCAAGGCAGTCCCGGACAGAGGACCACTGATGCACGAATCTACTGGATCGGGATTAAGCGGGCCGGAGACACGACACCCAGTTGGGCAATACAGCTTTGAATACGAGCGTAATTTAAAGACGCCTTCAGGGTACGAGGGATGTATGCGATACGGAGTCTATAAATAGATCCCCCGTATCGTATCTCCGTATCCCGCAGTCCCGTATCGGTATCGAATCTTCCCTAATGATCCAAAGCGGACGAAATAAAAAAACATAACAAGAACAGTCGTTTCCCCTTGGGGCAATTTACTCGCACTGACCCGCTGTCAATATCCGCGTGGATGACTTTCACCTTGTCGCTAGTCGGAGTTCGCTATGCACAAACATAACAGGCGTGCCGTATTGACAGCATTGCTTGGCTCAGTAGCTGGAGCGGTCGTCCTTTATAAATCTCCTGCCCTCGCGCAGCCGGGTAGTGCGCAGCCAGTTGGCGCTGGTGAGCCGGGCTCAGTCACCGCGATTGACACTCTGCTCGATCCCGACGCTACGATGATCGGGCGCGCGGTGGCTGCCAATGAGCGTCTGCGCAAGAGCTTCCCCGAAGGCTTTGCTTTGGGTAAGGAGCATCAACCACACATCTCGGTTCTGCAGCGGTATGTCAAAACGCAGGACCTGAACAAATACTACGACGCAGTTGGCAAAGTGCTGGCCGGGGAGAAGCCGACCACCTGGAAGCTAAAGGCGTACAAGTACTATTATCTCCCTTGGAAAAATATCGGCCTTGCTGGGATTGTTATCGAGCCCACCGACGACCTTATCCGGTATCAACAGAAACTGATCGATGTCGTCACCCCATTCACGGTGGAGACGGGCACTGCATCGGCGTTCGTTACGACGAAAGAAGACCCCGAGATCAATCAACCGACCATAGATTACGTCGCGAATTTCGTCCCGAATGAAACGGGCAAGAAGTTCAACCCGCACGTGACTATTGGTCTCGCCTCGCAGGATTACCTAAAGAAGATGCTCGACGAGAAGTTCGAGGCTTTCACGTTCTCACCGGCCAAGGCGTCTGTTTATCATCTCGGCAATTTTGGCACGGCGCGGAGGTTGCTCAAGAGTTGGGAGCTGTGAAGGGTGGGGCCGTTGTGTGTATTACTTCTTCCCGGTCGTCGTCGTCATCAGGTACGAAACCACTGCCACCGCACGTTGGGCATTGCCGTTCATCGTCCGTGCCTTTTTCGACGACACCATCACCGTTGCAGTCTGGACAGGTTTTCATGGGTGCGCCTCATGGGATTTCACCAACACTGCTGCGATTATATTCGCTGGTGCTTCGCTGATGTAGCGGCCTCTTCGATAAGTCTTGGAAGTTCCTTCATCGTCGCTTGCGACAATGCCTTAGGCACGGTCGCCATCCTTGGCGTGCAAGTTCGGGAACAAGAACACTAGTGGAAGCGCAAGCGGCCCAATAATCGCGGCAATCCACGCCCAAATTTTGAAGGAGCGTCCTCGACGCTCAGCAATTCGGCCGGCAAGATAGATCGAACAGACCATCAGCAATACCAGCGCTATGTTGGTGCTCATTGCCCAAGCTCCGATGCTGCGTTGCGCTAACCATAGCATGACCCAAAGCGGGCATTCACTAGCTCGCCACGCCCTTCAAGTGGGCGAGTTGAGCCGATACCCTAGCCTGAGCCTCGAGGGAGGCAGTGAGACGGCGCAAATTCATCAGTTCAATGGCGAGTGCAGCGGCATCTGCCGGACCGCTGGGAGATGAAAGGGGCAGTCATGGCTGTAAAGCGTATCGGTTTGCTTACCGGTGGCGGTGATGTCCCTGGGCTTAATGCCGTTATCAAGAGTGCCGCGTATCGCAGCAGCGAGAACAACATCGAAATCTTTGGCCTCCGTCGCGGCTGGGAAGCGCTTACGCATCTCAACGTCGATGACCCGGCTAGCCGCGCGCATTACGTCATTCAGCTTACTCGCGAGAACACGCGCACAATCGACAGGCACGGCGGTACCGTGCTCCACACGAGTCGCACCAACCCTGCCAAAGTGCGAAATCTACCCACCCATCTGGCCGGCAAGAATTTTCCGGCCTCAGCGAGTAAAGACGGCGTCGCGACCAAGACTTGGGACCTCTCCACCCAAGTGGTTACCAACCTCTCGGCTCTCGGCATCGAACACCTGATCGCGATCGGCGGAGATGACACGCTAAGCTATGCCGCCAAACTCCACCAACTCGGCATCAAGATCATTGCCATCCCGAAGACCATGGACAATGACGTGCGCAACACCGAGTACTGCATCGGCTTCTCCACTGCAATCACGCGCGCCAGTGATGCCATCCAACGGCAGCGGACCACTGTTGGCTCACATGAGCGGATCGGCGTATTTCGCGTTTTCGGGCGTGATGCAGGATTTACGGCACTCTACACTGCGTATGCCACCTCGATCCGCTGCGTTATCCCCGAGCACAAGGCGAACCTTGAAAAACTTATCCGGCTACTCCTTGACGACAAGCGCACCAACCCGAGCAACTACGCCCTGGTCGTACTCAGCGAGGGCGCCATGTGGGACGGCTATGCGGTGCACGAACGCGGCGAGCCGGACGCATACGGACACCGCAAGAAGGCGAACGTGGCCGAAGTGCTCGCCGACGAGATCAGAAAGCGAACTGGTGAGGAGACGATCACCTCCGACCTCACCTATGATCTGCGGTCGGGCGATCCAGACTTTATCGATAAGCTGGTGGCACTGACGTTTGGCAACATGGCTTACGATGCAATTCTCGATGGCGAAAGCGGCCTGATGTCTGCGCTGGTGGATGGCCGTTTTGACCTCGTGCCGATTCCCGACCCCAAGCTTGGCCCGCGCAGAGTGGACGTTGCCAGCATGTACAACACGGAACGCTACCGACCTATTTATTCGCACAAGCGCGGTCTGCCAATCTTTCTAAACCGCGCATTGTAGACAGCTCAGTGATCGGATCGGAGCCGAGTGACTTCCGCCGTCGCCCAGACATTCCTTTTTGGACCGCATATGTCCGCTTTCGGGGGCAAAGCGGACATGGGTTGGTACACTGCAAATGTCTGCGTTTGACCCAAAGCGGACATTGGGCCTTCCGAACCCGATTATTTAACTCATACGGGAATAGATCCGGCCCGGCGGCTTTTTGCACAAGCTGTTGGGGCGCCCAACTACAACTACTGAATTGTACACAAAGGGAACGTTGAAAAAATCTACTTACAGGCGGACGTGACGCGAACGTTAGTCACGTATGGCGAGGTTTATTCCGAAGTAGCTCAAGCCTCCGGCGACGATGACACCGATCCAGCTTACCCACATCGGCACCGTCCAGCCGCCGACTACGGCCGGCCACCCAAGAAAAATTCGTAACACATGAAACAGCGCTACTACTCCAAAGATCACGCTGGCTATTATCGTGAAGGTTCTCTGTTTCATTGCTCAATGTCCTCGGAAGTCGAATAATTCGGTAAAGCGGACATGACTTTTGCGCTGCGGACTGTCTGCTTTTGACCCAAAGCGGACATCGGGGTCGCCGATGGGCATATTCGGCGACTTGCAGCGTTTGACGCTATTAAGGGCGAGACCAAGAAAACTCACAATGTGCGAACAAAGCCGCCTGATGAGTGTTTTTTGATGCCAGGTCAATCGCCTGCTGGCTAATAAATGCTATGCCTAGTTTCGGAAAAAACGAGAATGTCATTATCGACCAAGGGTCCACTTGAACGGCTGAAATCTGCTCGGTGAAAAACTGAGTGATGATACCCTCGGCAGCCGGAACCGGCGGGAGTTGAGGCAAGCCGGCTTCCTTGGCCTGCTTTTGCAACTCAGCATCCTCGGGTAATTCGGTCCACGAAACGGTGATATTCTTTTTGTTCGAGTCGACAACAAAGGTCGGTTTGCCACGGTACCCGTCTTTTGTTGGACCTTTCAGACGTGGTTCGATCTTTCCAGATTGACTGTTGGCCGAAGCATTAATGCGATCAGTAGGCGACACCCCATACGCCATGCTCACGCCCTCGGGTTTTTCACATGAGATCGTCACGAGTGGTTCAGCAATGGCCTTCGGGGAAAGTGAGATTGCGAGAATGGCAGAGAGAGCAAAGGGTCTGAAATCCATAGCCAACCTCCAAGCGCCAAAGCTGAAGACTAGCACAATCCCGCTGGCGGCGTGGACATGGGCAGCCATTGGCCCTCAGGGATATTCATTCACGCCATCGAATATCTGCCATTCACGCGGCGGCAACGGTTCAATGGAAATTTTCTTTGTAGCGCTGGTCACAATCAGTATCGTGGTGGTGTTGCACTTCGAGGCTGGGAAGCGGGTCTAACCCATGGATGCACAGAAAGATTGCGCACTCGACCAGGTAGAATTCGAAATGCTCATTCATGAATTTTCTGACGAAGCATTGGAAATTCAGGCGGCCCCAAAAGGCGACCAACCGATGAGGAACACCACCCTCTATTACATGTACTGCACGGCAGTGTTTTTTTGTCCTGGCCCGTAACGGCGTCCTGCCGATGCCTCGGCCGCGACCATAGATCATTCACCATTCTTCGCTGAGTGGCCTCGGATGTCCGCTTCTGGATTCAAACCACGCCCGGCAAGGGCTGGTTCACGATCCTGCGGCTCTACAGCCCGCTGGAATCGTTCTTTACGAAAGGGTGGCGGCCGAGCGAGATCGAAGAGGTCGCGGCCACAACCGGACGGCGATGACGTGTCGCTAGTCGCCAACGGTTAATGTTGAACCTCTCGGATGTCCGCTTTTGGCCCTTAGCGGACATTGGTGTTTGCACTGCGAATGTCCGCTTTCGGGGGTAAAGCAGACATGCCGTTTGCGGCGTAAACGTCTGCTTTTGACCCAAAGCGGACATCAGCGCGTTCTTGTACTTGCTATTTTGATGATGACTTTTAGGGCCACGAGGTAATCGGCAAACGCGCGCTTGCCGCTTGGCGAAAGATCGTAAATGGTTTTCGGTCGTTCTGTTAGAACCATGCGGCTGTGAAGGTAGCCCGCCGAACTCAATTTACGAAGATGTGCATCGAGATTGCCGTCAGTCACACCCAGCGCGCTCTTCAGCTCGCTGAAGGTGTAGGCCCTGGCACTGAGTAAAGCAGCAATGCGGGTACGGAGTGTCTGATGAAAAACCGGATTGAGAACTGGTGCACGCTTCATCGAATTTACTGCGTGAGCTCCAGCTTGCTCGCCGCTGCGTTCCACCGGAACATAGGTTTTCCACGGACAAAGTGAACGCCACCCAACCAGTAATCGAAATCGAGATACATGGAGGCATCAACTGCTCCCGCCAGGACTTGGCATCCGTTCTCGGTCAATGACAGCCGTTGTTGGAGAAACTCTGCCCCCGGCAATGCAAGCTCCGGCGGGGATACGAACTCTCCGTTGGGATCGCAACGCAGAAGCGGTTGCCGCACGTTGCAGAAGCTTTGAATGTGCTGGAAAAAGCTCCAGTCACCAAGAAACAGGTTTGTCTCAAGGTCCATGTTGGCCGCAAATAGGCGTCCAGGCCTACCTATGCCGTCGGAGATCAATTGAAGAATCTGCTGGTCAGTACGTCCGAGCCCGTTTGATACAGACGGGATCTCCTGCAAATGCCGCAAGAGGGCCGCCTTCATGAAGGGAAAAACGCGGAGGTCCTGCTGCAAATATGTCTCAATCTCTCGTGGATCAGGGGACCGAAAAGCCGCCCAGCCGGCTTGAGCGAGTTCTAGTTGTGCCGGCGTTACTGGCACTCTCTTATCGATTAGGGTCGCTATCTGTGCCGGGTCAAGCTGACCCAAACCGCGAAAGGGCAGGATACCGGGAAATGCATCGACGCAAATGATACCGAGCTGTGTATGGCTTATTTCCGCGTCGGCAAACCAGTCCAACACCTGAAGAATCTGAAGCTGATCCAACAGGTCGTGTTCAAACCAGAGCGTTACCCCATCATAGTGCGCCGCCGCTGCGAGATGGTCGTCTCTCAGGCGGAAGTCGCGAAGAACTTGGTCGTGGGGCAATGCCGGCCCGGAGAGATAATCGGCTCTGACCTTTGATGTCGCTGCGAGATCCAGCCCTGTTGGAAATGGTCCGTCGACCATTGGATCGCGCCATGGCAAGACATCCCCGCGAATATTGGACTGCTTCAGCGCGTCCGCTGCTACGTCGCCATTGGTGATGTGGAGGTGCGTCTTCATGGCGATTACTCTGCAACTCAGAGTCACTCTATAACACAGAGTTTATTGGGGATTGCAATCTGTTACAGCGACCCCCCTCGCACGCAGGGTGCCCAAACGCGACATCAACTCTCTTCCTGATCTTCGCGCTTCTTTGCGGGTCCGCCCAAAATCCGATACTCGGGCCGATGAGGTGATCGAATAACAAGGAGATGTCTGCTTCTGGCCCTTAGCGGACATTGGTGTTTGCACTGCATATGTCCACTTTCGGGGGCAAAGCGGACATGACGATTGCACTGCGCAATGTCTGCTTATGACCCAAAGCGGACATGTCCACCCGCTAGTGCTAGATTAAGTCGATACCGTGCTCTGTGTTAAGCCGTGCGGGGGCGGACCATGAGGCGACGTGAGTTTCTCAGCCTTGCAGGTAGTATGGCAGCGGCCCGGCCACAGCTGCGCGCATCATCGGCCAAGCCGCTACGTTGATGTGTGCCTTGTGAAAGCGGGATTACTGGGTACATTTCTTCTGACCCTCGCGACGACGCCCGCGGCGCCGCAAACGCCGCTCAATGAACTTATTGCACGCGCAAAGTCGCTTGAACTTGATACGCCCTATGTGCCGCCACCTGGTGACCCATTAGCGCATCATGCAGCCGGCTACGCCAAGGTTATGTGCTCGGCCGTGTTCATAACCGGTGTTGCACCGGATTTTGCTGCTGAGAATGTCGGATTTTTCACTGCGCCTTATGAGGTCCGGGCAATCCTCGGTAAGCCCGTGATCGACCGTTCCAACCAAGCGGTTCACGTTACGCTTCCGAACGGGATAACACGGACTGCCAAATATCTCGGAAGCCAGGGATGTGTGACGCTGCCGTTTGGTGAGAGCGCGGTTCATTTCACGCCGATGGCCGTGAAGAGCCAATTGTCCGATTCGGCCACCGAGCCTTGGCCGATGGGCGATGTACTGCCGAAGGAGGCACTACCGGCCGAGATCGACGCGGCAAAGCTCAACGCTGCCGTTGAAGCGGCTTTCGAGCCGCCCGAGAGCTTGACTGCGGCCTTCATCGTCACCTGGAAGGGCCGCATTGTCGCCGAGCGCTATGCCCCCGGCGTGGACATGCGCACTCCACTGGAAGGTTGGTCCATGGGGAAGAGCATTACCGCAACGCTGTTTGGCATCCTGCTCAAAAAAGGCGTCTATAAACTAACTCAGCCTGCCCCGATCCCGGAATGGCAAATACCGGGCGACCCCCGCGCCAAAATCCGCATAGAAGATTTACTCCACATGTCTAGTGGACTTCGGATCAGAGCCCCTCAAGATCCCGACTACGATCCGTCTGGTCCCTATCCGGATCATCTCTTTCTTTACACAGGAGGAATGGATTCATATCACTATGCGGCCACACGTCCGCAGCAATGGCCACCCAACACAGTTGGCCGTTACCGCAACACCGACCCAGTGTTGATCAGTTACCTGATCCGGCTCGCCGTCGAGAAAGGCGGTGAAGAATATTTGTCTTTTCCACAGCGGGCGCTGTTCGACAAGATCGGCATTCGCACTATGCGGATTGAAACGGATCCGTTCGGAAATTTTCTCGGACAGGGCTACGAGTTGGGCTGCGGGCGCGACTGGGCGCGGCTCGGCAATCTTTATCTCCAGGACGGTGTTTGGAACGGCGAACGCATTCTGCCCGCGGGCTACGCGAAATTCGTCAGCACAGCGGCACCGGCTTGGGTGGCCGACAAGCGTCCAATCTATGGTGCCTTTTTTTGGATCAATGGTGCTGGCCAGTATCCCGTCCCGCGAGAGTCCTATTACATGGCGGGTGCAGGCGGCCAAATTACGATGATTGTGCCATCCCATGATCTTGTTGTGGTACGTATGGGCCACTACAAAGGGGAAATACCCGGAGCTGCAGCTTTACACAAAGCGCTTACGCTGTTGATCGAGGCTATCCGGAGGCACAACTGAAAAGCAGTGCACAGACGAAACGCAACATTGTGGCCGTAACTGACGCGCTTGATATCTCGCTCGCAGCATTATTGCTCGCTCGTGCGGATACAGTGATCGAATGAGCTAATGTCCGCCTGAGTCCGCTTGTGGTCCTTAGCAGACATCGATTTGTGTAGCGCCGATGTCTGCTTTTGGGGGTAGAGCGGACATCGTGATTGCACTGCGGAATGTTCGCTATCCGTGACTGTTTCCCGTTCAGGAAACCTTGTCGCGTTGATGCGCCTCCGGAGGTCGATGAGTTGCTCCTCCGGCACTTCGATTTGAGGCACAATATCCGCTATTGGCCCAAAGCAGACGTAAACTAGTGCAACGCACGTGTTCGCTTTTGGGGTGCGGCCGACTTCGGCTAGTTTCACCATATTTTTCGGGGGATTTTGGTTTGGGGGTCGGTGCGGCCCACACCCTAGCTGCACGAGCGGCGGGGAAATGGCTGTTCAAAGGGTGCGGCGAATTGGCGTGGCAGCGGCGCGCAAAAAATTGGCGGCAAACCACAAGTCGCTGAGCCAAGGCTTGGAGCATACGTATCAAAGAGAAGGGGAGACCAGAATGCCCTTGGCTTTCGAAATATTTGTCGTGGTCACAAAGTGGGTAGTGCTCGTTGCCATCGCGCACTCGCTCTATCTTACTTTACTCAAATCAAAAGAGTGATCATCGCAGGGCAGCGCTTCGGCGCTGCTTAATGATGCAATCCCGCATCAAGAGACCGGTACTACTCAAGGATGCCACGTGCGCGATACCGCTTCTATTGAAGCAGGTCTCACGTCTTTCGCACAAACACCAAATGGCGGCATGATCGTCGTTGCGGGCGCGTTACCGTAGCGCCATCGCGATCTGATCACAGCAGTGACAGCACGAACAAAGTTACCGACGGTCTACTTCGAACGATCATTTGTCACGGCTGGCGGCTCACATCCTATGGAGCGAATGAAACGGACCAATATCGCCGCGCGGCGATCGCATCTTCAGAGGCGAGAAACCGGCGGACCTGCCAGTGCAAGCTCCGACAAAATACGAGCTAGTTGTTAACTTGAAGACTGCCAAAACGCTTGGACTCGCAATTATCGCCGGCGCTGCTCGCCACTGCCGATGTGGTGATCGAATATTGTACAATGTCCGCTATTGGCCCCAAGCGGACATAACGCTCACGAGCCCCTTACTGCTTTTTCCGAACCTGCTATCCTGCTGCAATCGTAGATGGCGTCGTACGGCTTCAGGGTAGTTACGTGCGCCGGAGGGGGACGCCGTCGATATGCCCGAGTATCTGCGGTACTCCTGTGAGTCTACTCGCACACGACCAAGGCCAGCGGTCCACCGCCGAAGATCAGACGCAGCGGTGGGTTGGAAGCATCGGGCTCACTGCAGCAATCGGCTTGGCCTATTTCCTGACGGCGCGATTTAGCGTCCGTCTGATTCTAGAATCTTCGGGCGTGGCCGTATTCTGGCCCGCGGCTGGTATTTCCGCAGGCATCCTAATCGCGCTCGGACCACGCGCGCGATGGCCGGTGTTGGCCGGGGTGATGGTCGCGACTATTGCGACTCACCTCATCATCAACGATCCCCTCTGGGCGGGCGTCACTTTGGGCCTAGCTAATGGGGCAGAGGCCTTGATTACAGCCGGATTAATCCGGCACTACTTCGGTGAAGATTTCAACCTCGTTCGGCTGCGCCACATTGCTGGCCTGCTCGCCGCAGCAGTCGCCGCGACGACTGTGTCAGGGATCGGGGGAGCGGCAACCTACCGATTGATGCGCGGGCCGTCGGCACCGATGCTCGACAGTTGGCAGCACTGGTTCGCATCCGACTTTGTCGGCATCATCGCTGTTGCACCACTCGTGGTTGGGCTCGCTGCCGTTGTGCGGCGGCCGTCGCCGCGGAGCGAGGTCATTGAAGGTACGTTGGGGCTCCTGGCTCTTGCGTTGGTGACTGGACTTATCATTTCGCTGCCGCGCGTGCTTTGGGAGACAGTGTTTCCGATCACTTGGCTGTTTCCAGTTTTGGTGTGGCTTGCCGCCCGCGACCGACCGGCGTTCTCCGCAGCGGGCGCTTTCTTGGTTTCAATTACGATAGTCGTGACGACAATCTTGGGCATCGGTCATTTCGGAGATCCCAGCCACCCAATCAACGAACGCGTCTTGGGAGCTCAAGCAGGCATTCTGGTTGTAACGGTCAGCGCATACGTACTTGCTGCGTTATTTGCCCAGCGGAGGGAGAGTGCGACACACCTCGCTCACTCAAACGCGATGCTGGAGCGCGAACGAGACAATAAACTGTTGAGTGCGCAGGCGCTTACAGCTGCAATTGTTCATGAAGTGAGGCAGCCCCTGACTGCAGTCTCAGTAAACGGCAGTGCAGCGCTGCAATTTCTTGGCAAGACGCCACCTAAACTTGCAGAAGTACGGGCAGCTTTGAACGATATGATTAGGGACACTCATCGTACCAATGAAGTGTTAGAGGGCATTCGCGCGTTGTTTGGAAAAAGCCATCAGAAGCGAGAGCAGGTCGAGGTGAATGAGCTTATCTTCGGCGTCCTTCAATTATCGCGGAAAGAGTTGGAGGATCATGGCGTTGAGATTCGCCTTGAGCTGGCGTCCGAACTGCCGCTTGTCGGGGGCCATAGGAGGCAATTGGAAGAAGTCATCTTTAACCTCGTCCACAACGCGGTCGAAGCGATGGACGCAACGACGGATCGCGATCGGGTATTGCAGGTGAGAACCGAGCTCAACAGTCATGATGCGATTACCGTGGCAGTGCGAGATTCGGGACCGGGAATTGATCCACAACGACTCGACAGCATATTTGGTGCATTTGTTACAACAAAGTCACATGGCATGGGCTTGGGACTAGCCATATGCCGCATGATTATCGAACATCATGGCGGTCAACTGACTGCGTCATCGGATGGCAAAAATGGCTCGCTGTTCCAATTTGTTTTGCCGACCGAGTTCTCGCGTGACGGAAGCTACTAGTTGAAGGGCGTGTCTTCTGAGGCGAGCTGCCCGTCGATCCACCCCAAAAACTGCAAGGTATTGCGGCTTTTGCGAGGGCGCTCGGCGGCTTGCCGCCACGCTTATGGGAATGATGGTACGTCGCGCCCGCGACGTGGCTCAAGGTTAACAATTGTCGAGCGATGCAACGGAGAGCCAGGGATGTCACGCGCGGGGAGAAGGTTCTTTTGATCAATGATCCCATAATATCTCCGGTAGCATTTCCTCGATCGAGAGCGGCGAAATTCCAAGCTCTCCAAATCCGGGCATCTCTCGCGATGCCACATTGTCGATCTGCATCAGTTCCACTTGGTTCCGGGTGATCGGCGGGCTCGGAAGCATTTCCGCCAACCAAGCCAGCACGTGCCAAGCGGCGAATGGGATTGGAATCAACTTGGGCTTGAGCCTAGCTTCGTGGGCAACGGCTTTGAGCAATTCTTCGTAGGAGTAGACCCGAGGGCCCCCACACTCAAATGTGATCGGATGTTTTTCCGTTCGTTGCAGAGCCCTTGCGATCGCCTCCGCCACATCCTCCACATAGGCTGGCTGTAATCTGGTGAGGCCACGGCCAAACATTGGGTAGATTGGAAGCCGTTCCAGGAGCGTGATGATAGTGGTTATAAATGAGTCGTCCGGTCCGAACATCACCGCCGGGCGGAAGAGAAGTGCATCTGCAAACGCGGCCCGAACGGCCAGTTCGCCTTCGCCACGCTTGCAGACATAGAGCGATGGCGAGGCGGCGTCGGCACCAATTCCTGAAACGTGGATCAGCCGCTCGACCCCGGCGTGGCATGCTTGAGTTGCCAGCTGCTGGGCACACTCGACGTGCAGAGAATGAAAAGTCTCTCTTCCGTGCTCGATGTAAAGACTGACCGCATTCACCACACCGTAAGCGCCAGCAAGCGCACGCGCGACCGATTGTTCGTCGTGAATGTCCGCTTCAACCGATTGAAGTTGCGGATCATCGACAGCAAACATCGTATCACTTCGATCCGGGTGCCTTGATGCAATCCGAACGGAAAACCCACGCTTGCGAAGATGCCGAACGACGCGGCGGCCGAGAAACCCGGTTCCACCGAACACGGCGACGGTGCGCTCGTTCGAGACCGCCATGGCCCAACCTCGCTATCACAAAGCACGCTCCGCTCACTCATTAATGATAATGCCTCGGCCCCGCAGGCGATGGAATCGAGATGCTGCTGCTGCGGTGCATGAGTCCGCTTTTGCCCTTAGCAGACATTTCAAGGAAGTAAATGTCCGCTTTGCAAAGCGGACATCAGTGATGCCGACCAGATGACGTGGGAACGCGCGCGGCATCCAACTGAGCGTGCTTCCGCCATAACGTTTCCTAAATTTTGCAAGACCCTGGAATTGAGGGGCGATAAGCGACCAAATGAGGTGCGACATGGAGTCGGGCACCGTTATCGCGATCTTGCCATGCAACGATCTCGACGCGTCCGAGCGTTTCTACGGTCGTCTCGGGTTTTCACGCATTGAAGGACGACCGCCTGAAGAATTGGAGACCTACCGGATGCTGTCGAATGGCAAGGGGCGACTTCATTTGACGGCCGCGGTTGAGGGTTGGCTTGTCCCAAGGAGAAATCCTTTCGGCCTTTATTTCTATATGGAGGACGTGGACTTTTGGGCCACCGAATTCCGGGGCGAAATTATTGATAAGAACGCTCCGGGGAATAAACCATGGGGTACATATGAATTTGCGGTTGCTGACCCGGACGAGACATTAGTCCGCGTCGGCTGGCCGAGCCACCTTCGCAAGTCTTTCCCGAACGAAGGTGTTTGACGTCCGCTACATCGCCTAATCACTTGCGTCAAAGACAGCCGCGAATGAATTGGCTACAGCCGGATCAGCGAAGCACCAGCGAATAACACTGCCATTTGCATCATGCCGCCTCTGGCCGCGCACCAATTAGAGGGGTGTGGTAACATGCGCATGAGGCGCACATGAAAACCTGTCCAGACTGCAACGGTGATGGTGTCGTTGAAAAACGCACGGACGATGAACGGCAATGCCCAACGTGCGGTGGCAGTCGTTTCGTACGTGACGACGACGGCCATGAAGAAGTAATAAAGACAAGCATCAAATGACTGCGCGAATACGTAAGCGTCACTGACGTGAAAATAGAAATAAAAATTTCGTACGTATTACAATGTCGATTGGTCGCGCCTATGTGCCGGCTACCGCGCCCAGCACAGCGACGTCTTCTTAATCACATCATGTGTTAGAAAACGAAGAGCGCTCGAGGTGCTGGGTCGGCTCATCGGAATGTCGAGCGCCATCTCGTTAGATCGCAGGAGCGAGCATGGGCACACTTACGCCAGAAGAGACTGTGCGCGAGCACAACCGAGGAAGGAAAGCTGCCGGTGACGGTCGCTCACGTTATTGGTGTGAGCCTTGGGCATACCCGTTCGAATCCGATGAACATTATGAATTGCGTAGACAGGCGTTCGAGCAGGGCTACAGTGATCAATTTCAACAACACAGCCAAAACTAGAGTCAAATTACGTTATCATGATTGGCGAATGTGAGATTCAAACTAACAGAGTAGAGCGCTCGATGAACGACGCATTTTGCGCATTCTGGCATGGGCAGATGGCCTATGAGAACGGTCGGGTCAAACGGTTTAAAACCGAGCACGCCGCTTGGGAATTTCTCGCCCGCTGCGATGCGGCGGGAAAAATCATACATTGAATAGTGGCATCTCAGTTGGTGGCCTTTTTCAAATGTCCGCTTTTGGCCCATGGCAGACATTTGATTTTGCATCGCGCATGTCCGCTTTCGAGGGTAAAGCGGACATAACTTTTCGCGGTGCGAATGTCGGCTTCTGACCTGAAGCGGACATTACTCAATGGGCGTCCGGTTTGGGCACTTCTATTCCACGCCCATCGCATTCGTGAGTCTTGTTCCGCGAGGTGCGGATCGAATCCCGAGTAGCTTTGCCGCTAGTACGGCTTCCACGCTGATCGGCTAGCGTTTGGATAATGAGTTCGCGCTCGACCTCAGCAATCGAACACCGACAAGGCGCCTGAAAGCTTCGATCTGGTCTGCAGAAAACTCACAAACTTAGGCGAACTTTCCGGAAGCGTAAGAATCTCTTTGCAAGCGAAAGTTCGGGCAACTTGATCCCCGAGACATTCAGTTTCTGATCATAGGCTGAGTCGGCGTTGGGGAGGCGGTACAGTGTTGCCGTGACAGCGGTTTCTTCTTTGCCTTGTGAGGTGGAACAGGAAGCAATGCGAATTCAATCTGGAAATGTCTGCTTTTGAGTCGGTACGATGGCGCCGTCGATGCGTGATTCGCGAGACAACCAATGGCATTTTTCAGCAAGCGGACGCTTAGCCCGAGGGAACGCTTCGAGAGCGTGCTGAGGGAAAAGCAGGCGGCCCGTGAGAATCTCGCCGAACGGCTGAACGCTGCCGAAGCAACGCTTCGGGAAAGACATGATGCGGCTGAACGGCTGGCGATTGCCGGTGCCACCGACGCCCAGCTTGATCGAGCAGAGACCGAGATGCGTGCCGCCGAAGACCGCGCCAAGACACTACGGGCGGCATTGGGGCAACTCGACGAGCAGATCGTTGCGACCGAACGCGAACTGGCCGACGCCAAGGCGCAGCGCGATCGCGACATGATGGCCGATGAACTTGGGAGGATGGTCGCGGCAATCGAGCGAGCCGCGCCGGGATTTGATGACGGCGCCACAGCACTGGTGGCGGCCATAACACAAAGTGCAGCGTCAGTGCTGGAGGCAACCAACTTCGCAGCGAACGTGGATGCCGTGCGTCGCGAGGTTCTCTTGGCGGCGCAATTAGTTTGCACGGAACTACGATCCACTGCGGTGCAGACACGCGCGGGCAATACGAACATTGCGTCCCGCACGGCGTCCGAGCCAGAGCTGCTGCGCCCGCCCGAGAATGAACACCAACTGGTTTATACGCTCAACCCCCTGCTATGGCGGGAGAATGGTGAGGTGCGGCACGTGCCGGCCTATGCTCGGGTCGAGCTGCCAAAAACGTTGCTGCTGGTCGCGCTGCGGCACCAGCATGTGGACTACCTAAACGCCCGGCGTGTGCAGACCTTGATGAAGGTTCACGGTAGTGGACTGTTCCAAGCACCGCCCCATGCCGACGATCCTCGACTCGTCGACCTCGATGCTCTCGCCGCATGTGACCAGGAAACCGCCAAGGCCGATCATGCTGCGTGAGCGCCGCTTCTTGCATTAAACGGGGCGGACCTTCTTGGTTTTAACGGCCGCTCAGTTCGCCTTGCGGCGCAGGAAGGCCGGAATATCGAGAACGTCCTCGTCGATCGAATTGTGCACCGGAGAGGACCGGTCATACGAATCGAGGCCCTGCGGAGCCGCCTTGCGGGCATATTCCGACGCCGGCGATGCTGGTCGTGCTTCGGGGTCGCGGGTCGTCGGGCGCAGCGGCGGACGATCGAATTGCGACAGCGGTGCACTGCGTTCGGTCCGGTCGGGAATGCGACGAATGTCGTTGCGCAGCCTGCCGGCGAGTTCTGTGAGTGCGCAGTCTGCAGACTGCGTCTGCCTCGTCGCGTTGTCGATGCCGGTCGCGACCACCGAGACGCGGACGATGTCTTCCAGGCTTTCGTCGAAGGTGGCACCGACGATGATGTTGGCGTCCTGGTCGGCCTCTTCGCGGATGCGAGTAGCAGCTTCGTCGACCTCAAACAGTGTCAGGTCCTTGCCGCCGGTAATTGAGATTAGAAGGCCACTCGCGCGCTTGATCGAGGGGTCTTCGATCAGCGGATTAGAGATCGCGGCCTCGGCGGCGGTGAGCACACGCTTCTCGCCGGAAGCCTCGCCCATGCCCATCATCGCCTTGCCCTTCTCGCGCACGACAGCACGCACATCGGCAAAGTCCAGATTGATCAGACCTTCCTTGACTATCAGGTCGGTGATGCAGGCCACACCTGAATACAGAACTTGGTCTGCCATGGCGAAGGCGTCGGCAAAAGTGGTCTTTTCGACGGCTACCCGGAACAGGTTCTGGTTCGGGATGATAAGTAGAGTGTCTACCACCTTCTGCAGCTCCACGATGCCGGCTTCGGCAAGGCGCATGCGCCGCTGGCCCTCGAAGTTGAATGGTTTGGTGACCACGCCAATGGTGAGAAGGCCAAGCTCACGCGCTGCCTCAGCAATAACAGGGGCCGCGCCGGTACCGGTACCGCCGCCCATGCCGGCAGTGACAAACATCATATGCGAGCCGATTAAATGGTCTCGGATCGCATTGATTGCCTCTTCGGCTGCGGCGCGCCCTACATCGGGCTGCGAACCGGCGCCGAGGCCTTGGGTCACACGAGTGCCCATTTGGATGATGCGCTTGCACTTGGACATGGTGAGCGCCTGTGCGTCGGTGTTGGCGACGACGAATTCGACGCCCTGCAGTCCTGCCGCGATCATGTTGTTGACGGCATTACCACCGGCGCCGCCGACCCCGAACACGGTAATGCGCGCCTTCATCTCGCGAATATCGGTAATTTTAGCCATGTTTGTTTCACGATTTCACGAGCAAGCTGAGAATGAGAGGACACGGCTTGTTACTTGCAAGCCTTGCGGTCTGCTTCCACTATGGTCGCGGCTAGATGTCCCAGTCGGCGTGCGGCTTGTTCTTGGCCGCCGATCGCGCGGCCACCAATCCGAAGAGCCGTCAACTCGCCTTCAAGCCGCGCAGTCGCTTCCTTGGCCGCCATGGTCTCGGCAGTTGCCTGGAGCAACTCGGTCATCAGCCGATCGGCGCGCTCGCGCTCGCGCTCAAAGTCTGCCCGGTGACTGGCCGCCCTTGCTTCGAGCCGTGCGATCTCCGCCTGCAATATCTCGATCTTTGCCCTTAGTAGGGTGGTGCCTGCCTGGTGAGCACCTGTTGGTCGGGGCGTGTGCTTTATCTCAGCGAGATCAACACTCACCAGCGCTTTCCCATCGTGCGACGGTGTGCGCGGCAACCGGAGTCGCTTCGCAAGCGAACGAGCGGCCCCTGCCGAGATTTTTAGGCGAGCGCCTAGAGCGACATATGTCAGCATCTCAACCGGCATTGGCTCGTCTCCTAGCAACAAGCCGCATACTGCTGAACATGTCGCGCTCGCCGTGAGGTAAATGTGACCACATCATCGCCGCGAGCGACTATGAATGAGTCGGTCAATTAACCCGAGGTAGCATTCAACTGGTGCACGACGTCTGAAAGCTTTTTGCGGAAAGTTTGGGCGAGTTTTGGTGTGAGACAGGCGGCCCGCCCGTTAAGCCGCGTAGCCGCCAGGCTTCGGCACACGAGTGGTCGGCCGGGTCGTCCACGACCTTGAGGGTAAGTTGCAGTTCGATTGGAATCCCGACGGGCTCGCCTGCGAGATAATTATCGCTTGACCACCCAAGTGTCATCACATTTGAAACGGTGTAGCTAAATCCATAACTGAAACTCTCATAACTATAGATAGACGAGCGGGCTTTTTTATTGATGCGCCCGGCAGCGGCATACGCGATTGCTCGTCTGGTTTTCTCTTTCACCGGCTTAGCGAGGCTGGTCTTATGGACATGCTGACTCGGATGCAGACTGGCAGATTCAAGGTCTTCAAACACCCCAAGGACTGGTGGGAGGAATTCCGACTCTATCACCGCAAGGACGGCAAAGTGGTCAAGGAAGGCGACGACCTCATGAGTGCAACGAGATACGCGATCATGATGTTGCGCTTTGCCTCGACCAAGGCTGCCTACGACCGCTTTCGCAGACCGATCGAATATCCACGCGTCGGCTGGTGCTGATTTTCCATCACCTATTCATTGCACCCATCAGGCAATTCATCCGCGTAACATGCGGAGGAGGATCTCGTCTCTGCGTACGAAATGGTGGTGGAGCGCGGCCGCAATATGTGCGGCCAGCAGAATTGCCACGAAAATTCCGATCCACAGATGCGCCGCCAGGAGCCGATTGGAAAGCTGACGGTCTTCCCACCATATTTGCGGCATTTCAAACAAACCGAAGAATGGCACGGGAGCTGGATACGCGGACGTTCCGATCCATCCGATCATGGCCTGTATGACCAACAACGCATAAAGCGCCCAATGAACGCCGCGAGCGCCAAGGCGTTGGAACGCGGGAATTTCCGGCGGCAAGGCAGGTGCTGGATGCTTCCATCGCCAAGCAAGACGAATGATCACAAGAATCAGGATCAGAACCCCAACCGATTTGTGCAGACCATAAAGCGGACCCATCTCGAAATTGGCGATCAGCAATCCGGCTGGAATTTGAAACAGCACCAGGACGGCTGTGAGCCAATGAAGCCATCGGGCGGTTAGAGTGTAGCCGACACTTTTCTGGAGCAGAGTCGCATCAGCCATGTTTCACGAACCTCCAATCGTTCATCAAACGCTAACTTACAAACCGCACGCCAATATCGAAATTCCGGTGGGTATGAAAAAGTTCTTTCCGCATCAAACTATCGACCAGTGGCAGTACTTGGTAGGCGCTGCAGCAATCCCGGCAGGCTGGGCGGCTGCTCGTCCGCAATATACGAAATCGACAACAGACATCTTTTTGAAAACTCATCTCGGCGGTAATCGCTTCGGCGGTGCGTCGCCGGCTTACTAAGGGAAAATAATAATGTCATTTGATAACGTTTGGCACCTCAGTACGGCGCAGGCTCTTGCAGTTGCTTCAGTTGGTGGTGCTGCCGCATCTCCCACGGCGGCAGCCCTTCTTCTTTTAAGGACACGGACGAAACATGTACTTTTTAATTGCAGGATATTGGTTGCTGGATATTTTTACCCATGTGGCAGCCTGTTTTGCGATGCCTTGCGATAGGCCGCCGCATGGGGCCGCAGCCCGACCCTGCGGTCCCTAATTTATTTTGAGATTGGAATAGGGACGCTTCTTTGCGGTGTTTAGTATTGTCAGAGCGCGTTCTGCCCGAACGGCTCTGGTCGCGACACCTGGGCTGCCCGACCGGCAGCCCTTCCTTTTTTCCGTCTGAGTCGTCCACAACGGCACTTACTCAACTTGAGTAGGCGGCAGATAGACAAAGAACCGGCAAGGATTAAAATTTTCGAAATTCCGCATGGAGGTGTCCATGCCCGCATCCACTGTGTTTGACCCAGCGCGATTGGCTCTCAACTTGCCGAAGTGCCCGAAGTGCGGGGTACCGATGTGGCTTAGTCGCATCGAGCCAGACAAACCCGATCACGACAGGCGCACATTCGAATGTCCGCAGTGTGATCAGTCGCATACCGAAGTCGTCAAATACGCTTGAAACAAAAATCAGCACGGCGGCGAACAAACCGTGAAGCCCGATACCCGACACAGTCAGCTACCGGACGATTCTGGTTCTGTTCGGTTGAACAGATGAAATGTTAGTGGCGTGACCAGCGCGCCTTGAAATCAGTCATCGCTTGTTCGCGGGTCGCTGATCGGGTCCGTCGAAAACCTGGATCAAAGTCAAAAATCCGAAGGCACCGGCTGCAACGCTGGCGATTGACGGGACGTTTTAATAAAATTTCCCCGAGTTTTATCGGCCGGGGTCCGAATACTGGGCGCACCACGGATAAGGATCGTAAGGCATCGCGTAGGCGCGTACCCCTTGTTGTTTGTGGGCGCCTTTTGCAGACCTTTGCGGATTGTAAAATTGATTGGGCACACAAAATCCGCCAATGCCGCTCACGGTTGCTCTACACTGCTCAAGGGTGAGGAAGCCGCAATTGGTTTGTCCCAGACCACTATCGCCGGGTGCCTGAAGCAGCGCCGACACCATAACGAGCACCACCGAAACCTTGGTCACAAAGCGCATCTGCAAGCCTCCGCTGGTCGCATTTGAATTGACACCGTGGGCGTATATTTATTCATCCGGCTATCGACGGCCTTACCGCTCTGGCCGTCGAAAACGTGGATCAAAGTCAAGAATCCAAAAGCGCCGGCAGCCACACGCGCTATCGATGGGACATTTTAATAGTCAGTAACGATACCGAGTGCTGCGGCGGCCCGCAGACGCGTAGCCCGGATTGTTGTATTGACTGGGCCTGCAAAATCCACCGATGCCGCTCACGGATGCCTGGCATTGCTGAAAGGTGGAGAAACCGCACTGTTCTGTGCCGCCGCCACCGGAATATTCGGCGCACCATTGAGCATTGGACGTTTGTGTCAGCACCGCTAGCACGATAACGATTGCCGCCATAAGCTTGGTTGCGAAGCGCATCTCAAGCCTCCCTGGTCGTTATGGGACTGGCCAATAAATACATCCGCGAAACAAGACGCGGCATTGGCCGATGGTCCAACTTCGAAAGCCTGAATAAAAGTCAAAAATCCAAATGCGCCCGCCGCAACACGGGCACAGGATGGGACGTTCTAAGGGAAAAAGGCCACCGACTCGCGACTACGGGCAGTTTAATCGTCGTCGAATTGCGTAGAGCCGCTCGTCCCAATAGCGCTTAGTCCTCGAACCGCCATACGTCTTTGAGCACTTTCTTCTCGGCCCTTGCGAAAGAAATTTCATCCCAGGCAACGTAAAGGGCGGAAAAAACGACTAAGGTTATTATTACGACTATCATGATCTCACCAATAAAACCGGCGAGGCTGTCATTGAACCCCGCCGGCAAGTGCAGGGAGGACATATGAAGGTTAGTCCACTGTAATAAGTTTACCGATTTGGAAACGGTTGGCTGTGACGGCAATCACAATAATGGCGAATAGCGGAATGAGCGGCTTTGGTTATTATCGCATCAGTTCGCGCTCACGGCGTTCGCCAGTTGCTTGTCTATTGCCTCGGCAAGCGCGAAGGCGACTGGCCCTGTCATCATTTGGGGAAGCTACCGATTGATCGCTTTCAGGCCGAAGAAGTTTTGAGCGACATCGAGCGCCGCTGCCGTTGCACTGTCTGCGGACGGCGGCGAGCTGATCTGCGACCTGCTTACAGCAAGCAGCAAGCTGCGCGGCAGAGCGTCGGATGGATGATGCCGCCGCAGGGCCGGAAATGACAAGGACCAGAAGCGGATATTTGCAAGCCCGTATTATCAACGGCGGCTAGATGACGCCGCCACAGGGTCGGAAATAGTTCGGAGTCAAAGGGACCGCTGGAGTGGCGCTCGCAGCGGTCCCCCGCGATTAGCCCGAAATAGGGAACCAACCCTACTCGTTTCACCACGGCGCCTCGCACGAAAAGTTTAGTCGGAAAGAACAACTTTAACTGTGCGACAGATCACAGAGTTTCGATAGATTCCACTTATTTGTGATGCTCAGCACATGCTCGGGCGCCTCCGTCCGGGGCTGCTGCGCTTAGAGGGTGAGTGGGGCGCCCGGGAAGTCCAACTCGTGTTCCATGTCGCGTTCATGTCGCATGGAGTGGCCGGGAGTGATTGGGAATCGTTGAAACGCAACGAGAACTGTTGCGACATGATGCAACATGAAAACGGCTCAGCTGCGAAAGCTAAGCCGTTGAAAAAATGGCGACCCCGACTGGATTCGAACCGGCGACCCTCAGCTTAGGCCGATGGTACACCAACGTCGCAATTCAGGTATGCACAAAGCTGGATACTAATCCACATACAAGCAAATATTTCCCGGCCAGAAAAACTGGGAAACATGCGTTGGCCAGTCGAACCGCGAACGGAGACAGGAGAAACCTATGAAAGAAATTATGGTTGGGGTTTTCCTCATGGTTGCAACTGCCACGCCAGGTTTCGCGCAGGCTTACTGTGCCTGTTGGGGCACGGGCAATGTGAGCGATACGCCGTTGCTCGAGAAAACTAATGGCGCGTATGGATATGAAATGTCAGTCCCCCCGCAAGACGGTGCAGCAGCATTGGCCTACTCGAGCCGTCACATGAAGCATAACCGGCGGCGATAACTCACTGCCACTGGTCGGTGCCAAGAAGAGTCAGATAAGAGAATAAATCTAAAACGTTCCATCCAATGCGCTGAATGTCCGCTTTCGGGGTTAAGCGGACATGACTTTTTGCGGCCCGAATGTCCGCTTTTGACCCAAAGCGGACATCAGCGCTGCCAGCGCTTTGAGGCGAACCCAAACGGTAACCCGATGCTCGCTGTCAAAAAACATTCATAAAATTTAGGTCAGAGCCATTGATTGATAGGGCTGTCTGACACGGTCAAAATTTTTACCTGCGCACGAAAATTGAAAGCACGTCGGCCCACCGAGCGGCGCGGCGTGATCAGTGGAGCGACAATGCAACAATCCCTGCAACGTGAGACAAGCGAGAGCTTGGACAACACCCCACACCCCTCGGTCAGGTATTGCGCCGACAAGGTGAACGCGAAGTACAGCCACGGTAGGCCGGAGCCAGAGTTGGTTCCGTCGCGCTACGCGCTGAAGGTCGGCGCGATTGACGTAATGGTGGTCAGCGATGGGGTGCTATCGCTGCCAGGCGCGATGTTGGGCCACAACGTTGACCCGGCCGTCCGCGCGGCTTGGCTCGAGGACATGTTCCTGCCGCCGGACGTGCTCGAGTGGGCGCTGAACGTGGTCCTGGTGCGCAGCGGCGGCCGGACCATACTCATTGACGCTGGAATGGGGATGGAATTCCCGGACCTGCCGCGGTCCGGGCGGTTGATCCAGCGACTGGAGGCCGCCGGCATTGATCTCGCATCCGTGACCGACGTGGTGCTGACCCACCTGCACATGGACCACTGTGGCGGGCTGCTCGTCGATGGGGTGAGGGACCGGCTGCGTAAGGACCTGCGGGTCCACCTGGCGGCCGCCGAGGCCAAATTCTGGGAGTCGCCCGACTTCTCCCGCGTCTCCATGCCGCCGGGGTTCCCGGACGCGCTTCGGCGGACGGGCAAGCGGTTCTTGAAAGAGTACCAAAGCCAGCTGCGGCCGTTCGAGAACGAGTACGAGGTGGCGCCGGGGGTGCTCATCCAACGCACCGGCGGCCACACCCCCGGGCACAGCGTGGTTCGCCTCGCGTCTGGCGGCGACCGGTTGACGTTCGCCGGCGACGCCGTGTTCCAGGTCGGGTTCGAGCACCCCGACTGGTACAACGGCTTCGAACACGACCCCGAGGAGGCGGCTCGTGTCCGGGTCCGTCTTCTGCGGGAGTTGGCGGCGAACCGCGAGTCGCTGGTGGCCACTCACCTGTCGTTCCCGTCCGTCTGCCATGTGGCGCTCGACGGCGACGTCTTTCGTTGGGTACCGGGCCCCTGGGAGTACTGACCGCTTAAGGCAACTTTGCGGTGCTGGGGTGGCCAACTTTCAGGGCACGGAGATATCCATGAGTACGATTACGACCAAAGACGGCGTTGAGATCTTCTACAAGGACTGGGGCAAAGGGCAGCCCATCGTGTTCAGCCATGGCTGGCCGCTTTCGGCCGATGACTGGGACACGCAGATGCTGTTTTTTCTCAAGCACGGCTATCGCGTCATCGCTCATGACCGCCGAGGTCATGGCAGGTCCTCGCAGGTAAGCGATGGTCACGACATGGATCACTATGCCGATGACCTGGCCGCGCTGACCGCGCATCTCGACCTGAAGGACGCAATTCATGTTGGCCATTCCACCGGCGGCGGCGAGGTCGCCCACTATCTCGGACGGCACGGTGAAAGCCGGGTCGCGAAGGCGGTCCTGGTCAGTGCGGTGCCGCCAATCATGGTGAAGACGCCGGCCAACCCGGGCGGCCTGTCAATCGAGGTGTTCGACGGCTTGCGCAAATCGCTCGCTGACAACAGGGCACAGTTCTATCTCGATTTCGCGGGCGGTCCCTTCTATGGCTTCAACCGGCCGGGCGCGAAGCCGATCCCTGGCGTCATCCAGAACTGGTGGCGGCAGGGCATGATCGGCAGCGCCAAGGCACACTACGAGGGCATCAAGGCCTTCTCAGAGACCGACTTCACTGACGACCTCAAGAAGATCACGGTGCCCGTGCTGGTGATGCACGGCGATGACGATCAGATAGTTCCCTACGCCGACTCCGCGCCATTGTCGGCCAAGCTGGTAAAGAACGGGACGCTAAAGACCTACAAGGGCTTCCCGCACGGCATGCCGGCCACGAACGCAGACACGATAAATGCCGACTTGCTGGCCTTCCTGCGTTCCGGACTTGCGACCAAGACCGCAGCGTAACGTTGACTGAAAGCCGAGGGGAGAAAATATATTGCTCCTTCGGCTTTGTTCACCCGCGCCCATTAATTGAATGCGCCGGCTCCTCGCGGTGTTCGTGGTGGACACGAACGAGACGGAACTGACGATCCCATTCGGGAACTGAGTTTTATTTTCTGGATAAACAGGCGACGGCGCCATGGCGAGAACCTATCGTGACATTGCAATAGAGGACATGCTGGGAACCGTCCAAGAAGCAATGTCTCAGGTTGTTGGCTGGTGGGGAGACCTGCCACCGGAGATGAAAGAAGCGATCGAGCAGTTTCGTATCGAACTTGGGGCGGCAATTGATTCGGTAGAATTTGTTAGAAAGGCACTCAGCAGACAAGTACACGAAACTGACCACGGGCGAGGCCCTCCCTGATTTTTGCTGCGGTGCATGAGTCCGCTTCTGGCACAAAGCAGACATGACGGTTTGCGCCGCACACGTCCGCTTTCGGGGTAATGCGGACATGACCGTTTGCGGGAATCCGCTTTCGCGGTCGCTATTGGGGGCAAAGCGGACATTTGCCGTGGGCTGGCGCGACCCTGGTTGGTCAGGTCGACCCTCATCGCTCTAGTCACGCTTAAAAAAATTGTTCCAAACCTGGTGCAATTGGGCGATTGCCAGCTCGAGTGGCGGGACAAAGAGCTGCTCACCCTCACGTCGAACGAGACCAAAGCGATTGAGCGTCTCGAGCGCATTGGCAATCTTGAAATCAACATTCACCGCAAAGTTTTTTGCGAGCCACGTCTCGACACGGCCTGCAACGTCCGCCGCCGTTGGCGCGACCTCAGCCTTGCGGATGAAATGATATGCAAGGGCCGCCTCCTTGGTCTCTTGGTCCTCGGCAGTGGCGATCAGATAGTCAAAAATGCCCGCATTATTATTGACATTGCGAAAATAGATATTTTCGGTGAGCTCCATATGATACTTCAGGGTTTGATGCTGATATTTCAGCCACTGGCGCACCGCAAAGCCACCAAGCGCCACGACCCCCATCAAGGCAACGAGCGCCCCTTCAATATCGGCGTCTTTAACCGACTCAGATCCGCCCAAATAAATCCCCGCCACAAGGAACAGGACGGAAATCGTGGCGTAGAGCTTGAGTAGGATGGGGATGCCGCCGGCAATCGCCGGTACGCCGAGAAAGACCTTGTCGAAATTGCTCATAACCACGCGCGCGTTTGGAAAAAGAGCGTAGAGATCGCCACACGCGATATTGCGAAAATATTTCAGCAGCACCGTCCCTGGGATAATCTTGCGGCGCTTCAAGATCCGCAATTCACGACGCGAGCCAATCTCAGCCTGGCTCTTCATCGCCACCACAAGCACGATGTCATCGAACACCTCAATCTCGACTTCGCGCCGTCGCAAGCCGAACCACTCGTTTACCTCAAACTGTTCGACGTGGCGGCCGCGTTTGTAAAAGCGCACCTCGCGAAAATCGTCGTGCTCTGCCTTGACTTTGACCGGTACTGTGCGTTTGCGGTGTGCGTCTGTGACGTCCTCGTGCGGCAGCTCCTCAAAATTTGCATCCTTGAGAACTTTGTCCAGAGATCGGATTAGATCGTCATAGGCGCTATCGCTCTTTGCCCGGTCGGCCGCGGCGTGGCCTGCGACCTCGGGGCTGAAATAGTAATAATCGTCGCGTAGCCGATCGAGCACCTCGGAATATTCGTAGTGACAGATTGTACGTAGCGTACGCGCAAAGCGCCAAAAAAGGTCGCGTTCTGCGAGCTCTGCTAAGTCCCCCTGCTTGATGAGGGCGCTGAAAAGATCTTCCTTGCGAACTGGGATAAATTGATCGTGTCTGTCGCTCTTGGCTAGGTCTGCGATCCTTGCGATCGTATCCAATTGGCAGCCTCCGTGCCGCTCTGAAACATATAGGGTGTAGCTTTCTGTGATAAAACCCGTTCCGCTAGGCGCTTGATGTTTTGCTAGCGTTCAGTGCGCTCTATCAAAGGCTGACGCGCATCGCCTGTGCGAACGAGATGATCGAACAGGGTGAGATGTCCGCTATTGGCCCATAGCGGACATCCCTAGTTGCATCGCACATGTCTGCTTTCGTGAGTAAAGCAGACATGACGTTTTGCGGCGCGAATGTCTGCTTTTGACCCAAAGTAGACATCGGCGGGTGCACCGCACACGGCCGCTTTCGGTGGGAAAGCGCACACTGCGATTGCACTCAAATCTCTGCTTTTGACCCAACGGATATTGGGTGATCGCGCAGGCGGTATATACGGCGCCTAGAGCCGAATTCAGCACTTAACCGAAACGGTCTTGCCTCGCTTTCACTGTGAGAAGTTGGGCGCACCTGTAACCAAACCGGAATGACCCGCGAATTGTAGTGCCGATTGGTCAAACCGAATGCGTCACCGTTTGTGGCAGAAGCCATTTTGCCCTTGAGACCCGTTGCGACGAAATCGCATCGGCGATTCGCGATTTTCGACCACGGTGTCCGGTAGCAGACAGCGAGGCGACAATGATGAACTATTTGACGGCTGCATTGATCAGATTGCGATGATATGGACATCGAAATCGTGGGCTTGGTGGGTGGGAGACAGACTTGCGAACAATTGCGCATTGTCGCCGCCGAGCTGCAATTGGCGCCCATCCGCATGGCCGTCTACATTCGGGAAGATGAGTCGCATCAACGAGATTAGGACGACCCTAAGCAACAGTGCACAGCCTGGTAAATGCAGCACTCATTTGTTGCGGAAAAAAGCCCACGAGCGCACGCGTTTTTGTAGTTTGAATTGAATCGATGTCCGCTTTCGGGGGTAAGGCGGATGTGACTTTTTGCGGCGCGAATGTCCGCTTTTGGCACTTAGCCGACATCGCTAGTTGCAGCGCACATGTCTGCTTTCGAGGGTAAAGCGGACATGACGCTTTGCAGTGCAAATGTCCGCTAATAACCCAAAGCGGACATCTCGCGGTGATCGACCGAGCGCGTTAAGGGAAACTGCGATGACGTACGGCGGTATCCGGAGAGTGGGTTTGTCGCGCGACAGACTGCTCAATGGCGTCCTAATACCGTTGCTAGATAAACGCCCCGTATAAAAACGCGTCATCCATTTTTATGCGTTTGTTGCGCAACGTACGGCTGTGGCAGCATTTTGCAGTGGCGTTGGGCGAAATGCCATGAACAGCAACGCATTCAAGATGGACTGAGCGTCGAGCGAACACTTCGCTGCGCAGCTCACTTGCAACCTTCGCCGATGCAGTAGGAGGCATGAGTGAAAAAGTTGGCATTTTGGTATTCGTGGCGTTTTATCCCTGGGCTCAAACGCATTTGCACAAACTGGGGATTCTAAGAACACAAAACCTACGATAGTTTTTGTCCACGGCCTTTGGGCCGACGGTTCTTCCTGGAACAAGGTAATCAATCCGCTGGTGGATAAGGGATACAAAGTAATTTCGGTACAGAATCCCACCACGTCCCTTGAAGACGATGTGGCGGCGACCAAAAGAGGTATTGACCGCGCCGACGGCGACGTGATTCTCGTTGGGCATTCTTGGGGTGGATCTGTCATCACCGAAGCGGGCGCGGATCCGCGTGTAAAGGCCCTAGTTTATATCGCGGCGTTCGCACCGGATAAAGGCGAAACCGCACGTTCGCTATCCGAGAGCGTTGCTCCGACACCCCTTCCAGGTTTCATTCAGAATGCAAACGGGTACTTAACGGTTTCGAGAGAAGGAGTCGCCAAAGCGTTTGCTGGGGATTTGAAACCGAAAGAGCAGGATGTGGTGTACGCCGTTCAGCCACCCGCTTCCGAAAGAGTATTCGGTGATGTCGGCGTCAATGCCGCATGGAGAACTAAACCATCGTGGTACGTGGTCGCTTCCGAAGACAAAGCCATTAATCCTGAGTTGGAAAAAACAATGGCAAAAAGAGCCAATGCAAAAACGACGATCCTAAAGACCAGTCACGTTGCGATGCTCTCCAAACCGAATGAAGTGTTGAATGTGATATTGGACGCCGCGAAAAGCGCCAGTAAATAATCCCCGGGCGATATGTAAAAACGGCCCCTCCTATCCGTACCGTCCACGCTGCTGGCAAGTGCCGATGAGGTCATCGAGTGAATAGCAGAATGTCTGCTAGTAGCATTTTGAAACGAGTCTCCAACCGAAATGCAGGCCGCAGTTCCTGATTCCTCGCTTCTCGCAATAAAAAGAAAGTCGGACGCGTTTCGCAAATAACAGTACACAAAGGAGAAGAAGATGATACTGCCCCTCGCCACAACTTCGAATGAAACAGACGTCCTCACTTACGAGGTTTCCGATGAGATGCTGGAAAGCGCGGGAAGTAATGAAACTGCCGCTGCTTTCACCCTCGGAAGCTGCACAGGACTAGACGTTTGCCCAGGGTGAGTGAGACCTTCGGGGGCGATCAATTGGCCGACTAGGCGCAAGGAATTGATTGCCGCCACGGTCGCATTGGACGCCAATTTGGTGTGAGAGCTAAGAAAATGAATCGGCTGCACCAGCCATGCCGTTTTCAAATTGATCCTGCCTGAAGACATCGAGTGACGCGGCACATAGGAGGTCGAGATGCGCCCGACAATTCGCCGTTTCGCTCCGATTGGAGCTGGCACGCTTGTGATTGCTTTGGCCGCCGCAACCGCATTTCTGGCGGTGGCACAAGACCGATCGCAGCCCGAGCCGAAGATCTGCTTAACGTCCGCCGGCAACGTCAGTAGGGAAGGTCCGTATCTGGTCGAGAACGACGCGGCAATGAAAAAAATGATGAGCGATATGGCTATCACGCCGACCGGCGACATTGATTTAGATTTCGTAGCCATGATGGTACCGCACCATCAAGGAGCGATCGACATGGCCGTCGCAGTCCTTCGCCACGGTCGCAATCCTCAGATCAGGCGGCTGGCCCAGGAAATCATCGTCACCCAGCAGCAGGAGATCGCTGCCATGCGCCTCGCAGTCGGCCAACCAGTGCCGGCATCCGTGCCGGCACCCACTCAACCTTTGTCGGGCGCGTCCCACCCGAATCCTCATGACTGAATGAGTGATAAATGAGAGCGGTAGAAGCAGCAGGCGAGTGAAAGAACATGCGCCGCACGCCGAGGAGGCAACAATGGAACGCACTATTCATACGCTCATTGTGAGCGTCTGGCTTACCACTTGCACGTCGGCATTGGCCGGACAGGTTCCGGGCGCTGCCTCCGATCCCGACATTCCGATCAGTCATCGCGACCGCGTGTATTCCGCGGAGCAGTTCTCGAACACCGTATCGGTCACCGATCCCTTCGACAACAAACTGCTCGGCGTTATCCGGCTCGGCGATCCGCTGCCGGCCAATCTCAGTCCGCTTTACCGCGGTCAGTTGCTAGTGCACGGCCTTGGGTTCTCGCCCGATCATCGAACCATCGCAGTAGTCGCGGTCGGCTCGAATGCCGTGAACTTCATCGACACTGCGACCAACTCGGTCAAGCACGTTACTTACGTCGGGCGCTCGCCGCACGAAGCGTTCTTCACGCCTGACGGCAAGGAAGTCTGGGTCGTCGTGCGGGGCGAGAACTACGTCGCCGTGCTCGACGGTGCCACCTATCAAGAGAAGGCACGGATCATCGTTGCAAACGGTCCGGGTATGACGATCTTCTCGCCGGATGGGAAATACGGCTATGTCTGCTCGTCGTTCACTCCTGAGACCGCCATCATCACTGTCGCCGATCACAAGATTGTCGGGAAGGTCCGGCAGGCGAGCCCGTTCTGCCCCAATATCGCCGCAACACCTGACGGCTCTCAGGTTTGGTTCACCTTGAAAGACATTGGCAAGGCTCAGGTCTTCGAGGCACAGCCGCCATTCTCGCTGTTGAAGACACTCGACACTGGTCCGATCACCAACCACGTCAACATCGTGCGCAACGCAAATGGCATGTTCGCTTACGTCACCGTGGGCGGTTTGAACGAGGTTCAGGTGTATCGCACAGACGATTTTTCCAAAGTTGCGACCATCCCCGTCGGGAAGCTGCCGCATGGCATTTGGCCGTCCGGTGACGGCACACGGGTCTATGTCGGCCTCGAGAACGAGGACCAAATCGCCGTGATCGATACACTGACGAATAAAGTGATTGCAACGAGCCCGATCGGCCAGGCTCCGCAGGCAATCGTCTACGTGTCCAATGCTGTTCGGGCTGTATTCGAACATGGCAACTCGGCAATGACAATGATGCCGGTTGCCCCAGAACAAGCAGGAGCGGAGAACCTGCAGCCGCTCGGCATCGCCGGGACGTCGACGCAACTATGGCTGGCGCCGCCGGGGCAGAGAGTGGAAAAGGCACCCACCAGCGTTTCGCTGTCCGATCAGGGCTTGGTGCAAGTGCTTGAGGCGTCGGTCACGGGACTTGAACCGGGGAAAGCTTATGTACTGGCGCTCTCGACAGAGCCCTCCGGCGTCGGAGTCCTTGAGCCGCTTCAGGGTTTCATGGCCAACCCGACAGGGTCGGCGGTCGTCAACGCGATTGGGCCAATCCGTCAGATGGTGCGCGACCGGGACAAGTCGCAACGGCGCTATCTGGTGATAGCGCCTGGCAAGGCCGGAAATCTCGGCATTCCGGTGCAGGTGCAAATCGAATCAGCGCAATGACCCGCGACAAGCCTCCTAAAGGATAATTGCCGCAAACGGACTCACTACTGTCTGTAGTCGTTATCGGTGTATAGAAAAGTGATCCTCAGAGCCGCCACTAAGCGATGTCCGCTTTGACATAAGCTAGCGCAACGCACATGTCCGCTTTTGGGCGTAAAGCAGACATGGGTTGGTGCGCCGCAAATGTCTGCTTTTGACCCAAAGCGGACATTAATGGCGCGTTTATGGGACCATGGTCCAACTCGATTTTGACGCCCACACTTAGACAATCAAATTGGAATTTCACGCAGCCGGCACCCGTGCAAAAAGCTTCCGAGTCCCAACCGAACCCAGATCTTGGGTCAAGTATATTTCCTCTGATGGACTTAACGCTCGCCCCCGGGATTGGCGGTAAGAATGACTACTACGTCCTCGATGATGGCCGACGCATCGGGCGCATATTTCTGTCGTCCCAAGGGCCGGTTGATCATCCATGGTTCTGGGGAATCTTTCCACCACCGGTAGGTAACGAGGGCTACGCAGCTACGCGAGAACAAGCGATGGTGGCCTTCAAAGCGCGATGGCGTCAGAGTCGCGATACGTGCGTATACAGCTAAATCAAGTCAGGAGTCGCACTATGGCAAAGCAGACTAAACCGAGCATTGTATTCGCCCACGGACTTTGGGCCGATGGCTCATGCTTCCAGAAGCTGATCCCCGCACTGCAGGCGGATGGGCACGAAGTGATGTGCTCCCAGCATGGCCTGGACTCCCTGAAAAGCGACGTGGAGTGCGTCACCCGCTGCTTCGGGCGGGTCAGTGGTCCCGTAGTCCTTGTCGGCCACTCTTACGGTGGCACCCTGATCACCCATGCCGGAATGGACAACCGAGTCGCCGCCCTGGTCTACATTGCGGCGCTCGCACCCGACGAGACCGAAACCTCGCAAAGCCAGCAGCAGAAGTTTCCCGTCACTGAAGTATTTTCTCACATCGAAGTCGCTGATGGACGCATCTGGCTAAAGCCTGTCGGTATCGGGTGTTTCGCGGGTGATCTGCCCGAGGCAGAACAGAAGCTCGTTTGGGCGACCCAGGCCGTGCCCGTGCCCGACCTGTTCACGCAAAAGGTCGACGGCGTCGCTTGGCGGTCGAAGCCGAGTTGGTACATCGTGGCCACTGAAGATCGCACCGTCCAACCCGAACTGCACCGTTTCGTTGCGAGGCGCATGGGCGCCACGACCGTCGAGTTGCGCTCAAGTCATGTTCCGATGCTCTCCCAGCCGCATGCTGTGCTGGACGTGATCCGCAACGCCGCACAGGCCGTTCAGAAATCCAAGGCAGCGTAGCCTCGGGCAGCTAGAACTGCGTGATCGGAGACGTGACATGACCTTTGGGAGACCGCCGCAAGGCGGTCTTTCTTTCTCATTCACATCGTCCTGGATGTCCGCTTTTGGCCCAAAGCAGACATGAGCTAGTGCACTGCACATGTCCGCTTTCGGGGGGTAAAGCAGACATGAGTTGATGCACCGCCCACGTCTGCTTTTGACCCAAAGCGGACATGAAAGACCCCTTCCAGCGCGGTGGATTTTGCCAGTACGATGGCAAACCCTGAGCGTCGGGAATGGGATGAGGCGGCGCGATTTTATCAAGTTGATTGGAAGCACAACGGTCGCATGGCCGCTTCCGGTGCTGGCGCAGCAAGGCGAGCGTGTCCGCAACGTCGCAATCCTGATGGGCCTCGCCGAAAACGACCCAGAAACCAAAGCGCGGCTGGAAAAATTTAGAATTGAAATGGAGAAGCTGGGGTGGTCAGAGGGCCGAAATGTTCACACTGAGATTCGCTTTGCGCCTGCCGGCGCTCAAGCGCAAGCACTGGCGAGAGAGCTAATTGCCCTGAAACCTGATGTGATCCTGGCACATTCCGCTGGGGTCGTATTGGCATTGCAGCGAGAAACCCGCGCAATTCCGATTGTTTTCGTCAACGTGTCTGACCCGATTGGCGCTGGCTTAATTGCGACACTTGCCCGGCCGGGCGGCAATTTCACTGGCGTGCTGCACTACGAGGTCGGCATCGTTGGAAAGTGGCTGGCGATGCTGAAGGAGATTGCACCGGGTCTTGCGCGGGCAGCTCTGCTGGCCGACCCGAAAAATCTCTTTAGCTATTTCAGGCGTGCGGGCGAAGTCGCGGCGCAACCACTCGGGATCGAACTTGTGCCCGCTCCAGTCGAGAACGCCGCTGACATCGAGCATGCAATCAAGTCCTTCGCCGGCGTACCGAATGGCGGCCTTGTCTTACCGCCGGACAGCACGACTCTTACCCATCGTGATCTCATTCTGTCGCTGGCGGCGAGACATCGTTTGCCGGCGGTCTATCCATTCCGCTCCTTTGTAGTGGCCGGCGGCCTTATGTCGTATGGGACCGACCAGGTGAACATGTTTGGGCAGACAGCCTCTTATATTGACCGCATCCTGCGCGGTGCTAATCCCGCCGACCTGCCGGTGCAGGCGCCCACCAAATATGAAACGACCCTCAACCTCAAAACCGCAAAGGCACTCGGCCTGACCGTTTCGCCGGGACTGATCATCGCGGCCGACGAGGTGATCGAGTGAAACGCCAAATGTCCGCTTGGCCCAAAGCGGACATCCCTAGTTGCACTGCAAATGTCTGCTTTTGACCCAAAGCGGACATTGCGGCCCTAATCTGATAGGCTTTGAAAACTGGCGTCGTCCTAACCTTACTGCGGAGGGTTACGTGCGCCGGCGAGAGTTCATCAAAGTCATTGCTGGCTCAATGGTGGTATGGCCGCTCGCAGCGCGCGCGCAGCCGCTAGGGAAGCCCGCGACCATCGGATTACTTCTTCCTAACACGGTTGCTGTCGATGCCCCACGAGTCGGCGCGTTGATGCGGCGGCTACGCGAACTCGGCTGGATCGAGGGTCGCAACATTGCGGTCGAGTACCGCTGGGCGGAGGGACGTACAGAGCGTTTGACCGAGTTCGCGGCCGAGTTTGTTAGGCTTCAGGTAGACGTCATCGTCACGTCTGCAACGACGACATCGCTTGCGGTAAAGCAGGCCACGTCGACGATCCCTATCGTGTTCGCGGCGGTTGGCGATCCGGTCGGCGCCGGTCTGGTCGCATCGCTTGCGCGGCCTGGAGGCAATGTAACCGGCTTTTCACTGCAGCAGTCGGACACCGCCAGCAAGAGGCTTGAAATGTTGCGCGACGTGGTTCCCGGCCTACATCAGGTCGCGATCATCGCAAATATCGATAATGCGTCTGCCATGCTGGACATGCGTGAGGCTCTGACAGCCGCCCGCAAGTTTGGTCTTGAGACAGTCAAATTGGAAATACGACGCCCCGAGGATATTGCGGCAGCAATTGATGCCCTCAAGGTCCGTGCAAACGCGCTTTACGTCTGTAACGATCCACTGGTTGCTACCAACCGCGTCCGCATCAGCACGCTTGCATTGGGCGCGCGGTTGCCGACAATGTTCAATGCCGAGGAATACGTCGAGGCGGGAGGTTTGCTGTCTTATGGGCCAAACTTTCCGGACCTGTACCGTCGCACTGCAGAGTATGTTGATAGGATACTGCGTGGCACAAAGCCTGCCGACCTTCCAATCGAACAGCCGACCAAATTCGACCTCATCGTCAACTTGACGACCGCGAAGGCGCTTGGGTTGACGATCTCTGAGTCCTTCTTAATACGCGCGGACAGGGTGATCGAGTAAAGGCAGCCTATTTCCGCTATTGGCCCAAAGCGGACATGTGCTGGTGCACTGCAAATGTCCGCTCGGGGGTAAAGCGGCGGCAGGGTCGTTGAAAATAGATCGGGAAATCATCGCGCGCCAGATTCTCGACTGACGTCATCTACAGGAAAATCCCGATGGACCTGAATCTCGCCAAAACCGCCCTGGAACAAGGCATTACCTTCGTACGCAACGCCGGCCTGCAGGTGGTGGAGCTGAGGCCCGGTTACGTGAAGTGCCTTATGCCGTTCAGGAACAACGGCAATCACATTGGCAGCATGTATGCGGGCGCATTATTCACCGTCGCCGAGATTCCCGGCGGCGCGCTGTTCCTGTCGTCCTTTGACACCTCGAAATATTTCCCGATCGTCAAGGCTCTGAACATAGACTTCCTGAAGCCGGCCAAGAGCGATGTCACGGTCGAAATCAGCATGACCACGGAACAGATCGCTGGCATCCAGGCCGAGGCCGATTCAAACGGCAAGGCGGAGTTTGTGCTGAAGGGCGAGCTCAAAGACAGCGCCGGCGTGGTTGTGGCGGAAAGCCACGGCGTCTACCAGATCAGGAATATCATCTAGCCGGAACAGGCTGGCCCCAAAGCAGACATGGCCACGTGCACTGCACATGTCCGCTTTCGGGGGTAAAGCGGACATGACTTTTTGCAGCGCGAATGTCTGCTTTTGACCCAAAGCGGAATGGCTCTGTGCGCTACCTTTTCAATAAGGTCGTCTGCCAGCTCTGCTGGCTGATCTGGTCCGCCGATTGATGCAGTTATTGCAACGCCCGGCAGCGGTGCCGCAAGGCTAAACCATCTCGCGGAGGCGCCCGATTTCGTCGCGCCAGCCTGCGATGAGCGGATCGTGGTCCGGATTTTCACCTGCGTCGCGCACGTGGCGCTTGCGGAACGCGAGCTCGTGCTGCGCATTCACCAGCGCCGCCGACACGCGGGGCCGCAGCCGGTCGATGCGTCGGGTGCGGAACATGCGATCGCCGACAATGTCGCGGTACTCGTCCGCGCTCACCGTGCGGCCAACTTCATCAGCCAACTCGTCCCGGATCACGCGGCGCTCCCATACCCCGCTGCGCCACAGCGCAATCGCCAGTATCAAAAGGAACGGCAGGAAGATCACGAGCTGAAGCAAACTGCTGCTGACGAATGTTTCGACAAAGCCCATGTTGGGAAACGGTTCATTCTGTGCCGGCGGCTCGCCGGCGGCGGCGGTCCCCAACGCTGCGACAAGCGGCAAGATGTTGAAGAGCGTGTGCGCCATGATCGCGAGCATCAATCCGACAAGCGGCGCGAGCACGCGCAACCACCTGTATTGTGTCTGGGTCGCGAAGCCAAGGAGCGCACCAAACATGGCGGTGAACATCGCGTGCCCGCCAAGTCCGAACAGCGCGTAGCGGGCGCCGAGCTGCAGGCCATACGTCGCCACGCCGTACTCGGCATAGTTCTGCGCCACATAGAGCGCCGCCTCGAACCAGTTGAAGCCGGCCCCGACCAGCGCGCCGTAGACGATGCCGTCACGCATGTTGTCGAACTCGGCGCGCAGAAACGCGAACAGCACCAGGACTCCCAGCGCCTTGGCGATCTCCTCGGCGATTGGCGCGGAAATCGGCGCGGACAACAGCATCGCTGCATCCGGCCCCAGCATCTCCCTGATGGTCGGCTCCTGCGCCACGACGGCGTCGACGAGCAGGAAGAAGGCAGTATTGACCGGCAAAGCAAGCGTGGTCGCAATGCATCCGCCCCACAGGAAGGCGGCGGCGAAGAGCCATGGCGTCTCACGCTCGCGCCGGTCGAGATACCAGAGTACAGCGAGCGGCACCGCCGACAGCAAGCTCGATAGCACGAGTGCCTGGAGGAACACCGCCATGACGTCGGCGCGCATGCCCCCGATCAGGCCGAGATGGACGATCGTCGCGAAGGCCAGCACGACAATCGCCGCTGCGCTCGTCACGAGGCACACCCCGCGCCGACGCAGCGGCGAGCCCATCAACAAGCGGTCGCTGTGCGCATATGAGTTCAAGGCCGCAATTCCTCCGCGGAAAATTGGTGTCCATCGCCGATTCTCGAGGGACCGCTGCGACGATACACGTATCATCGAATGCGGAGGAAGGATCAATGTCGGCTCTCGGCCCTTAGGGAACGTCCGTCGTTGCAGCGCCAATGTCCGCTTTCGGGGGTAAAGCGGACATTGCAAATTCATGGCGCAAATAAAGTGAACCGCGCCCCGCCTGATAGGTCAGCGAAAGCGCGGCCCTCTGCGGCGGCGGAAAGGGGGACCGCCGCAAAACCACGTGGCGCAGTACGTCCTTGCGTCAATGCCGCCGCGTCATGCGGCGCCATCCCGGAAAGGACGGTCAACAATTCGGTATTTTGTCTGATCAGGCGGCAAGGTCGGTCAATGCGGCGTCACGCAAACGCTTGCGATCACGCTCGCCTTTACCTGCCAATTTCAGAATGCGCTCTGCCAGCGCGGTCTTTTGTATTGTGGCTTGCGTCTCCGGCGGGAGGCGGGCCCAAGCGTCGTCTAGAATTTCTCTCAGTGCGGTTACGGTTTCGGGATCAAAAGATACTCGCTCTCTGTCAACCATAAGATACCTCTCGCGATTATTTTTCTGGCGAAAGGTCTACTCATTAGCGTGACCATAATCTGTCAATTGAATGAAGATTGCCTGACGTAGCTCACTTTAAAGTGCGCTCAGCTTTGTAATGCACAATCGCCGCATTTTCAGCGCGCGACCGCTGCAGAGAAGCGCAAAAAAGCTGCAGTTCCTATCGCTGCAACGAATACGTGGGTTGCAGAACGATCATTCGATGTTGGGTGTTGCACGCGACGGTCCGTCGTTAGATGGGCAGTTGAACGCAAAAGGCCGTCGTTGCCAGCGCGATTCACAGCAACACGATGGGCGTGCGTCGGGGAAACGCGATGGTGGGCTCCAAGTAACGTCGAATAGGAGAATGGAATGAAAAGTGTTCTGACCACAGCGGCAGTCCTGATCTTCATCGCGACGCCGGTTCTTGCCCAATCGTTTGACCCCGACGTCAGCACTGGCAACATTATCCCCAATCCGATCGCCAGCCAGAATGGTGCAAGTGCTTACGGGCAGGCGCTGGACGCATACAATACCCCTGCTCAAGCATCTCGCGAGATACATCATAGATCGAGGCGCACTGCGAAGAGCTCTGCATACTATGGCGCCTATGCCTTCTCACCGGGCTATTACACCAACTACGCCTATAGTCCTTGGAGTAGGTCGCGGAGCTTGAACCACGGTCAGGGGCCAGGTTGCATTCAATCACCCGCGTCACTCGAATACACAGGGTGTGATTGACCGTAGCGGGTGATTGCAGAAAGGGCGGGCCGAGCCGTGTCGTGCTCGCCTTCTTCTATAAGAGTTTAAAGCTTGAAAACACCAGGAACCTAGTTGGGCCGATGTGAAGACAGTCACATCGCCCCAGCGCGTTGGGTGCTAGCAATCCGGACTAGAGAGGAAAGAGGCTGCACATGCGCCAAACGTTGTCCATTGCCCTTATCGTGATCGCGGCCGTCCTCGTTGTTGGGGTCAAGGTGGTCGCCCCCAAGCCAGGCTCGCCCAGGAGCTATTTCACCGCCGTCAAGACAGCGGTGCCAAGCGGCATGAAGAGCTTTCCGAACGAGCTGCTGCCACAGTGATGTCCGCTTATGGCCCTTGGCGGACATCACTGGTTGCACCGCACATGTCCGCTTTTGGAGGCAAAGCGGACATCGACTTGTGCGCTCCACATGTCTGCTTTGACCCAAAGCGGACATTGAGCCCCCTCCCAGCCCCTAGATTTTACCGTTACGATGGCTCGTCCTCAGCCTTGGGGGGAGGCAATGAGACGGCGCGAGTTCATCACACTTCTAAGCGGCGCAACGGTCATACGACCGATTGCAGCGTGGGCGCAGCAACGCGAGCAGATTACGCGGATCGGCGTGCTCATGAGTGTGGCCGCGGATGACCCGGAAGGTCAGGCCCGCATTGCAGCGTTCCGGCAAGGCTTACAAAAATTGGGTTGGACCGAAGGTCAAAACGTGCGGATCGATGTTCGCTGGAGCGGGGGCAATGCCGACCTCGATCGCAAATTCGCGGTGGAGTTGGTCGCGCTTAAGCCTGACGTCATCTTGGCCACGGCGAGCCAGACTGTGGCGGCGTTGCAAGCGGCAACCCGAACCGTGCCGACTGTGTTCGCACACTCTGTCGATCCCGTCGGCGCTGGCTTCGTGGATAGTTTGGCGCGGCCGGGCGGCAATGCCACCGGTTTCGTTTTGTTTGAGTACGGTATGGGCGCGAAATGGCTCGAGCTTCTCAAAGAGATTGCGCCCAGCGTGACGCGAGTAGCGGTCCTCCGAGATCCCGCTATAGCTGCCGGGATAGGACAATTTGGCGCTATCCAATCTGTAGCGCCAACATTAGGCGTGGAGCTGACCCCCGTTAACTTGCGCGACCCGGGAGAGATCGAGCGTGCGATTTCGGCATTTGCCCGCTCATCTAATGGTGGCCTCATCGTAACCGCGGCCCCACTGGCCTTAGTTAATCGCGATCTAATCGTCACGCTGGCCGCCCGGCACAAGCTTTGCGCAGTTTACAGTTTGCGTCCGTTCGTCACAGCCGGTGGCCTGATCTCCTATGGAACCGATATCTACGATCTATACCGGCGGGCAGCCGGCTACATCGATCGAGTCTTAAAAGGCGAGAAGCCATCCGACTTACCAGTACAAGCACCGACCAAGTTCGAGACCGTGATTAATATGAAGACCGCCAAAGCGCTGGGCATCACAATGCCAGCTTCCCTGCTTACCCGCGCTGATGAAGTGATCGAATAAATAGCGGATATCCTGATTGCAGCGCACATGTCCGCTTTCGGGAGTAAAGCGGATATGGCATTTTGCGGCGCGAATGTCTGCTTTTGACCCAAAGCGGACATGGCGGCAATCCAATCCCCTTCCAGCGTGTTAGTGTGAGAACGTACGATGCCTTCTCGGGTGGGCACTCATGAGGCGGCGGCAATTTCTGGGTATCCTTGGTGGTGCGGCGGTCTGGCCCGTTGCGTCGAAGGCGCAGCAGGCCGAGCGCGTGCACCGCGTTGGCATGCTCAACATTTTCGGATCAGAAGATCCGGAGGGCCAAGCACGGCGGGCAGTGTTCGAGCAAACTCTTCAGCAGTTAGGGTGGACGGTCGGCCGCGATCTGAAGATCGAAACCCGTGGGGTCGGGGGCGATCTCGACAGCCTTCGCCGCTACGCGGCGGAGCTGGTCGCACTCGCGCCGGACGCGATCTTTAGCATAGGCAGCATAACGGTTGCGTCGCTGCAACAGGCCACGCGTACTATCCCGATCGTGTTCATGAACGTTCCCGATCCGGTTGGTGCTGGTTTCGTCGAAAGTATGTCTCATCCGGGCGGCAATATCACAGGCTTCTCGAGCTTCGAGTACAGCATGAGCGGTAAATGGGCCGAGTTGCTCAAGCAAATCGCGCCCCACGTGAGCCGAGCCTTGGTGTTTCGTGACCCTACCTCTGCGGCTGGCATTGGACAATTCGCGGCAGTTCGATCGGTCGCGCAGTTGCTTGGTGTTGAGCTCACGCCGGCAAACGTGCGCGACAACATCGAAATCGAGCGTGCCGTGGCGGCATTTGCACGGTCCGGAAATGGTGGGGTGATCGTAACGGCAGGGGGCACGGCGGCTCATCGCAAGCTCATCATCAGTCTCGCCGCCCGCTACAAATTGCCGTCGGTTTATCCTTATCGTTATTGGGCCGTAGATGGTGGCCTGATTTCTTACGGGCCTAATACGGACGATCCGGTCCGGCGTGCCGCCGGCTACGTCGATCGCATCCTCAAGGGCGAGAAGCCAGCCGATATGCCGGTGCAGGCGCCGACCAAGTATGAGCTGATTGTCAATCTCAAGACCGCAAAGACGCTCGGCCTGACCATTCCGCAGTCGCTGCTTGCCACGGCCGACGAGGTGATCGAGTAGGCGCAATGTCCGCTTATGGCCCTTAGCGGACATTGACTATCGCACCGCACATGTCCGCTTTCGGGGTAAAGCGGACGTAGCGGGGGCATCGCAGAATGTCCGGTTATCACAGAGTGGACATTGGCGACAGCCGCAATTTGGCCTTTGCGAATAACCAATTGAAGTAGCTGCCGACGAGGCGTTCCTGTCGGCTGGGTCTGCGCCTCTCAACCGTGAAATTGTATCGACATTTCTTTGAACAAAACCGCCGTTTATCAAACCAGTGGCGCTGATACGACACAAGGCCGATCCCGTGACCGCACTTTGGGTTTGAACATTTCATCGCAGTCTCCTCGCGCGAACCGGCACCATCATCTCGATGTCTGCACTCAAATACGGTCATCACGAGTGACCGGATGCAGCCTGATCTCAAATTTGCCCATCGTATGCCGCGCCCCCTGCAACTACAGACCGCGGTGGGTCAGCCATGCGTCAGGTGAGGGTTGAACACTCGCGAGCGTTCGTGAGCTGGACCCGAAAAGGAAGCACGCCGCGGGTAATGCCTCATCGCGGGATCGTCGAGCCCGCAAGCACTCAATGCCCCGTGACTTGGTTTACTTTGGCGAATGTCTGCTATCGGCCCTTAGCGGACATCCCTAGCTGCGCCGCACCTGTCCGCTTTCGGGGGTAAAGCAGACATCGCTCCCGCATCGCAAAATGTCCGCTAATGACCCAAAGCGGAGGTCGCTTCGCTCAAAATCTGGAAAATTCCATACTTATGCGCATCCGGGCAACGGGCTGTTTCGTACTGTTATCAATAACCGCAAAAATGAGAGCTCCACGCTTCGTAATGCTGAATAACGCCAGAGGAGGTAGCAGATGCGCTTAATCAGCCGACGTTCGATGATGGCAGGAGTGGCAGCAGGTAGTGCATTGACTTTGCTTGTCCGCGCATCAGCGCAAACGCCAAGCGGGCCGTTCAAGCTTGAACCGCTACCGTACCCCTCGAACAAGAACGAGCCGCACATAGATGCCCAGACCATGGGAATCCATCACGGCCGCCATCACGCAGCCTATGTCAATAATCTTAACACGGCCGTCGCCCAGTATCCTGAATTAGGCAGTCGCCCCTTGCACGAGGTTCTCAGCAAGCTGACTGACGTGCCGGAGACGGTACGCACTATTGTTCGCAATAGCGGCGGAGGTCATGCGAACCACACAATGTTCTGGCAGACCATGGGTGGCGCGGGCGGTGAACCTGCTGGTGATCTCCGATCAGCAATCGTGCGCGATTTCGGAGCACTGGACAAACTTCAGGAGCAGTTCAACGCTGCGGGGTTGCGTGTGTTCGGCTCGGGATGGGTATTTGTGACCGTCTCAACAGACGGGAAACTCGCGCTTACAACTAAGGCAAATCAGGACACACCGCTCATGGACGGTCAACGCACGCTGTTTGGCAATGACGTATGGGAACATGCCTATTATCTCAAATATCAGAACCGACGCGCTGACTATCTGAAGGCATGGTGGAACGTCGTCGACTGGGAAAAGGTTGCTGCTCGTTACGCTAGCGCAAAAGCTGGAACCCTGACGATCTAGCAATGGTCGGCGTAGGAATATGTCCGCTTTTGGCCCAAAGCGGACACCTGTAGCTGCACCCCACATGTCCGCTTTCGGGGGAATGCGGACATGACCGTTTGCGGGAATCAGCTTTCGCGGTCGCTATTGGGGGCAAGGCGGACATGCCCTTTTGCACTGCATATGTCCGCTAATGACCCAAAGCGGCCATTGCCGCTCTTCCAGTCTAGTCGTTTCGCGCGCTACCATTCCTCCCAGAGGTATTCATGAGACGACGTGATTTCATCACAATTTTCGGAGCGGCGGGTATTTTGATCGGCCAGTCGACAGTGTTTGCTCAAACATTCCGCACATATAACTGTTACGATCGTTCTCAATTCATTCTCGCCTTCTTTGAGGGCGACAAACGTGCACATTTGCAACTTGATGGGAAGACCATAACGCTTCCGAAGCGTATGGCTTTGTCCGGATCACGCTACACGAAAGGCGACATCAGTTTGAGGATTACAAAGACGGTCATCACCCTCAAGCGCGGAAAGCAATCGACAGAATGTGTCACTCGGTCATGGTGATCGAGCAATGGTCAATATCTGCTAGCGGAAAATGGCGTTTCCAATATCGCTTCCGGGGGTAAAGCGGACATATGGTGGCTTGCGTTCAAACCAAAAGCGAAATTTTGTGACGAAGGTCACATCGCAGTTGCGTGATCGGCTCTACAGTTCAAGAGTGAGGAAGGAGGGCTGCCATGCGCCAAGCACTCCCTATAGCCGTTGTCGCTACACTGCTCATCGCGGCCGTCGTTGACGTCGTGGCCGCTGGGGTCAAGACAGGCGTGGTCAGAAATCATTTTTACTACGCCGCTCCCGCAAGCGGGGTGGGTATAGCGGTGCCCCCAAGCATGAAGAGTTTCCCGATAGAACTACTGCCGCAGTAACCGCCACAGGCAATCGAGTTCTTTTCGGATTGAAAGAAATAATTTGTGAACGGCCTCACACAACAATTAGGCCGTCGCGGCTTATCTTTGAGTAGCGCCGAGGTCTATTGCCCGAACTTGGGGAGTCGAGCATGAATCTGCTCATTCTGGTAGTCGATGACGAGACCGACGTCGAAATGCTTTTTCGCCAGCAATTTCGGCGAGATCTTCGCGCCGGTCGGTTCGTCATGGAGTTTGCTCAATCTGCTCCGGCGGCGCTCCAGCGCATTACCGACGAAACAGAGGCATCACTCATTTTGATTCTGTCCGATATCAACATGCCAGGTATGACCGGGCTTGAACTGCTGCCCAAAGCCAAGGCGGTTCGGCCCGATGTCCCGATCATCATGATTACCGCCTATGGCGATCCGGAGACCAAGCGCAGGGCGTTGGATAATGGTGCCGAGGCGCTTCTGACCAAGCCGATTGATTTTGGGATGCTTCGTAGCGAAATCGACACGCGGGTCGCCAAGGCCGCCTAACTCATACAACGCTCGCGCTCGAATGTCCGCTTTTGGCCCAAAGCGGACATTACGACTGCGCTCCAAATTGTCCACTTTCAGGGGTAAAGCGGACACTGCGTGGCCGTCACCAGATCGACTTATCGGTTAAAGAGCCAATCATGCTTGACAGGGCGGTGGTCGATCTTTCCCACTGGGATGAAGTCGACAGTTTTGAAGATGCAAAAGATGATGGCGTGGTCGGTATCATTCACAAGGCAACCGAATCGAATAACTATTTCGATCCGACTTATAACCGGCGCAAAAAGGAAGCGCTCGCTGCTGGCCTGCTCTGGGGCGCATATCACTTCCTGCAGCCCGGCAACATGAAAGATCAGGCACAATATTTTGTCAGCAAAGTAGGGAAGGATCTCGACCTCTATGCCGCCGATCACGAAGATGAAGGCGTTTCGCTCGATGATTTAAAAACCTTCCTGCGTGAAGTGAAACGGCTGACCGGCAAAAGCCCGATCATCTATTCCGGCCATGTGCTGAAAGAGCAGCTTGGCGACAGGGGCGATTCTGAACTGTCGCAGTATCGACTCTGGCTGGCGCAATACACATCAGGTACGCCAAGCTGGCCAAAAGCGACATTCCCGCAATGGTGGCTCTGGCAATACACAGAACATGGTGAATGCGACGGCATTCCCGGCGACAGCGACGGCAATCTCGATCTCAATAAATATGCCGGTACCAAACAACAGCTAATCGATGAGTGGCGCGAGGAGGTGCCGCCCAAGCCCGCGCCTCGAAGGAAAAAGCGAGGGCCGCGTGCCAAAGTGAAAAAGGCCAAAGCTACGGGTGCGCCGCGCAAAGCGCGGACATGATGGCATGTCCGCTCAGAACTGGGACGATTACGATCTAGGGCAGAAGGGCTCCGCAACCATCAGCAAACTCTGCTATCGTTTGGCAGTCGCATGCAGGAAGATGGTGATGACTGCGCAATGCGCCGAGACATCACGCTCTTCGGAGTTCGGCTATGTTTGCCGACGCTGCTCACTTTGCTGCCGGGACAAACGCATTCAGATAAATCCCTATGAGTTGGCGCGGCTCGCCCGAGCACAAGGCGAGACTACGAGTGAATTTCGGAAACGTTGGACTCTAGACGGTCAGGGGACAACTTTAGGCCAGAAAGAGGATGGCACATGTGTTTTCCTTGGTCCGCAAGGCTGCGAGGTGCATGCGGATCGGCCGCTTGTCTGCCGGCTGTACCCACTTGCCCGTCATGTACTGACAGATCGCGGCGAATACTTCACAACGCTTGAGGGTCATCCGCAGTCGCAAGGTGAATTTACCAATCGCGGCACGGTCGCCGATTATCTTGCCGCTCAGGGCGCGTTGCCCTTCATGGACGTGGCGGACGCATACTTTTGGTGGCTATGCTACGCCCACGAGCGGCTTGACCTAACGGTCGAGGCAATCAGAACCGGCCCGGACAAAGATGTGCATTGTGACCTCCTGGATATGGACGCCATGATTGCGCGTCACTGTGCCGCGACTGGCTACCCTGAGCCGATCGACCTCGATGGCCGCGCACATCTGCATCTTCAACTGCTCTATGAGGCTCTCGCCAACAGGGAGAATGGACATGCCGAAGAAACACCGGGACGCGACGAGGCGGCGCGCTAAAAAAAGCACTACAGCGGCCAGTACCTCGGCACTGCTTGCTGCTGTGTCGCTGCTCGGTGCATCGCTGGGCGTCTCTGTGGTGACTGGCTCGGGTCCAGCTGAAGCGAAACCCGCGGCCACGGGGGCGCACATCAAAAAAACACAGATGACAATCAGGAAGGGCGGTCAGGACCAGAAGCTACAAAGCAACCAGTTAAAGTCCTCCTTGCAAAGCAATCAGTACAAATCACCTACGCAAACAAATCGGCGCAAGTGAATGCTGCAACGATCAGCTGCAGCGAAAGAGCACAGCTCGGTCCATTGCAGATGTTCGTCCGTTTTTTTGGGGGGTAAAAGCGGGCATCGCGCTGACTTGCCTGAATGTCCGCTTATGACCAAATCTGACATCGCCGACCTCGCGAGCAGAGCCTCCAATATGCCGAACCCGATCTGACACCCGCAGTGCTTGGGGTAGCAGAACATCTTAGTTGACGTTGCAGGCTGCGCCGCGAGAGGCGAGAATGCCCATCGGCTGGGGAGGGCCAGGCTCGGGAGGCACCGATGCGTGCACGGACATTGGCGACTGTCGTCCAATGCGGATGGATGTTGACGATCGCCACACTGCTACTATCGCTCTACGCGAAGCAGTCGAAGGCGCAACCCACTAGCAACAGTCCCGTTGGCACCAACAAGACGCCGGGCAGCACGGGTCAACAAGGCCACTCCGGCAAGGCGCCGGGCAGCACGGGTCAACAAAGCAAGGCGGGACGCCAGCAGGGCACCGC
>Ga0209382_10000891_pt1 | contig 48208 bp, 39 predicted proteins | sample SoiMetdeltSBSDD5_FD_187599 | JGI IMG/M metagenome (GOLD analysis project Ga0209382, IMG submission 187599) | Bulk soil microbial communities from a Populus tree surrounding site in Tennessee, USA - Soil MetaG P. deltoides SBSDD5 (SPAdes) (version 2) | ecosystem: Environmental > Terrestrial >...
AGCCGTACGCGTCGACCTATCGCCCGCTCCCATCGCAAGCGACGGTGATCCGCAACGCAACCATCATGACCGCCGCCGGCCCTCGCCTCGAGGGCGGCTCGATCCTGCTGCGCGACGGCAAGGTGGTCGCCGTGGGCAAAGACGTCGAGGCCCCCGCCGACGCGGTGGTTGTCGACGGCACCGGCAAGTGGGTGACCCCGGGCCTCATCGACACGCACTCGCACCTCGGCGTCTACTCGGCGCCCGGCGGCCAGGCGCTCTCCGACGGCAACGAGGCGACGGGCCCCAACACCGCCGAAGTGTGGGCCGAGCACTCGGTGTGGCCGCAGGACCCGCAGTTCCCGCTCGCGCTCGCCGGCGGCGTCACCTCGCTGGAGATCCTGCCCGGCTCGGCGAACCTCTTCGGTGGCCGCAGCGTGACCGTCAAGAACGTCCCGTCGATCTCGGTGCAGGGGATGAAGTTCCCCGGCGCGCCCTACGGCCTCAAGATGGCGTGCGGCGAGAACCCGAAGCGGGTCTACGGCGAGAAGGGGCGGCTGCCGTCGACGCGGATGGGCAACTTCGCTGGCTACCGGCAAGCCTGGATCCGGGCCCGCGCCTACGCCGACAAGATGGACCGCTGGCGCAAGGAGGGGGCGGACCCCGCCAAGCGCCCCGACCGCGACCTCCAGCTCGAGACCCTCGCCAGCGTGCTCGAGGGGAAGATCCTCGTGCAGAACCACTGCTACCGCGCCGACGAGATGCTGCAGATCCTCGACCTCGCCAAGGAGATGGGCTACAAGGTGGCGTCGTTCCACCACGGCGTCGAGGCATACAAGATCCGCGACGTGCTCGCGCGCGAGGGAGTGTGCGGCAGCCTCTGGTCGAACTGGTGGGGCTTCAAGATCGAGGCCTACGACGGCATCCCCCAGAACATCGCGCTGATGGACGAGGCAGGCGCCTGCGCCATCGTGCATTCCGACTCGGAGCAGGGGATCCAGCGGCTCAACCAGGACGCCGCCAAGGCGATGCGCGCCGGCCGCGAGGCGGGCATCGAGGTCAGCTACGAGGCGGCCCTGCGCTGGATCACGATCAACCCCGCCAAGGCGATCGGCATCGACAAGTGGACCGGCTCGCTCGAGCCGGGGAAGATGGCCGACGTCGTGCTCTGGTCGGGCGACCCCTTCAGCATCTACAGCAAGCCCGAGCGGGTGTACGTGGACGGTGCCCTGCTCTTCGACCGCAACGACAAGAGCCGGCAGCCGGTGACCGACTTCGAGCTCGGTCTGCCCGCCGAGGAGGTGGCGTGGTGAGCCGACTCTGCAAGCCTCTCGTGGTTCTCGCTCTCGCCGCTGCGGCCGCGCAGGCGCCTACCGCCGCCCGCGCGGAGACCGTCGCCATCACCGGCGGCCGGGTATTCACCGTCTCCGGCGCGCCCATCGACAACGGCACGGTGGTGATCCAGGACGGCCGCATCACGGCGGTCGGCGCCGGCGTCGCGGTGCCCGCGGGGGCGCGGGTCGTCGACGCCCGCGGCAAGTGGGTGACGCCCGGCCTGCTCGACTCGGCGTCGCAGCTCGGCGCGGTCGAGATCGGCGCCTACGACGACACCGACGACTCCCAGGTCGAGGACGACCGGATCACGGCCGCTTTCAACGTCGCCGACGGGCTCAACCCGCTCGCCACGAACCTGCCGGTGACGCGCGTCGAAGGGATCACGCGCGCCGTCGTCAATCCGCAGGCGGGCAAGTCGCTCATCGCCGGGCAGTCGGTGCTCATCGACCTCGCGCCGGTGGCGGTGCCCGACCCGCGTGCCATCGTCGAGCGCAATCCGGTGGCGATGGTGGCGGTGCTCGGTAGCCGCGGCGCCGAGCTCTCCGGCGGGGCACGCGGCGCCGCGCTGCTGCGGCTGCGCGAGGCGCTCGAGGACACCAGGGACTTCGCCGCCAACCGGAAGGCGTGGGAGGGGGCGCAGCACCGCGACTATCCGCTGTCGCGGCTCGACCTCGAGGCCCTCGTCCCGGTCGTGCGCGGGGAGCTGCCGCTCGCCGTGCAAGTGAACCGGGCGAGCGACATCCTCGCCGTGCTCCACTTCGCGGACGAGAACAAGCTGAAGCTCGTCGTCCTCGGCGCGGCCGAGGGGTGGATGGTGGCGGCGCAGCTCGCCGCCGCCAAGGTCCCGGTGGTGGTGGACCCGATGACCAACGTCCCGCGCTTCGAGAGCCTGGGGGCGACGCTCGAGAACGCGGCACGTCTCCAGCGGGCCGGCGCCACGGTGCTCCTCGCCTCCTTCGACACCCACAACTCGCGCGACCTGCGCCACGCCGCGGGCGAGGCCGTCGCCTACGGCATGCCGTGGGACGCGGCGCTGCGGGCGCTCACCGCGGCCCCGGCGGCCGCGTGGGGGATCGCCGACCGCTACGGCACCCTCGAGGTGGGCAAAGACGGCGACGTGGTCGTCTGGAGCGGCGACCCGTTCGAGCTGCTCACCAGCGCGGAGCACGTCTTCATCAAGGGGAGCGAGGTGCCGCCGGACACCCGGCAGCGCGAGCTGCTCCACCGGTACCGGAAGGTCGGCGAGCCGATGCCTCCGGCGTTTCGGCAGTAGGCGGGCGAAGACCGCGGAAGGCAGGGCGGCGGCGTTCGTGAGCGCCGCCGCCTTCGTGCAGGCGCGGGTCGCGTCGCTCGAGGGTGCGAGCCCGGGCGGCGACTGGGATCCGCGAGCGCCCGCCGGCCTCGTGGAAGCGGTTGCTAGAATCGGCCGTGCCCAGCCGACAGCTCGTCGTCGTCGCGCTCGCCCTCGCCGCCTCCGTGACGGCGGACAGAGCCGCCTTCGCTGCGCCCGGCTGGCAGCACATCGACCTGCCCGGCACCGGCTCGTACACGCTCAACTACGTCCCCGCCACGCTGCCGGCCGGCCAGCCGGCGCCGGCGGTGGTGTTCCTCCACGGCTCGGGGCTCGGCCCCGAGTACTGGCAGCAGAACACCTCGCTCGCCGCGATCGCCGAGCAGCTGGGATTCGTGCTCGTCATGCCGCGAGCCGGGCAGAGCCTGAACTTCGGCATCGGCGCCGACGACGCGATCGTCGACGCCGCCGTGCGCGCGACCGCCGCGGTGGTGAGCATCGATTCCCGCCGGCTGGGTCTCTCGGGTTTCTCCGCCGGGGCCGCGTACGCGCTGGTGCTCGCCTACGCGACGCCGACCCCGTGGAGCGGCGTCTTCGCCATGGCCGCGCCCTACCGGACGGTCGTCTCGCTCGCCAACCCGTCGCGGCCGCCGCCGGTGCACTTCGAATACGGCAGCAGCGATCCCAACTACCAGAGCGGCCAGTACCATGCCCTGCGCGACATGCTCCAGCGGCTGGGCGTGGCGACCGAGCTCGACCTCGTGGCCGGCCTGGCGCACCAGGTGCCGTCCGACGCGAGCCTGCTCGCCGGCTTCGGCTTCCTGCTCGCGCAGCCGGTGCCCGAGTGCGCTCCGGGGCCGACCACGCTCTGCCTGCGCGGCCGCTTCGAGGTCGAGGCGACGTGGCAGACGGCGAGCGGTCAGGGGAGCGCGGGCGTCGTCCAGCTCACCAACGAGAGCGGCTACCTCTGGTTCTTCGACCGCGACAACGTCGAGATCAGCATGAAGCTCGTCGACGCCTGCACGTTCAACCAGCGCTTCTGGGTGTACACGGCGGGGACCACGGACGTGCGCGTGACGCTCACCGTGACCGACACCCGCACCGGGCACGCAGTCACCTACCTCAACCCGCTGGGCACGCCGTTCAAGCCGATCCTCGACAGCAGCGCCTTCGCGACCTGCCCCTGACGGGCGCAGCGCGAGAGCCCCAAGCGGGCTTCGGAGGCCCTAGGGCTCGGCGGCGGCGCGCGCCGCGGCGTCGGCGTCGATGAGCCCCCAGCCGAAGGCCGGGTCGAGGCCCGGGTCGCCGAGATCGACGGCGGTCGTCTCGAGGAGCCGCACGAGGTCGTCGCTGCCGAGCGACGGGTCGACGGAGAGCAAGAGCGCCGCGGCGCCCGAGACGTGAGGCGCTGCGAACGATGTGCCGCTCGCGACGTCCCAGTCGGTGGGCCCGTTCACGACGAGTGCCGGCTTGCGGAAACCCAGCAACACCTCGCCGTCGTGCTCGCTGACGAGGACCGCCGGGATCCAGCGGCGGCCGTCGCTCGCCGTCTCGGTCTGCAGCGTGCCGCGGGTGGGCTCGGGGACGTTGTTGTAGATCACGGCGCCGCGCGCGCCGGCGTTCATCGCGTTCTCCACCTTGACGGAGAAGAAGGCGTCGCCCCGCTTCATGAGCGCGATGGCGCCGCGGACGGTGCGCGGGAACTCCTCCGGCGTATTGCCGGTGCCGCAATCGACGAGCCGGCCGCGAATCCCGGGCGTGTAGCCGGCATAGATGAACGCCGACGCGTCGATGGGGCGGGGAGCCTTGACGTACGCCTCGCTGCCCGAGCCTCGCGTCGCCGTCGACAGCACGTTCACGCCGGGCGCCACGAGGTCCAGCCCGGCGCCCGTGTTGGAGAACGCGGCGAGGACGCCGTTGCGGTCGACGGCGCCCACCGCCAGCACCCCGGGATACCCGGCCGGGTAGCTCAACGAGTCGTGGCTGTCGTTGCCGGAGGCGGCGACGACGAGAACGTCGTGCCGCGCGAGGAGGTCGCGGTAGAAGCTTTCCTCCGCGTCCGTGCGCTGGCTCGAGCCCAGGCTCAGGTTGACGATCCGGCATCCCTCGTTCTCGACCAGCCGCTGCACGGCGGCCATCACGTCGCTCGTCGGCGCCGTTCCTTCGGGTCCGAGCACGCGGGCGTGGAAGATCTCGGCGTCGGGGGCGACGCCGCGCACGCCCTTGCGGTTGAGAGCGGCGGCGATCACTCCGGCCACCATCGTGCCGTGCCCGCCGAGGCCGATGTCGGGGCCGACGTCGGGGTCGTCGTCGCCGTCGACGAGGTCGAAGCCGCCGCCGTAGGCCCGCGCGAGGTCGGGGTGGCGAGCGTCGATGCCGCTGTCGGCGATGCAGACCCTGACCCCGGTGCCGGTGATCCGACGGGCCTGGGCGTCGATCGCGTGGGTGAGCACCAGCCCGTAGAGCCCGTTGTCGATGGAGGGCACGAGCTCTGAGAAGCCGAGGGCCGCGGCGTGGACCAGCGGGTCGGCCTCGACGCTGCGCACGCGCGGATCCCGGCGCAGCGCGTCGACGGCCGAGGCCGGAACTTCGACGGCCGCGATCGCCATCCGCCCTGGGTCTCCCCCGAGGTCGCGGGGGATGGTGCCGCCGAGCCGGCGCGCCACCACGCGCCGCTCGCCGGCTTCGACGGCGGGCTGGAACTGCACCAGCAAGCGGACCCGGTCCTCGGCGCCGGCGTCGCGCGCGAAAGTGGCCGCCAGAAGGACGACGCCCACGACGCGCGCCAGCCGGGGCGCCGAAGGTCGCGACGAGGGCAGTCGGCTCGGGGGCATGACAGGGCGGCGCGGTGCGCCGAGCGTGGAATCAGTATAGACGGCCGAACCGACAGACGCTCGATCGATCGACCCTCTCGGCGTGCGGCTCTAGCCGATGCCCGCGGCGTCGAGGTGCTTGACGAAGATCACCTTGCCGTCGCCGGGCGCGTAGAAGTCCTCGAGCAGGGCGCCGGCCCGGTAGCCCGATCGCTCGTAGAACGCCCGCGTCGGCGCGTATTGCGGGCGCGACGAGGTCTCCGCATAGAGGCGCTCGCCGCCGGCGAGCGCGACCCGGCGCTCGCTCTCCGCGAGCAGCAGCTTGCCGAGGCCGAGGCCCTGGGTCGACGGATCGACGGCGATCCAGTAGAGGTCCCAGCTGGTGCGCGTCAACGTGATGCGGCCGAAGCAGGTGTAGCCGAGGACCCGCCCGCCCTCCTCGGCGAAGAGGAAGCTGTATTCGGAGGCCTCTCCCCGGGCCAGCCGGTCGTCGAGGAGCTCGATGGCCACGGCCGACTCCTCGGCGGAGAAGAAGCCGGTGGCCTCGACGATCTCGCGCACGCGGGCGAGGTCGGCGGCGCGCGGCTGGTCGCGGAAGGTGAGGTCAGCCGCCAGGGTCCGCCTGGCGGCGGGTGCTTCGCCCTCTGCCATGGGTCAGCGCCCCATCAGTCGGCGGCGGGAACGAGGTCCCGGCGTCGCAGCGGCACCGCCGAGACGACGCGCGCGATGCCGGCCTCGTACGCGAGGCCCGCCTCGACGACCGCCGCGGCGAAGCCGGCGTCCGGCGAGAGACAGGGGTTCGAGTTCACCTCGAGGATGTAGGGCCGCCCGGCGCCGTCGACGCGGAAGTCGACGCGCGCGTAGCCGGCAAGGCCGAAGACGTCCCAGCAGGCGCGGGCGAGGCTCTCGAGCTCGGCCAACAGCGGACGGTCGCTCTCGGGGAAGGCGAAGCGTCCGGGAGTGTGGTGGTACTCGAAGGACCCCTCGTCCCACTTCGCCGCCCAGCCGACGATGCGCGGCTTCCCGGCGGGAAATGCGGAGAAGTCGATCTCGGCGGCGGGGAGCATGATCGGCTCCGTGGCTTGGTCCGCGCCGGGCTCGACGCCGGCACCGGCGAGCATCGTGAGGTTGATCTCGCGGCCGTCGACGAAGGCCTCGGAGAAATACGTGCGCCCCGTGCTCTCGCCCAGGGCGGCCAGCCGCCGCTCGAGGTCGCCGCGCTTGCGCGCATCGACGACGAGGTCGTCCTCCATGCCCGCCGAGCCGTGCTCCCACACCGGCTTGAGGATGTAGCGCCCCGGCACGAACGGCGGGCTCGACGCGCCGTGCGACCGCGGAGGCCACTGCGCGGGCGTCGCCGGCGTCGGCAGGCCTGCGGCCGCCAGGCGCTCCTTGGTGAGCAGCTTGTTGGTGGTGACGAAGATCGCCTCCGCCGAGCTGCCGGTGTACGGAATCGCCAGCGAGTCGAGCAGCGACGGGACGACGGCGATCAGGCGGTCGTGCCCGGCGAGTCCTTCGGTCAGGTTGAAGACGAGGTCGGGTGGAGCGACGGCCAGCCGGGAGACGAGCGCGCCGAGGTCGAGCCCGCAGGGCACGCGCTCGACCTCGTGACCGCCGAGATCGAGAGCCGCCTCCACCGCCTTCACCTGCACCAGAACGTCGGCCTCGTCGGCCGCGGCGCCGGCGCGGGGCTCGTTGAAGAGGATTGCGATCTTCAACGGCGCCGTGCCCGTCCGCCGCGCAGCAGCCGCATCGGCGCGACCGCGGGGGCGGTGACCCGCGTCGCCGCGGAGTCGACGATGCGGCCGATGAGCTCGCGGTAGGGGAGCCCCACCTTGGTCGAGAGGATCGGCAGGTCCGAGTGCTCGGGGTGGAGGCCGGCGAGCGGGTTGACCTCGAGGAACTGCGGCTGGCCGGACCCGTCGCAGCGCAGGTCGACGCGGCCGCCGTCGCGGCAGCCGAGCGCCCGCCAGGCGGCGAGCGCCACGCGCTCGGCCTCGGCGACGACCGGCTCGTCCGCGGTCACCAGGCGGTACTCGACGAGCTCCTCGCAGCGCTCCTTGTTGACGTAGGAGTAGACGTTGGCTTCGGCCTGCGGGAGGAGGATCACCTCCATGGTGCCGACGACCGACGCTCCGTCGCCGCTGCCGAGGATGCCCGTCGTGAACTCGCGGCCCGGGCACATCGTCTCGACGAGCGCCGGCTGGCGGTAGCGGGCGACGAGGTCGCGGCAGACCGGCCAGAGGCGGGACCGGTGGCGTACGACCGAGCGCGGGGTGACGCCTTTGCCGGTCCCTTCGGCCACCGGCTTGACGAAGAGCGGCAGCGGGAGGTCGACCGACGCCGCGTCGGCCTCGCTCTCGACGAGGGCGAAGTCCGGCGTCGGCACTCCGGCGTCGCGCACCACGCGCTTGGTGACGCCCTTGTGCAGCGTGAGCGACATCACCAGCGGGTCGCTGAAGGTGTACGGCACGTCGTAGAGGTCGAGCAGGGCGGGGACCTGCGCCTCGCGACCGATGCCGTGCATCCCCTCGGCGATGTTGAAGACGAGATCCCAGCGGTCGCCGCGCACGAGGCGCGCCGCCAGCTGCTTGGCGTGGCCGATGCGGTCGGTGTCGTGGCCGAGCGCGCGCAGGGCGTCTTCGAGCGCCGCGATCGTGCTCTCGCGGTCGAACTCGGCGGTCTCCTCCTCGCCGTAGCCCATGGCGAGGTAGGCGTCGCGCAGGTCGTAGGTGAGTCCTATGAGCATGGCGGTCACCGTTCAGTTCGGATCGTTGCTGTCGTCGTCGGCTGTGGCCGACGGAGCGTTGTCGTTGCGGTGGCCGTTCTCGGTCCCGCCGGAAGGGCGTCGCGGTGCGGAGTGGCCGTTGCGGCGCCGCCCCTTGGCGAGCGCGAACGCCCCGTTGCTCGCCAGCTCCGACACCGAGCCGCCCGCGTCGGGGGGGAGCGGGTCGCGGTAGCGGAAGAGCTTCCCCTCGAAGTTGCGCAGCACCAGGTCTTCGCCGTCGCGGCCGACGAGGTAGTCCGGCTGCAGGGGGATCTTGCCGCCTCCACCCGGGGCGTCGACGACGAAGGTGGGCACCGCGTAGCCGCTGGTGTGCCCGCGCAGGCCGGCGATGATCTCGAGCCCCTTCTGCACCGAGGTGCGGAAGTGGGAGGACCCCGAGATCGGGTCGCACTGGTAGAGGTAGTAGGGCTTGACCCGCATGCGCAGCAGGTGGTGCATCAGCCGCTTCATGGTGTCGACGTCGTCGTTGACACCCTTGGTGAGCACCGTCTGCGAGCCGAGCGGGATGCCGGCGTCGGCGAGCCGCCCGCAGGCGCGGTAGGCCTCCGGCGTGCACTCGGCCGGGTGCATGAAGTGGATGCTCATCCAGAAGGGGTGGTGCTTGCGCAACATGCGCACGAGCTCGGGCGTGATGCGCTGCGGCAGGACCGCGGGCATCTTCGTGCCGAGACGGACGAACTCGAGGTGCGGGATCTGCCGCAGGCGGCCGAGCAGCCAGTCGAGCCGGTGGTCGGACATCGCCAGCGGGTCTCCGCCCGAGATCAGCACGTCGCGGATCTGGGGGTTCGCGGCGATGTATTCGAAGGCTCGCTCGAGGCGCTTCTCGTCGGGGCTGATCTCGCCGTGGCCGACGACGCGGGAGCGCGTACAGTAGCGACAGTAGGTCGAGCAGAAGTCGAGCGCGAGCAGGAGGACGCGGTCGGGGTAGCGGTGCACCAGGCCGGGCACCGCCATGTCGTGGTCCTCGCCGAGCGGATCGTCGGCCTCGCCGGGCATGCGCGTGAGCTCGGTGGTGACCGGGACCACGGTGCGCCGTAGCGGCTCGCTCGCGTCGGTCTCGGAGCAGAGGGAGAGGTAATACGGCGTGATGCCGAGTGGCAGCATCGAGCCGCCGCGGACGATGGCGTCGCGCTCGTCGGCGGAGAGCTGCAGCATGCGCTCGAGCTGCGCCAGCTTGGTGATGCGGTGGCGTGACTGCCAGCGCCAGTCGTTCCACTCGGCGACCGTCGCCTCGGGGAAGAAGCGCCTGCGGAAGGCGTCGGGCTGCGCACTGATCGCCGGGAGTCGGCGGCGGTGCTCTGCGACGGCGGGTGCGGTGGCGGGAGCGACGGTCGCGGCGCAGGTGGACGGCGCGGGCGAGAACGGGTTCCCGTCGAGGATCGGGAGGCGGACGGCTGGCGCCGTCCGAGCGGGCGGGGGCTCGGAGGTCTGAGCCTCCGTTTGGCCCTCCTTCGGTCGGCGGTCCACGGCTGGCGCGTGGACGACGTTGGCGCGTGGGTTCATCGGAACGCGGTCCTCCTTGGGATGCGGGGCATCCCTTCGCAGGACACCACTGGACGGGACATCCCTCCGCGGGACACCCCTTCGGATGGCGTCATCGCTGCGATCGCGGTTTGGTCGTCGAGATCCCGGGACGGGATGAGGAGAGGGCGCACGGTCGGGGTGGGAGTGAGCGGAGCTCGGAGGTGCGCCTCGGAAGGGATGGTCGTGGCCGCGCTTAACGGTCGTGGATCGACGGGAGCGGGGCGACGAACATCACGTCGCGCAGTATAGGGACGTTCCGCATGGAGCGCAAGGGGGAGGGGGGAGATCGAGAGCCACCCCCAATAGCTAGGGGGTGGGTTGACGGCGAAAGCGTATGGCCTCTCGACCCCAACACATAGTGGAAACGCGGCGGCAAGGCCCTAAATGGCGGGCCGCCGGGGTGCGGCACGACCTCGCCGCAGCGCGGTATTCTCGCCAGCCGATGAAGGTCGCCACCTGGAACGTGAACGGCGTGCGCGCCCGCGAGGAGCAACTCCTCTCGTGGCTCGCGAGCGAGTCGCCTGACGTCGTCTGCCTGCAGGAGATCAAGGCGAGCCCGGAGCAGATCCCCGCGGCGCTGTGCGACCTGCCGGGTTACTGGTGCCGCTGGCACGGCGCGGGCGCCTACTCGGGCGTCACGCTCGCACTCTCGCGCGCGCTGTTCGGAGAGCAGCCGACCTTCGAGCATCCGCCCTTCGACCGCGACAACCGCGTCGTCACGACGGCGGTGGGCGACCTCGTGTTCGCCTCGGTGTACGTGCCCAACGGCGGTCGCGACTTCGCCGGCAAGCTCGACTTCCTGGAGCGGATGGTCGCCTGGGCAGGCGAGCTGCAACGCGACGGCCGGACGCTCGTCCTCGCCGGCGACCTCAACGTGGCGCGAGAGGAGCGCGACGTCCACCCGAAGGAGCGCAAGCCTCACCAGGTCGGGACGCGGCCCGAGGAGCGCGAGCTGCTCGAGCGCCTGATCGGCCAGGGGCTGGTCGACGTCGGCCGCCGGCTGGACCCGGACAACGACTCGCTCTTCACCTGGTGGGCGCCCTGGCGCAACCTCCGGCAGCGCAACATCGGCTGGCGCATCGACTACGTGCTGGCGAGCGAGTCGCTGGCGGCGCGCGCCACCACCGCGGTCGTTCAGCGCGAGGTGGGCACGAGCGACCATGGTCCGGTGGTCGTCACCTTCGACGTCCGGTCCTGAGAAGCATCGGTCGACGTCCGCCGGCGCGGCGCCGCGGACGGCGGTACAGCCCGACCCGGGCGAGGTTGGCGCGTGAGACGCGTGAGCTGCGGCAGCCGCCGCTGACGCGTACTCCCCATGCCCCACCGAAACCCCCCGAACCGACGCGGAGCTGCAACGACGACGATGCTGACGATGGCCGCCCTACTGGGAACGCTCGCCGCGCCGGCGGCAGCTCAGCTAGGGCCGATCGGTCTCACCACCGACGGCGCGCAGTGGTTCGACAACGACGACCCGACCTCGCCCGAAGATGCGGGCGAGGGCTTCGGCAGCGCGCTCGCCGCCGGCGATTTCAACGGCGACGGCGCCGACGACCTCGCCACGGGCGTTCCCCTGGACTCCACGGGCGCGAGCCGGAGCGGCTCCGTGGTCGTGCGCCTCGGGCGGCGCGCCGACGCCCGGCTCGTCCCGGGGCCGGTCGGGACCGTGCTGCGCCAGGACAGCGAATCGACCGGGGAGGACGAGTGGTTCGGCTCGGCGCTCGCCGCGGGGGACTTCAACGGCGACTCGTTCGACGACCTGGCTGTCGGGGTCCCGCAGAACGACCCGGGCAACCGCGGCGCCGTGCGGGTGTACTACGGATCCAGCGAGGGCCTCGACGGCGACGTGTACGAGCTGATCGATGAGATCGTCGCCGGCAGTGGCGATCAACTCTGCAACGACGCACACTTCGGCAGCGCGCTCGCCGTCGGCAACTTCGATGACGACCTCTACGAGGACCTCGTCATCGGCGTGCCGGACGGATGCCAGGTGTACCCGGGCGGCACGATCCGCGGCGGGTCCCTCTACCTGGCTCACGGAAAGACGGACGGGCTGTTGCCCTTCTTCGGCTACCGGATTGCGCAGGACTCGTTCGGGATCTACGACGACCCCGAGAACGGGGACGAGTTCGGTGGGGCGCTGGCAGCCGGTGACTTCAACACCGACGGGTACGACGACCTGGCGATCGGCGTGCCGGGGGAGAACAGCGACAGCGGGGCGATCGAGGTCGTGATGGGCAGCCAGTGGGGCCTCCTCTTCGCGGACAGCGTCTTCTGGTTGCCGGGGGCCCTGGGCGAGGAGGCCGAGACCTCCGACAGGCTGGGTGCCTGCCTCGCGTCGGGCGACTTCGACGGCGACGGCTACGCCGACCTGGCGATCGGAGCCCCCGTCGAGGACTTCGCCACAGGCCGGGTCAATGTCGCATACGGCGCCGCGGACCCGGCGCGATTCGACCTCTCGCGCACAGACCGGTTGACGCAGGGCAGCATCCACGGCCCGGCTCACGATGTGGCTCTCGACTACTTCGGCTCGTCCCTCGCTGCCGCGGACTTCGACGGGGACGGCCGCGACGACCTTTCCATCGGGCACTTCCTCGACGACTGGGCCGGGCTCGACCTCGGTGCGGTCACGGTTCTCATGGGGGCCGTCCCGAGCATCGGCAGCTCGACGCGCCATCACCTCATCGCCATCGGGTGGGAGGGCGTTCCCGGCGATGCCTCGCAGCCCTACCAGGATGCAGGAGGCGCTCTTGCGGTGGGCGACTTCGACGGCTCCGGCCGCGGGGATCTCGCCTTCGGCGTCGGCGGCTACAGCGAAGGGGATCCCCTGATCGACGCTGGCGCCGAGGTCGTGCTCTACAGCGAGACGAAGGTATTCTCGGACGGCTTCGAGATCGGGTCCACCGGTCGGTGGTCCGGCGTCGCCCTCTAGAGGCCTCGAGCACCCGGCACGGTCGCGCTCCCCCGCGTCCTGGCGCGCCGCCTCGTCGATCCGTGTGATCGAATCGCACATGCCTTCGGGGCGCGGCTCTTCGAGCGGAGCGACGAGTCCCTGGAACGGCCCGTGCACCGGGCGGGGTGCGGCCGGGTAGGAGCACCGGCGGTGAAGGGAGGGGGACGGCGATGCCAAACGACGAGGCGGGTCCGGCGCGACTGCAGGGCGGGCTGGTCACCCTCGAGGAGCTCGGCAGCCTCGCCGAGCGGGGCGAGGTCGACACCGTCCTCGTCGTCTTCCCCGACCTCTACGGCCGCTTCATGGGCAAGCGGGTGCCGGCGTCGTTCTTCCTCGACAGCGTGGCGCGGTCTGGGATGCACGCCTGCAACTACCTCGTCACCGTCGACATGGAGATGGAGGTCGTCCCCGGCTACGACGTCGCCAGCTGGCAGCGCGGCTATGGCGACTTCCACTGTGTTCCCGACCTCGCGACGCTGCGGCGCCTCTCCTGGCTCGACCGCTCCGCGCAGGTCATCTGCGACCTCGAGACGGAGGGGCACGGCGACGAGCGGGGGCGACCGCTGGCCGTGGCACCGCGCTCCATCCTGCGCCGGCAGCTCGCGCGGGCGGCGGAGTCGGGCTATCGCGTCCTCGGCGCTTCGGAGCTCGAGTACTACCTCTTCAAGGAGACCTACGAGTCCGCGCGCGGCAAGGGGTTCGACCGGCTGGAGCCCTTCGGGTGGTACCTCGAGGACTACCACATGCTCCAGGGCACCAAGGCCGAGGGGTACCACGGCGCGCTGCGCCGCCACCTCGAGGCGAGCGGCATTCCCGTCGAGTCGAGCAAGGGGGAGTGGGGCCCCGGGCAGCACGAGCTCAACATCCGCTACTGCGAGGCGCTGGAGATGGCCGACCGCCACTCCATCTACAAGCAGGCGGCGAAGGAGATCGCGCTCGCGCAGGACCTGGCGGTGACCTTCATGGCGAAGTGGCGCGCCGACCTCGCCGGATCGAGCATGCACCTGCACCTGTCGCTCTGGGACGGCGACGAGCGGCCGCTTTTCCCGGGCGAGGGTGCGCTCGGGCCGCTCGCGGCCTCGGACACCTTGCGCTGGTTCCTCGGCGGCTGGATCACACACGCGCGTGCCCTGGCGCCGTTCTACGCGCCGTACCCGACGTCGTACAAGCGCTTCGTCTTCCAGTCGTGGGCGCCCACCAACCTCGCCTGGAGCGTCGACAACCGGACCGCCGGCTTCCGCCTCCTCGGCGACGGGCCGGCGTTGCGCATCGAGTGCCGCATTCCCGGCGCCGACGCCAACCCGTACCTCGCCTTCGCCGCCAGCATCGCCGCCGGGCTCGACGGCGTCGCCAACCGGATCGAGCCGCCTCCCGTCTTCGGCGGCGACGCCTACGTGGCGGCGGACGTGCCGCGCGTGCCGGCGAGCTTGCGCGAGGCGGTCGCCGAGATGGAAGCGAGCACGATGCTGCGCCACGCCTTCGGAGAGGACGTGATCGCGCACTACGCGCACTTCTTCCGGACCGAGCAGGAGCGGTTCGACCGCGTGGTGACGAGCTGGGAGCGCGAGCGCTACTTCGAGCGCGCCTGAAACCCCGCCGCACCGCAGGCAAGGCGCGCCTCGCGGGTTCAATGTCCGATCCGGCGCTGCGATGGCGCCATGACAGGAGGTGGGCTCCGTCGCCGTGGGTGGCGAATGCCGCCCACATACAGGAGGCCACCCCACGCCATGGCTCGATATTGCAGCTCGCTGCTCGCCCCGACCCTGATCGCCTGCACGATCGGTCTGGCCGCCGCCTCGCCGGCCGTCAGCCGCCGGCTGCCCTTCCTGGCAGGCACGCACGTTGGCCTGCTCACCAGCGCCGACGCGCTCGTCACCGCCGACTTCGACGGCGACGGCGACCTCGACTTCGCCGCGACCAACAGCGTCATCGACAGGGTGGTGTGGATGGAGCAGACCGCGACCGGCTTCGTCGAGCACACCATCACCACCGCCCTCGACGCGCCGCAGGACCTGGCGGCGGCGGACATCGACTGCGACGGAGACAGCGATCTCGTCGTGGCCGTCTTCAACACCGGTTCGGTGGTCTGGGAGCGCAACGACAGCGGCGCGACGAGCTGGGCTCTCGGCGGGACCATCTCCAGCACGATCAGCGGGGTCATCGCCGTCGCCGCGGGCAAGCTCACCGGCAACGACACGGTCGACGTCGTCGCCGCCTCCGTCTCGGCCGCCGACGAGATCGTCGCCTGGTCGCATCCTTCGTGTTCCTCGGCCGTCTGGAACGCCGCCGTCGTGTCGAGCGCGCTGGGCTTCGCCACCGACGTCGCCATGGCGGACACCAACGCCGACGGCAGTGTGGACGTCGTGGCCACCCTCTCCGGTCGCGTGGCGGTCTTCGAGCACGGCGCCGGCAACACATTCACCCGCGTCGACGTCGATACGGGGTTCGGCAGCCCGCAGGCCGTGGCGGTGGGCGACGTCGACCGCGACGGCGACCTCGACCTCGCCGCGACCTCCAACACGCTCGGCGAAGTGGCGTGGTGGGCGAACCCCGGTGCCGCCGGCGCGTGGACCAAGCAAACCGTGAGCGGCCTCGCGGCCGCCGGGCCCCTGGCGCTGGGCGACATCGACGGCGACGGCGACCTCGACGTCGCCGCGGGGAGCACCATCGGTTCCGCCCCGCTTCAGTGGTGGGACAACGCGTCCGGAGACGGCTCGGCGTGGACGGCGCAGGAGCTCGACGCCGCGGCCGGCGCCGGCCGCGAGCTGGCGACGGTGGACGAAGACGGCGACGGCGACGCCGACGTCGTCGCCGGCGCGGCCGCCTCCGGCGTCGAGATCTACGAGAACGACTCGACGCACCGCAGCGCGGAGCTCGGATCGCTCGAGCACTTCTTCTATTCCTATGGCACCGGCGGCGACCTCGTCGACCTCACGCACGCCGACGTCGACGCCGACGGGCTGCTCGACGTGGTGGCCGTGTGGGAGGGGAGCTCGTCCCCCAACTCCTCGGTCCAGTGGTTCAAGGGGCTCGGCGGTAGCGCCAGCTACGGTGTGCTGCAGTTCGACTCCCTGGCGCACGACATCCAGACGGGCGTCGTCCACTTCTTCGAGTCGGTGGCGATGGGCGACGTCGACCGCGACGGCGACGTCGACGCCTTCGTCGGCGCCACGTGGTTTCCCAGCGATGCCTACTCCTTCTGCCGCAACGACGGCGGCGGGACAGCCTGGACTTGCTTCTTCGTCGGTGACGCGCACTGGGTGGTGGACGCCGTCGAGCTCGCCGACGTCGACGCCGACCGCGATCTCGACGTCGTGGCGGTGGCGCAGGAGACGATCGGGGGGCCCTGGGTGGTGCTCTGGTGGGAGAACGCCGGCGATCCCACCGTCGCCGCCGACTGGATCCGCCACGACATCGCCAGCGACGGCCCCTACGACAAGCTGCGCGTCGTGGACCTCGACGGCGACGTCGACCTCGACGTGGTCGCCGGCGCCGACTGGTGGCGCAACGACGGCGGCACGCCGCCGGTGTGGGTCGCGCAGACGATCCCCAACGTCTGGAATCCGCTCTTCACCATGTCGTCGTGGGCGCTGGCAGACATCGACGTCGACGGCGACCTCGACATGGCCGCCGAGTCGAGCACGAACGGTTTGCTCTGGTCGCGCAACAACCTGCCGAGTGGGTGGGTCGGCTCGGAGTTCCAGCCGCCTTCGGCGACCACGGGCCCGGCCGGCGACTTTGCGCTGGCGGACATGGACAGCGACGGCGATCCGGACCTCGTCGCCGGTATGGTGCAGACGTCGCCGTCGGTCGAGCCTCGCGTTTCCTGGTGGGAGAACGACGCGCGCACGGATCCATTCGCCTGGACCGAGCATCCTTTCGAGCCCCGGGGAACGAGCGCCAGCCACCTGCAGGTGGCCGACTTCGACCGCGATGGCGATCCCGACGTGGTGATGGCGGCCAGCACCGAGTTCGTCTCCTGGTTCAACGGTGGAGGCCAGGTGGCGCTCGAGGCGCGCGCCGTGGGCGGGCCTTCCCTGCGCGACGGGCTCGAGGAGCCGGTGCTGGCGATCGACGCCTACCACCGCGGGCGCAACGGCGAGGCGTCGGCGGAGGTCGAGGCAGTGAGCCTGCTCTTCGAGTCCACTGCCGGCACCCCGCTCACGCAGCCGCAGTTCGACGCGCTCGTCGACGCGGTGCGGCTCTACCGCGACGACGGCTCCGGCGGCTTCGACGCGGCCGACACGCTGGTTGGTGAGGCCGGCAGTCTGATCCTGGCGTCCGGCGAGGGCGTGCTCGCCCTGGCGGACGGCCTCTCGGCGTTGCAGCACACGCCGGCCGAGACTCCAGGCGTCTATTACCTGACCCTGGACATGACGCCCGCCGCCAGCACCGCCGGAGCTCCCAGCCTACTCGTGACGCACACGCCGGGGACGCCCTGCGTCGAGTGCGACGCGTTCCTCCCCGTCGAGGGCAGCGCGGCAGAGAACGCATCGTTCGACGTGCCGATGGTGCTCGAGGTCGCGCGGCAGCGGACCGCGTCCTTCGCGGTCGTCGCCGACACCTTCGGAGGGGACGGCTTCACGGACGGCTTCGAGTCCGGGACGACCCTCGTCTGGTCCGCCAGCATTCCCTGATCGGTTGGTCGCGGGCGGGCTCGCCGAGCAGGGTCCGCCGCGCGTGAGGTAGGGTGCCCCGGGTGCGCGGTTTACACTGCCCGGCCGGCGGCCGGGCGGTCAACTGCACTCGGCCGGCGGCCGGGCGGTCATGCACTCGGCCCGCCGCCGAGGTCGCGATCTCTGGGGGGCCCGAATGGATCCGGTTCTCATCGGCGTCACCACCTACGGCCGGCTGCAGGACGGCTCCTACAGCATCCCGGCCGAATACGTGCGGGCGATCCGGCGCGCGGGCGGCGTCCCGGTGCTGTTGCCGCCCGGCGAGGCTGCGGTGGCGACGCTCGTCGACCGACTCGACGGCTTCGTGTTGTCCGGCGGCGGCGACGTCGAGCCGGCGCTCTACGGCGGCGAGCCGCATCCGGCGATCGACCGCATCGACGCCGAGCGCGACGCGCTGGAGATCGAGCTGGCGCGTGCCGTCGTCGCGCGTCAGGTGCCGACGCTCTCCATCTGTCGCGGCTGCCAGGTGCTCAACGTGGCGCTGGGCGGCACGCTGCACGAGCACCTTCCGGACGTGGTCGGCGAGACGCTGCTGCACCGCTCGCCCGACGGCGAAGACTCTGCGCGTCATGTGGTGGAGGTGGAGGCCGGCTCCCGCCTCGCTGCGGTGATGGAGTCGACGCGGCCGCTGCCCGTCTCGTCGCACCATCAGGCGCCCGACCGCGTGCCGCCGTCGCTGCGGGTCGTGGCCCGTGCCGACGATGGCACCATCGAGGCGCTCGAGGCCCCCGACCACCCCTGGATGCTGGCGGTGCAGTGGCACCCGGAGCTCTCGGCGGAGGAGGACCCGAGCCAGCAGCGACTCTTCGACGGCCTGGTGGAGGCGGCGCGCCGCCGTCGCGAGGGGACGCCATGAGGCTCGAGCGCAAGGTGGCGCTCATCACCGGCGCCGGCAGCGGCATCGGCCGCGAGTCGGCGCTGCTCTTCGCCCGCGAGGGGGCGGCCGTGGTGGTGGTCGACGTCACGGACGCTGCCGGCGAGGAGACCGTCGCCCTGGTGCGCGAGGCGGGCGGCAAGGCGCTCTACGTGCACGCCGACGTCTCGAAGGACGCCGACTGCGCGGCGATGGTCGGCGCCGCCGAGGAGGGTTTCGGGCGTCTCGACGTGCTGTTCAACAACGCCGGCATCATGCACGGCCGCGACGACGACGCGGTGGCCACCGACGAGGAGGTCTGGGAGCTCACCATGGCGATCAACGCCAAGGGCGTCTTCCTCGGCTGCAAACACGGCGTGCCCGCGCTCCGTCGCGCCGGCGGCGGCTCGATCATCAACACGGCGTCGTTCGTCGCCGTGCTCGGCGCCGCCACGCCGCAGGTGGCCTACACGGCGAGCAAGGGCGCGGTGCTGGCGATGACGCGCGAGCTCGCGGTGGTGCACGCCCGCGAGGGAATCCGCGTCAACGCCCTCTGCCCGGGCCCGTTGAAGACGAAGCTGCTGATGGACTTCCTCGATACCGAGGAGAAGAAGCAGCGGCGCCTCGTGCACGTGCCGATGGGGCGCTTCGGCCTCGCCGCCGAGATGGCGAAGGCGGCGCTCTTCCTGGCCTCGGACGACTCGTCGTACATGACCGGCTCCACCTTCCTCGTCGACGGCGGGATCACGGCCGCCTACGTGACCCCCGAATAGCGAACCACGTGCCCGACCCACGAGCGACCGACCCACGAGTGAGGGGAGCGGAGGCGCCGCAAGGGGCAGCCGTGACCGCGAGCCACCCGGCCTTTGCCGGTGCGATCGTCGACGGCGCTCGCGTCGCCGCCGCGGATGGGCGAACGGCTGTGGTCGAGGACCCGGCGACCGGCGCGGCGCTGGCCCACGTCGCGGAGTCGGGTGCGGAGGACGTCGACCGCGCGGTGCGCGCCGCGCACGCCGCCTTCGCGCCGCGCGGCTCCTGGCGGCGACTGACCAGCCGCGAGCGCGGGCGCGTGTTGCGGCGGATCGCCGACGGCCTGCGCGACGGGCGCGAGCGCTTCGCCGCCCTAGAGTCGAAGAACGCCGGCAAGCCGATCGGCGCCGCGCGAGCCGAAGTGGGCGCCGCAGCCGACTGCTTCGAGTACTACGCGGGAGCGGTGGACAAGGTCGCCGGGCAGACGCTGCCGGTGGCTGCCCGCGGCACCGGCCTCACGTTCCGCGAGCCGCTCGGTGTCTGTGCGCTCATCACGCCGTGGAACTTTCCGTTGCTGATCGCCAGCTGGAAGATCGCGCCGGCGCTCGCCATGGGGAACACCGTGGTGCTCAAGCCCGCCGAGCTGACACCGCTCACGGCGCTCGAGCTCGGCGAGCTGGCAATCGCGTGTGGAGTGCCGGAGGGCGTGCTCAACATTCTTCCCGGGAAGGGCACGGTGGCCGGCCGGGCGCTGGTCGCCCATCCGTTCGTGCGGAAGGTGTCCTTCACCGGCTCGACGGCGGTGGGGCGCGAGGTGATGCGGGGCGCGGCCGACGGCATCAAGCGCGTGTCGCTCGAGCTGGGGGGCAAGTCGGCGAGCCTCGTCTTCGCCGACGCCGACCTCGACGCCTGCGTCGCGTCGTCGCTCTGGGCCGTCTTCGACAACGCCGGCCAGGACTGCTGTGCGCGAAGCCGCGTCCTCGTCGAGCGGCCGGTGTTCGACGAGTTCGTGGCGCGGTTCGTGGAGCGCACCCGCGCCATCCGTCTCGGCGACCCCGCCGACGAGAAGACCGAAATGGGACCCCTGATCTCCGCCGAGCAGCGCGAGCGGGTGCGCGGCTACCTCGCCGCGGGCGAGGCCGAGGGCGCGCGACGGCTCTGCGGCGGCGAGGCTCCGCCCGACGCCACGCTGATGCACGGGCACTACCTCACGCCGTCCGTCTGGGTCGACGTCGCGCCGCAGATGCGCATCGCGCGCGAGGAGGTCTTCGGGCCGGTCGTCTGCATCCTGCCCTTCGACGGCGAGGAGGAGGCGGTCCGCATCGCCAACGACAGCGACTACGGCCTCTCTGGCTCGCTCTGGACGCGCGACGTCGCGCGCGCTCTCCGCGTCGCGCGTGCGCTCGAGACCGGCATGCTCTCGGTCAACAGCTCGTCGAGCGTGCACATCGAGGCCCCCTTCGGTGGGGTCAAGCAGAGCGGCCTCGGCCGCGAGCAGGGGATGGTGGCGCTGGATGCGTACAGCGAGTGGAAGTCGGTGTTCATCGCCGAAGACTGAGGAGGGGGAGAAGCGTGCGACAGGTCGAAGGGCTGCACCATGTCACCGCCATCGCCGGCTCGGCGCAGGAGAACGTGGACTTCTACGCCGGGCTTCTCGGCATGCGGCTGGTGAAGCGCTCGGTGAACCAGGACGACCCGGGGACCTACCACCTCTTCTATGCCGATGCGGCCGGCCACCCCGGAACCGACCTCACGTTCTTTCCCTGGGCACAGCTCGCGCCGTCTCGCCCGGGCGCCGGCCTGGCGAACGAGGTGTCGCTGGCGGTACCGCCGGGAACCCTCGGGTGGTGGGAGGAGCGCCTCGCGGCCCGCGACGTACGCCGTGACCCGGTCGAGACGCGCTTCGGCGAGCGCGCGCTGCCGATCGAGGACCCGCACGGGCTGCGCGTCGCGCTCGTCGAGACCTCCAGCGCTCACGACCGCGCGTTCGCGCCCTGGGAGGGAAGCACGGTGCCGGCCGACCATCAGATCCGCGGCCTCGACGGCGCGCGCATCCAGGTGCGCCAGCTCGGCCCGACGACGGCGATGATCGGCGGCGCCATGGGCTTTCGCGCGGGCGGCAGCGAGGGGGAGTGGCATCGCTGGGAGGTTCCCTCGGGTGGCTCGGGTCGTCACCTCGACCTGCGCGAGCTGCCCGACGCGCGCCGCGGGGCGTGGGGCACCGGCAGCATCCACCACCTCGCGTTCCGCGTCGGCGACGACGAGCACCAGCTCGCGGTGCGCGCGCAGGTGGAGGAGGGCGGCGCCCAGCCTACCGAGGTCATCGACCGCTTCTGGTTCCGGTCGGTCTACTTCAAGGAGCCGGGGGGAGTGCTCTTCGAGCTCGCCACCGACGGGCCGGGCTTCGGCGTCGACGAGGCGCTCGAGCACCTCGGCGAGTCGCTTGTGCTGCCGCCGTGGCTCGAGGCGCACCGGTCGGAGATCGAGGCCGTGCTGCCGCCGCTGACGCTCCCCGGCCCGAGCTAGGCGCGCCGCAACCGTCTGTTCGAGGGCGTGACGAGCGCCGCCAGCGCCTCCCGTCGGCGGTCGATCGACCCTAGAGGAGCTGGAGCGGGACGTCGCCCGCCTGGGGCGCTTCGGGGTCTTCGAAGGCCGCGAGCGCTTCGCGGTAGTACGCGGGAACCTCGCCGCGCGAAGCGAGCGCGGCGACCCGCCGCTCGAGCTCCTCGCGTGAGTAGAGCCGGTGGTCGCAGTGGACCTCTTCGTCCTCGCGGTAGAGGAAGAAGTGCGCCTCCGCGTCGCTCCGCGGTTCACCGAGCTGCCAGTGCATCCTCAGTTTGGCCATGTGATGTCGGCTTCCGCTGGCGAGAGTGTTCCGGCCGCCCGGCTGCTCCGGCCGCAGCATGCCACATGCCATGGCCGTGGGAGCGTTCCAAAATCGTGGCAAATCGAGGAAATCCGGCTCCGCTGGCCGTCCCGCGGTGGCCCCTCGCCTGCACGAGATTGTTACACATCTCCCCGGAAACGCCATACCGCGCGTGGAGTCTTTCACGCGAGAGGCGTGCGCTGGATGACCTCAGCGACTCGTGCGGGCCCCTGCTGGCGCGGGTCTACGGCCCGACGACCCAGACGCGGCCGTCGATCTCGGCTCCCAGGCCCTGCGTCTTGAGGATGACGTAGAGCGCCTGATCCCAGGGCACGTCGTGCAGCTCGACGGTGACCGTGCCGGTCACGCCGGGAGCGAGTACGAGGTTCACCCCGGCGAGCCGGGCGAAGGAGCGCAGCACCTCGGGGAGCGGCGCGTCGCGCAGACTGAGCGAGATGGGGAAGCCGTGCCAGCGGCTGGGCGGGTTCGCCTGACGACCCATCTCACGCTCGCCGGGCCGCACCTCGCGCTGATGGATCTCGCCGTATTTGCCCAGGCTGACCCGCTGGGGCGGCGCCGGCGTCGCCTTCGTCGCGGGCGACGTCGGAGGGGCCGGAGACTTCCCCTCGTCCTGGACGCCGGCGGGCGTGACCACGGTGGTCGGCATCACCGGCGGGCTCGACGCAGGAGGGGGGACGGGCTCGGCTGGCGTCGCCGGCTCCTCGCTTGCCGCATCGTCGTTCTGTGCGGATGCCTCTGTCGTGCTCGTCCCATCCTGGTGCTCGCGGTCGTGCTCGGCCCGCGCGGGTCCTGTCGCGAAGATGGCGAGGAAGACGAGCGATGCGGTGAGCGGCGGGGCGGCGTGGTGCTTCGTCATCGGTGTCAGCCCTCGGAGGCCGTGGCTGGGGAAGCAGCCGGAGGCCTCCATTGTACGCGGCGGGTCTCGCGGTTACCGTGAAACCGTTCGCGGACGGGTGGTAACGTCCGCGCCCGTGAAACACCTCTTCGGCGTCCACACCGTCGACAACGGCGGCATCCACATGGCGGCGCGGCGCGCTGCGGCGGCGGGAGCCCGGGCGCTCCAGTGCTTCACCGCGCCGCCGCGCTTCTACGGCGACAAGGCGAAGATCCAGCCGGCTCGTGCCGAGAAGTTCCGCGCCACGCTCGCCGAGGTCGGCATCCCGCCCGAACACGTGCTCGTGCACGGCGCCTACGTACTCAACGCCGCGAGCCCCGAGGCGGAGAAACACGAGCGGTCCACCGCCGGCCTGGTGAGGGAGCTCGAGCGCTCGACGGCGATCGGCGCCGGCGCGGTCTGCTTCCATCCCGGCTCGGCCGGGAGCGGTGGGGACCGCGCCGCCGGAGTGCAGCGCGTGGCGGCCGCCATCGGCCAGGCGCTCGCCGCGGTCGACGGCCCGACGCGGCTCCTCGTCGAGAACACCGCGGGCGCCGGCGCCACCATCGGCCGCACCGCCGCCGAGGTCGCCGCGATCCTCGAGGCCGTGCCGAAGCGGCTGCGCGCCCGCACCGGCTACGGGCTCGACACCTGCCACCTCTTCGCGTCCGGATACGACATCCGCCGCTCGCCCGAGGCCCTCGCCGCCGTGCTCGACGAGTTCGAGGAGGCGACCGGCGAGCCGCCCGCGTTCTTCCACCTGAACGACAGCGAAGGGGCGCTCGGCAGCAACCGCGACCGCCACACGCTCCTCGGCAAGGGCGAGATCGGCGTCGAGCCGTTCCGCTGGCTGCTCGCCGACCGGCGCAGCCGCGGCGTCCTGCTCATCCTCGAGACGCCCGAGGTCAACGTCGACGTCGACGGCGAGGACCCGACGCCCGACCCCTGGGACGTCGAGATGTTCGCCCTGCTGCGCGAGCTCGCGGGCGAGACCTAGCCGCGGGTTCAACCCCCCTCGGGGTTCAAACCAGAGCGGGGTTCAACCACAGGCGGGGTTCAACCCACAGCGGGGTGCACCGGCTCGGTCGCCGGCGTCAGGCCACGCAGCGCGGGGATGAGGTCGGCCTGGAGCGCCGCCGCGGAGGCGTAGCGGTTCGCCGGGTCCGGAGCCAGGCAGCGCGCGAGCACCGCGCGCAACCGATCGACGCCGCAATAAGAAGAGAGGTCGATGCGAAAGCTTCCCTTGACGATGGAAGTGAGGATCTCGCTCGGGTCGCTGCCGGGAAACGGCCGCTTCCCCGTCAGGCTCTCCGCCGCCAGCACGCCGAGCGCGAAGACGTCGCTGCGCTCGTCGACCTCGCCCCCCGAGAGCTGCTCGGGCGCCATGTAGCTGAAGGTGCCGACGAGCGCGCCCGGCGCGGTGAGGCCGGCGGTCGCCTCGAGCGCCGTCGAGCGGACCTTGGCGACCCCGAAGTCGAGGATCTTCACCGGGCCCTCGCCGGACTCCGTGCGCGTGACGAAGACGTTCGCCGGCTTCAGGTCGCGGTGGATGATTCCGGCGCGGTGCGCCGCCTTGATCCCCTCGCAGACCTGGTCGAGCCACGACGCCACACGCTCGGGTGGCAGCGCCCCCTGGTCGCGGATGGCGGCGCACAGCGTGAAGCCGCCGAGCAGCTCCAACACCAGGAACGAGTTGCCGGTCCCCGTCGTGCCGTAGTCGAAGACGGTCACCACGTTGGGATGGTGGAGCGAGGCGGTGAGGCGCGCCTCGGTCTCGAAGCGGCGGTTCACCTCCTCGCCGAGGAGGGCGCCGTGCAGGACCTTGACGGCCACGCGGCGTCCGAGGTGCAGGTCCTGCGCCTCGAAGATGGCGCCCATGCCGCCGCGCTCGATCCTGCGGTCGAGCCGGTAGCGGCCCATGATCACGCGCTCCACAGGGAGCGACGGTTCGAGCTCGCTGTTGTCGAGGGGGCAGGCGGTCTCGGCGGGGTCGTAGCAGCGGCCGCAGGTCGGGCACTCGTGCACGAGCTGCAGCTCCTGCTCGCCAAGTCGCGCGAGGACCTCGCGCTGCACCTTCTGGCTCTGCTCGACGCGGTCCTTGAGGCGCGCGTTTTCGTAGACGAGGGCGATCTGGCTGGTCAGCGCCTGGAGCAACATGCGGTCGTGCGGCGTGTAGGGCTCCTCGGACTTCTTCTCGCCGAGCACCATGAGGCCGAGCAGCCGATGGTCGCGCCCGATGAGCGGCACGAGGAGGTGCGCGCCGAGGCGGTCGAGCCACTGATGCTCCGCCGGCGAGAGGCCGGTCAGGTCCTCCGGGTAGTCGACCGCCTTGCCGTAGGCCTCGACGAGCCGCAACAGAACGCTGTTCTCGGGGATCTGCTCCTCGCGCGGTCCGACACCCGTGGAGTGCCCGAGGGTCAGGTCGCGCGAGTGGCGCTCCCGATAGAAGACGTACGTGCACTTCGGATGGAAGGCCTCGTGGAGGTCGGTGCTGACGATGCGCGACACCTCGGCGATCGAGGTCACGCGCTGCACCTCGTCGGTGAGCGAGAGGACGATCCGCTCCTGGCTCGCCGCTTCGCGCATGAGGATGACGACGACGGCGACGGGGAAGAGCAGCAGCAGCAGGTTCCAGGTGACGTCTTGCCAGTGCATCGGCACCCAGCGGTCGAGCAGGCGGGTCTGCGAGAGCCCGACGAGCACCGTCCAGGGCAGGAGGCCCGCGGCGACGAGGCCGGCCTGCTGGCGTCCCTTCTCCTCGGGGTAGATGCGCGCCTGCCGCGCGAGCAGCACGAGGACCCCCAGCGCCCAGAGAGGGACGATCACCCAGCCGAGCCAGTCGTAGAGGCGGTCGCCGGCGAGCGCGGCAGGTGGCGAGGCGAAGCGCTCGGCCGCGTAGGCGACGGCGACCGCAGCGAAGCTGCCGATGCCGACGGAGTAGAAGAGCGGGATCGCCCACGGATGCCGGCGCACCCAGCCCTGGCGCTCGGGGAGAACCGAGGCGAGGTGGAGGTGCGCGCCCATCTGGAAGCCGTTGAGCAGCAGCGAGACGGGCAGCAGCAGCGAGGCGGTGTCGCGGATCTCCGGCAGGGCGAGCTCCGCGGCGACGGCGGCGCTGAACAGGAAGAGGAGCCTCGCCCGCAGGTATCCCGGCCGCTTGAGCAGCGCCAGCGGGCCGATCGCCAGGTAGCCGAGCGCGACGAGGATGTTCACCGCGAAGGCGAAGAAGGGGAAGTCGGCGCCCGGGTGGACGGCGAGCTCGTGCAGGGTTCCGCCGCGCTCGACGCCGTAGATCACGGTGCCGCGGTGGCGCTTCATGATCGGGTCCATGGCGGAGGTGTCGTGCACCACGTGCCCGTCGAGGGTGCGGATGACGTCGCCCGCCTGCAGACCTCCGGCTTCGCCGGGGAGGCCGGGGACCACGGCGGCGATGCGGATCGTGTCCGGCTGGTCGGCGGGCTCGTCGAGGTAGACCCCTACCTGGCGGCGCGAGAAGTCGTACCGGTCGAGCGCCTGCAGGACCAGGAGCGTCAGGACCAGCGGGACCAGGCCGAGAGCGACGAGCAGCTCGGTGCGGCGGCGAACGGCCAACTTGTTCGATCCAGCGGAGGTGATCTGGAGCGATTGTACGGCATGGCCGGCGACTCGGCCCGGGCCCTCCAGCGACCGGGCCCGGGTGGGCTAACCTTGAGTCTTGAAGGAGAGAGCGGCTTGAGCAGCTGGCGGCGCGCGCGCTACAGCGTCTACGCGGCTTTCTACGACCTCGGGCCGGGGTTCGCGGACGAGCGCGCTCGGGCCATCGCGCTGTTGCACCTCTCGCCCGGCGAGCATGTGCTGGTGCCTGGAGTGGGCACCGGCGCCGACCTGCCGCTCCTGCCCACCTCGGTCGAGGTGCTGGGGGTCGACCTCACGCCGGCGATGCTCGCCCGTGCGCGTGCGCACTGCCGCCCCGGGATCGAGCTGCGTCTGATGAACGCCGAGCGGCTCGATCTCCCCGACGCGAGCTTCGACGCCGTGCTCCTGCACCAGGTGCTCGAGGTCGTCGCCGATCCGGCGGCGTGCCTGGCCGAGGCGGCGCGCGTGCTCCGTCCCGGCGGCCGTATCTCGGTGTACGACAAGTTCGTCCCCGAAGAAGCCCCACACTCGCCCTGGCGGGCGGCCGTGGCTCGCGCCGTCGACCTCGTGTTCACCACCTCGAAGCTGCGCTTCCGCGAGCTGCTCGCGCGCTCGGGCGCGCCGCTCGTCGTGGCGCACGAGGAGCCGTCGACGCCGCCGTTCACCATCCTGACGCTGCAGCGGGCGCAGGCCTCGGGGGTGCCCGCGACGCACGGACGGCACGACGATCCCGAGGGGGACCCACCATGACCTGCGCTCGCGATCGCGTCGGCGCGGCGCGGCGCAACGGCAGGCGTCGCGCGAGCTGGGTGCTGGCCATGCTGGCCTCGCTCGCCGGCGCCGGCGACGCGGCCGCCACGGCCAGCCCGAGCTCCTCGCCGCCGGCGGAGCAGGCGCGGCTGCTCGCCACTGCCACGAGCATCGTCCCCGCCGACATCGTGCCGCTGGCGCGCGAGGACGTGCTGGCCCTCACCCCCGAGATGCGGGAGTGGCTCCACGCGCAGGTGCCGTCGACGCTGCCGCCGACAGACCGCCTCAACCTCCTCGTGCGGCGGCTCCAGGCGAGCGACGGGGCGGGACTGCGCTACGACGCGTGGTTCACCGTCGGCGCGGCGGAGGCTTTCGCCGCCCACCGCTTCAACTGCCTCTCCTTCTCCCACCTGGTCGTCGCCATGGCGCGCGAGCTCGGCCTGCGGGCCTACTACATCGAGGCGCGCTACCGGCAGCGCTACGGCCGCGAAGGGGATCTGGTGCTGCTGGCCGGGCACATCACCGTCGGCTGGGGCGACTCCACCAACCGCTGGGTCGTCGAGTTCGGCAACGAGGCACGCCTCGACACCGCGCGCGTGCGCCAGCTCAGCGACGTGCGCGCGTTGGCGTTGCATTACTCCAACCTCGGCGCCGCGGAGCTCCGCCGGGGCAACCCCGAGAAGGCGCTCGCCGCGCTCGCCACCGCGATCGAGGTCGACCCGCGCACCGCTGGCGCCTGGGTCAACCTGGGGGTCGCCTTGCGGCGTCGGGGCGATCCTGCCGCCGCCGAGACCGCCTACCGGCGCGCCATCGCCGCCGACCCCGAGATGGTGCCCGGCTGGGCCAACCTCTACTCGATCCTGCGCACCAGCGGCAGGGGGAAAGAGGCGAGCGCGCTCGTCGCCGACATCATGGAGCTCAACAACCGCGACCCGTGGCTCCTGCTGGCGATGGGAGACGAGTGCTTCGACGCGCGGGACTTCCCGTGCGCGTCGCGCCTCTTCAAGAAGGCGCGCTCGGAAGCCCACGGCGAGGCGGCGCCGGCGGCCGCGCTCGCCGCGCTGGCGCTCGCGCAGGGGGACCAGGCTCGCGCGCGCAAGTGGGTCCGCAAGGCAGAAGCGCTAGACCCGCGCGAGCCGCGGCTCTTCAGGGTGCGTACCGCGCTCGGACTGCCGCAGCCGCCGATCGTCGCCAAGAGCGAGCCGCCGCCGCCTGCGGACAGCGCGACCATGGCGATGCCTCCGCCGGATCCACCGAACCCGAATCGATAGCCCGCGGCGGCGTCCCGCGTGTCCCCGATTGCGCTCGACCCGGCCGCGCGCACGGCCCAGCCTCGAGAGCTCAGGCCGGCTCCGCCTGAGGGCCTCAGGGCAGAGCAGACAGCGCGTCGATGACCTGCTGGTCGTGCTCCTTCACGTCGACCTTTTTCCACACCTGGCGCACGACGCCATCGCCGTCGATGAGGAAGGTCGAGCGCTGGATGCCCATGGACGTCTTGCCGTAGTTCGTCCGCTCGCGCCACGCGCCATAGGCCTCGGCGACCTGGTGGTCGGGATCGGCGAGCAGCGGGAAGTCGAGCGAGAACTTGTCGCGGAACTTTGCGTGGCTCGCGACCCCGTCGGGGCTGACGCCCAGCACGAGCGCGCCGCGCGCCGCGAGCTCCGAGCGTCGGTCGCGGAAGGCGCACGCCTCGACCGTGCAGCCGGGCGTGTCGTCCTTGGGGTAGAAGTAGAGGACCACCGGCTTGCCGCGCTGCGCGGAGAGGCGCAGTGGCTCGCCGCGATCGGTTTGCAACTCGAAATCCGGGGCCGCCTCACCCTGCTCGATCCAGTCGGTCATCGCGCTCCTCCTTCGCCGCTGCGAGTGTATCCGGGGTAGGCTGCTTGGCCATGTCGAAGGGAGCCACGATGCTCCGATACTCGTCCGCCGACGCGCTCCGACATCACGTCCGCGAGCTGCTCGCTTCGCCGCACGCGCACGTCACGCTCGAGCAGGCGCTCGCGGGGCTGCCCGTGAAGCTGCGCGGAGCGAAGCCGCCGGGGCAGCCCCACACGCTCTGGCGCCTGCTCGAGCACATGCGCCTCGCGCAGTGGGACATCCTCGAGTTCTCGCGCAGTGCCGACCACCGGTCGCCTGCATGGCCGGAGGGCTACTGGCCCGAGGGTGACGCTCCTCCGGACAGCGGCGCCTGGGACCGCTCGGTGAGCGCGCTCGACCGCGACCTCGAGACCTTCCTGGCGCTCGTCGACGACCCGGACAGCGACCTCTTCGCGCCGTTGCCGTGGGGCAAGGGGCAGACCCTCTTGCGGGAGGCGCTGCTCATCGCCGACCACAACGCCTACCACGTCGGCCAGATGGTGGCCCTCCGCCAGCTGCTGGGGAGCTGGCCGCCGGCGAGCTGAGAGACCCGTGCGGGGGTTGGCGGTCCTCGCGGTCGTGTGGATGGGGTGCGGCGGTGCGCCGCTGCCGCAGACGGTGGCGGCGCCGCGCGAAGAGGGGACGGAACCCTCACCACCCTTGCGCAACGCCTTTGCGGCCGGTCGCCACCGCGGCGCCTGTTTCGCCCACTCGCTCGGACCGGGGGTCGGCTACGGCACCCCCGCCGCGGCCGCCTCGCTCGGCGAGCTGCGAGACCTGGGTGTGGACTGGGTGTCGATCACGCCCTTCGGCTTCCTCGCCGCCCCCGACGCCACCGAGATCCGCGTGCTGCACGGCGAGAGCGACGAGCGCCTGCGCGCGGTGACCGCTCAGGCGCACGCGCTCGGCCTTCGTGTGCTGCTCAAGCCGCACCTCTGGTTGCGGCCGCCGCACTGGCCGGGCGACGTGAGCCAGCGTGACGAGGCGGGGTGGGCCGCATTCTTCGCCGCCTACCGCGAGTTCGTGCTGCGCTACGCGACCCTCGGGCGCGAGGCGGACGTCGACGCCCTGCTCGTGGGCAACGAGCTCGTGGCCACGAGCGGACGCGAGGCGGAGTGGCGAGAGCTGATCGCGGCCGCGCGGCGGGAGTTTCCGGGGCCGCTCGGTTACGGCGCCAACCACAGCGAGGCCGAGCTCGTGCCGTTCTGGGACGCTCTCGACTTCATCGGCGTGTCGGCGTATTACCCGCTCGTCGAGGCGTCCTCGCCGTCGCGGCGACAGCTCGTGGAGGCGTGGGGCCCGATCCTCGACCGCCTCGGCGCGCTGTCGCGGCGCTGGGGGCGGCGCGTGGTGTTCACCGAGGTCGGCTATCCCGCGGCCGACTGGGCCGCGTGGACGCCGTGGGCGACGGAGTCGGAGCGAGCCGACAGGTCCGAGGCGTCCGATCCATCGCAGCCCAACACCCGCCTTCAGGCCGACGCGTTCGCGGCTTTCCTCGAGGCCGCGTGGCCGCGACCGTGGGTCGGCGGCGCCTACTGGTGGAAGTGGTTCTCGGCGGACGGCGAGCGCGACTTCCGGGACCCGTTCGCGTTTCGCGGGCGACCGGCAGCCGACGTGGTGCGCGCCGCGTGGACCGCACCGGACCCGCGGTCACTCGAGCGCCGCTAGGTCACTCGGGCGCCCTGGATCACTCGAGAGCGGCAAGCACCCGGTCGAGCCCTTGCGCCACGGCGGCGAGGTCGGCGGAGGGGCCGACGACCTTCGCGAGCTCGCAGAGCGGCGCGTCGAGCCGGTGTTTGGGAGCAGCCGCGGCGTCGATCTCGACGCGGACCGGCTGCAGGCGCGCCCGCACGCCGCCGCCTTCGACCTCGTCGAGAGGCACCACGAGCACCGCACGCTCGCAGCTCGCGGCGAGCGAGCCGGCGTCGACGGGCACGGCGACGGGGCGGCCCTCGACCTCCGCGATCTGCTTGCCGGCGCCATCGGTGAAGCTGCCGTCGAGCGAGCCGACGGCGAAGAGGCTGTCGCCGCGACGCTCGAAACCGCTCAGCGTGAGCGTCCCCTCGAAGATCCCCGCGCTGGTCCCGTCGCCGAAGCTGCCGTCGACCCGGGCGGCGAGGTTGCCGCCGGCGGCACGCGCGGACGCGATGCCGAAGGAGCCCGCGACGAGCAGCGCGAGAAGGGCTGGAATGAAGGGGTGGCGTTTCATGAAGAGCGTCCGTCCGGGCAGAGTCTGCCGTCGGCCACTACAACACGCTCCGGGCGCCCGGGATTCCGCCGGCTCCGCTGCGCCCGCCTATAGAATCGCGCACACCCGATGGCGCTCTCCGCGGGAACCCGGCTCGGGCCGTACGAAGTGATCGCGCCGCTCGGGGCGGGCGGGATGGGTGAGGTCTATCGCGCCCTCGACCACCGCCTCGGCCGCGAGGTGGCGATCAAGACGCTGCCCGAGGCGCTCGCGCACGATCCGGAGCGTCGCGCACGCTTCGAGCGCGAGGCGCGCGCACTCGCCGCCCTCGCGCACCCGGCGATCGCCACGCTGCACGAGATCGGCGAGGCCGACGGGCGCCCGTTCCTGGTGATGGAGCTCGTCGAGGGGCAGACTCTCGCCGAGCGGATGGCCGCCGGACCGCTGCCGCTGCCCGCGGCCCTCGCCCTCGGCGCACAGCTCGCCGAGGGGCTCGCGGTCGCGCACGCGCGCGGCATCGTCCACCGCGACCTCAAGCCGGCGAACCTCGCCCTCACGCGCGACGGGCGGCTCAAGATCCTCGACTTCGGGCTGGCCAAGACCGGCGCCGGCCCGGCGAGCGGAGGCGACCCGGCGCGATCGCCGGCGGCGGTACCCGGCCTGACGAGCAGCGGGATGTTGCTCGGCACGGCCGGCTTCATGAGCCCGGAGCAGGTGCGCGGCGAGCCGGTGGACGCCCGTGCCGACGCCTGGGCCTTCGGCTGCATCCTCTTCGAGCTCGTCACCGGCTTCCGGGCGTTCTCCGGCAGCTCTCCCTGGGAGGTGCTGGCGGCCGTGATGAGCGACGCGCCCGCGTGGTCCCGGCTCCCTCCCCAGCTCCCCCCGGCCGTCGAGTCGGTGCTGCGGCGCTGCCTGGAGAAGGACCCGGGGCGTCGTCTCGCCGACCTGGGCGAGGCGCGCCTCGCCCTCGGCGGCCCGAGCTCGGGGAGCGCCGTCACCTGGGTGAGCGCCGCGCGGCCACGACACTTTGCACCCCGGGTCTCCCGTCGCGCGGCAGCAGCCGCCGTCATCGCCGTCGTGGCGCTCGCCGCCGGAGCCGGCGGTGTCGCCTGGTGGCGGCATCGCGAGACACCGGCTTCGCTGCTGCCGAGCCTGGCGATCCTCCCGTTCCGCGAGCTCGGAGCCGGCGGCGGGGACGAGCAGTGGCTCGGCGAGGGGCTCGCCGCGGCGGTGAGCGCGCAGCTCGCCGACGTCGACGGGGTCCGCGTCTTCCCCGCGTGGAGCACGCTCGAGGCGGTGGAGAAGGGGGCCGACCCGATGCGGGTGGCGAAGCTCCTCGGCGCCGACCTCGTGCTCAGCGGCACCGTGCAGAGCGCCGGCCGCGAGGTGCGGGTCACCTTCGCGCTGCTCGAGGCGCCCGGCGGCAGCCAGCGCGCCGGCGGCACCGTCACCGCCGCGGCGGGCTCCCTCTTCGCGGCGCAGGACGAGCTCGCCGGCGAGGTGCTCTCCGCGCTCGATCTCGCGGAGCCCCGCCTGCGCGACAACGGCGGCTTGCCGCAGCCGGGACAGCAGGACCGCTACCTGGAGGCGCTGGGCCTCCTCCAGCGGGCCGACGACAAGGCGGCCGGCGAGAAGGCGGTGGCGATCCTCGAGCAGCTGGCGCGCGAGGCGCCGAGCTCGCCGCTCGTGTACTCCGCCCTCGGCCGTGCCTTCCTCGACCGCTTCACGATGACCGACGATGCGAGCTGGGCGACGCTCGCCGCCTCGTATTGCGAGCGGGCGCGGCAGATCGCGCCCCACCGGCCCGAGGTCGAGCTGACCCTCGCGCAGCTCGCGACCCTGACCGGCAAGCCGCAGCGCGCGCTGACGCTCCTGCGCCACGTGCTGGCGCTCCAGCCGGCGAACAGCGACGCCCTGCGGGCGCTCGGCTCGGCCTTCGAGGCCGCCGGCGACGCGCCGGCCGCGGAGGAAGCGTATCGCCGGGTCGTCGCCGTCGAGCCGCGCTTCTGGCGGGGCTACAGCAAACTCGGCGGCTTCTACTTCCGCCACGGCCGCTTCGGCGAGGCGGCGGCGATGTTCCGGCGCGTCACCGAGCTCAACCCCGACAGCGCCCTCGGGTTCACCAACCTCGGCGGTGCGCTGCTCGCGGCGGGCGACCTCGAGGGCTCGCTCGCCGCCTGCCGGCGCTCGGTGGCGATCGAGCGCACGCCGGGCGGGCTGTCGAACATGGGGACGCTGCTCTACTCGCTCGGGCGCTTCGACGAGGCGGTGGGCGCATTCCAGGAGGCGACCGCCCTCGCCCCCGACAGCTTTGCGCTGGAGCTCAACCTGGCCGACGCCTACCGCTGGAGCAGCGGCCTGCGCGGGCGCGCTCCCGCCACCTACCAGCGGGCGATCACGCTCGCCAGGGAGCAGCTCGCGGTCAACCCCGAGGACCGGGCCGTGCGCACCCGTCTGGCCGTGGTCCTCGCGCGCGTCGGGGACCAGGAGGGCGCCACGCGCGAGCTGGAACGTGCGAGGATCCCCGACGACGACCCCGAGGCCTGGGCGAACGCGGCGATGGTGGCGCTCATCGGCGGCCGGCGCGACGACGCCGTGGTGTTGCTGCGCAAGGCGGTCGTTGCGGGCTACGACCCGGATTGGGTCGGAAGAGACCCGGATCTCGCGTCTTTAGGTGTGCAGGCCGCCGACCTCAGGGCGACGACAAAGGGAGGACAGGGATGACCGAGAGGAGAGATTCGATGACCTTGCCGCGACTGCTGGTCTCTGGATTCGTGACCGTTCTCGTGGTGGGTGCCGCGGCGGGTTGTGCGGCGCTGGCCGCGAACCGCGACGAATACGCACAGCCGTCGAAGGAAGTGGTGATGCTGGTCAACGCCGACGGCAGCGTGACCCCGGACCGCACCGTCGTGTTGCGCAACCAGGAAGCCCACTGGCACGTGTGCGACAGCACCGCCACTGTCACCGTGGTCTTCGAGAAGGGCTCGCCGGTCGACCTCGACATCGGCTGCGGCAAGGGGCAGCACTGTGTCGGCAAGCCGCGGCGGGACGCGAGGAGCGGGCAGGCGTACAAATACCACGTGGTGGTCAACGGCAAGCCGGGACCGGACCCCGTCATCATCATCAAGGACCCCTGAACTGGGTTGGTCTTCCAGCCCAGCCCCCCTGCCCTCTCGCCGGAGGAAGACGGGTTCAGAGGGGAGCGCGCCGTTCAATAGCCGTCAGGGAAGGGGCCGGGTATCGGAGTCGTGCTCGGGCGCGGCTTGGCGCGCGCTCTACAATTCACGCGTGGAGCGGCGGCGTCTCGAGTGGTGCTACCTCGGCCGCGTGGCCTATGCCGAGGGCGTGCGGTTGCAGGAGGCGGTGCGGCAGCAGGTGCGAGCGGGGAGCGGGCCGGAGCGGCTGCTGCTGCTCGAGCACCCTCCCGTCTACACGCTGGGCCGCAATGCCGTCGAGGGGGAGGTTCTCGCGGACGGCGAGTGGCTCGCGGCGCGGGGGATCGCCGTACACGAGTCCGACCGCGGCGGGCAGGCGACCTATCACGGGCCCGGGCAGCTCGTCGGCTATCCGGTCGTCAACCTCTCGCCCGATCGACGCGACGTCCGGCGCTACGTGAACGACCTCTGCACGGTGCTCGTGCGCACGCTGGCCGAGCTCGGCGTCGACGCGTCGGCGCGGCCGTCGCCGCACGTCGGCGTCTGGGTGGGGGAGGAGAAGATCGCGTCGCTCGGCGTCCACCTCTCGCGCTGGGTCACGACACACGGCTTCGCGCTCAACGTCACCACCGACGTCGGTGCCTTCGGCGGCATCGTCCCGTGCGGGCTGCCCGGCATCGCGCTCACCTCGGTGGAACGGCTCACCGGCGTTGCCTGGCCGCTCGCCGAGGTGGCCGGGCGACTGGCGCCGCACTTCGCCGCCGTCTTCGAGCGCGAGCTCGTCGGGGCGACGCCCCCCGGCGACCTGCTCGGCACGGCCGGCCTCCTGGCGGCACCGGTCGCGATCTGACATCGCCGCGAGGCCTGTGGCGCGAGGCGACTCGCGCAAGGAGGCCCGCGAGCCCGTGTTAGCGTCGCCAACGTGACCTCGACACCAGATCGTTGCTCGCCAGATGGTCGTTCCCGTGGTCTCGCCGGTTTCGTCCTCGCCGTGTCGCTGGCAGGGCTCACGGCCCTGGGCGCGCAAGGGTGCGCGAGCCAGCCTCGCGTCTTCCGCATCGAACCCCTGCGACCCGTGGCCGAGCTGCGGGCCGAGGCGCTCGCCGCCACGCCGCCCCTCGAGACCGGGAAGCGCGAGGCCGACCTCGTCGAGCTGGTGACGCTCGATCCGACGATCCGCCTCGACATCCGGTACGCCGGCAGCGACAACTTCCTCTCCACGCCCCTCTACAGCCAGGCGCGGGCCTTCATGCAGAGGCCCGCGGCGGAGGCGCTGACGGCCGTCAGCGCCGACCTCCGGCGGCAAGGTTGGGGGCTGCTCGTGCACGACGCCTATCGGCCCTGGTACGTCACGAAGATGTTCTGGGAGGCGACGCCGGACGACAAGAAGGACTTCGTCGCCGACCCCGCGGAGGGGTCGAAGCACAACCGCGGCTGCGCCGTCGACCTGACGATGTACGACCTGAAGACGGGCGCGCCGGCGGTGATGCCGAGCCTCTACGACGAGATGAGCCCGCGCGCCGCGCCAGGCTACGCGGGAGGGACGGCGGACGAGCGACGGCGCCGCGATCTGCTGCGCGCGGCCATGGAGGCGCACGGCTTCACCGTCTACGAGGTCGAGTGGTGGCACTTCGACTACCAGGACTGGCAGCAGTACCCGATCCTCAACGTGACCTTCGAGGAGATCCCCGCCGCTCCCGCTCCGGCCGCGGCGCGGCCGTGAGCTCCCGGCTGCCGCCCGTCGTCCTCGGCCTCAACGCGGTGATCCTCGCCGTCACCGACGAGGTGCCGCGCGTGCTCACCGTGCAGCGCGCCGGCCACGCCCTGGCGGCACCCGAGGAGCTGGCAGCGGCGCGCGCGGACGCGGACCTCCCGGACGCGCTGCCGCTTCCGGACGCGTTGCCATTCGGGCCGCTCGACCCGGTGGCCCACCTGACGCTCGACAAGGGGCTGCGCGCCTGGGTGGCGCAGCAGACCGGACTCCACCTCGGCTACGTCGAGCAGCTCTACACCTTCGGCGACCGCTTCCGCGACCCGCGCGAGCGCGAGGGCGGGCCGCGGGTCGTGTCCGCCGGCTACCTGGCGCTCGTCGAGGAGCAGGAGGTGGCAGGGGAGGGCGGCGCACGATGGCACGACGTCTACGGCTACCTGCCGTGGGAGGAGTGGCGCGAGGGGAAGCCGCAACTGCTCTCGCGCACGGTGGGGCCCGCCCTCGCCGCCTGGGCGCGCGAGGGCGGAAGGCAGGCGCGCTCGCGTCGCGAGCGGGTCGACCTCACCTTCGGCGTCGGCGCGCCCTGGGACGCCGAGCGGGTGCTCGACCGCTACGAGCTGCTCTACGAGGCGGGGCTCGTGCGCGAGTCGTGGGTCGATCGTGGCAAGCGACCTCCGGCGCGGCAGCTTCAGCTCGGGCGGCCGATGGCGCTCGACCACCGGCGGATTCTCGCCACCGCTCTCGGACGCGTGCGGGGGAAGCTCAAGTACCGGCCGGTCGTGTTCGAGCTGCTGCCTCCGAGCTTCACGCTGTCGCGCCTGCAACGGGTGGTCGAGGCACTCGCCGGCGTGCGCCTCCACACGCAGAACTTCCGGCGCCTCGTGGAGCGCGGCGGGCTCGTGGAGGGCACCGGCCGGCGCGAGCTGTCGACCGGTGGGAGGCCCGCCGAGCTCTTCCGTTTCCGCCGCGAGGTGCTGCGGGAGAGGCCCGCCCCAGGAGTCGGGTTGCCTGGGGCGTTGCGCGGCTGAGGAAGCGCGGGATGGAATAACGCCCTTGACAGAGCGTTATGCTCATTGACAGCATAAGTGGGCCGGCGCGGGCCGGTCGTTTTTAAGGCCGCTAATATACTCAAAGTGAGCATAAGATCCATGAGCCACCAGTCCGGCCTCGCCACCGCCACCGTCTCCGCGGCGGAGCCCATTCCGCCGCCGGCGCTGTCTACCCGGGAACTTGTCGCCCTCGGTCCGGTCTACGACCGCATGCGGCGCGTCGTCCCCGCCGTCGAGTGGGCCACCCACGCGCCCTACGTCGCCGCGATCGAGGAGTGGAAGCGGCGTCGCAACGCCGTCGTGCTCGCGCACAACTACCAGACGCCGGAGATCTTCCACGGCATCGCCGACATCACCGGCGACTCGCTGGCGCTCGCCCGGCGCGGCGCGGAGACCGATGCCGACGTCATCGTCCTCTGCGGCGTGCACTTCATGGCCGAGACGGCGAAGGTGCTGTCGCCCGAGAAGACCGTGCTCATCCCCGACCCGCTCGCCGGGTGCTCGCTGGCGTCTTCGATCACCGGCGCCGACGTGCGTCTCCTCAAGGAGCGCTATCCGGGCGTGCCCGTCGTCACCTACGTCAACACCTCCGCCGACGTGAAGGCGGAGTCGGACGTCTGCTGCACGTCGGCCAACGCCGTCGAGGTCGTCGAGTCGCTGGGCGTCGAGCGGGTGATCTTCCTCCCCGACGAATACCTGGGGAAGTGGGTGGCGACGCAGACCCCGGTGCAGCTCATCCTCTGGAAGGGGCACTGCGAGGTGCACGAGAGGTTCACCGGAGCGGAGCTGCGGCGCTACCGGGAGGGGGACCCGACGCTGCACATCCTCGCCCACCCCGAGTGCCCGCCCGACGTGCTGGCCGAGGCGGACTACGTGGGCTCCACGGCCGGCATGATCCGTCACCTCGGGGTTTCCGGCCACCGGCGGGTCGTGATGGTCACCGAGTGCTCGATGAGCGACAACGTGGCCGACGCGCACCCTGGGATCGACTTCGTGCGCCCGTGCAATCTCTGCCCGCACATGAAGCGGATCACGCTGCCGAAGGTGCTGCACGCCCTGCAGACGATGCAGCACGAGGTCCTGGTCGATCCCCTGGTGGCGGCGCGCGCCCGGGCCGCAGTCGAGCGGATGCTGGCGGTCGGGCGCGGGGGGCGCGGCTGATGGCCGCCCCTTCCACCGCGCGGCCGAGCCGGCTCGACGGCGCGCTCGCGCCGCCGGTGGCGGCGGATGCCATCGTCGTCGGTGGGGGTGTCGCCGGACTGGCGGCGGCGCTGGCGCTCGGAGGGCGGCGCGTGCTCCTGGTGTCGAAGCGAAAGCTCGGGGCCGGCGGCGCGAGCAACTGGGCGCAGGGCGGGGTGGCGGTGGCGCTCGCTCCCGGCGACTCGCCGGCGTCGCACGCCGCCGACACGCTGGCCGTCTCCGGCGGCATCGGCGATGCCGAGGCCGTCGAGCTCCTCACCCGCCGCGGCCCGCGGCGCGTGCTCGAGCTCGTGGCGCGTGGCGCCCGCTTCGACCACGAAGGTCACGACGGCTCGGGCGAGCTCGCTTTCGGCCGCGAGGCCGCGCACTCCGCGGCCCGCATCCTCCACGCGGGCGGGGACGCCACCGGCGCCGAGATGGTGCGCGCTCTGACGCAAGCCGTGCTCGAGACGCCCTGGATCGAGGTGCTCGAGGAGACCTTCGCCGAGGACCTCGTCGTGGAGGGTGGGCGGGTGGTCGGTCTCCTCGTCCGCGACGCGCGGCCGTCAGGGGACCGGCGCCTGCGGGCGCTCGCGAGCGGCGCCGTGGTGCTCGCCACCGGCGGCATCGGCCAGGCGTGGCGCCACACGACGAACCCGCTCGAGGCGACCGGCGACGGCCTGGCGATGGCTGCCCGCGCCGGCGCAGCGCTCGCCGACCTCGAGTTCATGCAGTTCCATCCCACGGCGCTGGCGGGCGCCCGCGACCCGCTGCCGCTGCTCACCGAGGCGTTGCGCGGCGAGGGCGCAGTGCTCCTCGACGGGGCCGGCCGTCGCTTCATGCTCGACGAGCACCCGCGGGCCGAGCTCGCGCCGCGCGACGTCGTGGCGCGCGCGATCTTCCGCCGGCGCGCCGCCGGGGACGAGGTGTTCCTCGACGCCCGCGAGGCGGTGGGCGAACGTTTCCCCGAGCGTTTCCCGACGGTCTTCGCGCGCTGCCGCGAGCAAGGGTTCGACCCGCGGCACGAGCTGCTGCCGGTGACGCCCGCGGCCCACTACCACATGGGCGGGGTGGCGACCGACCTCCGCGGGCGGACCTCGATCGCCGGCCTCTGGGCGTGCGGCGAAGTGGCGTCGACGGGAGCCCACGGCGCGAACCGGCTGGCCAGCAACTCGCTTCTCGAGGCGCTGGTCTTCGGCGCCGAGGCGGGGGAGGACGTCGTGCGGAGCGCTCCCGCACGCCCGGACGCGCGCCTGGCGTGGCGCGCCGCCCGGCGGGCCACGGCGAGCGGCGGCGCGCCAATCGACGAGGAGCGCTCGCGGGCCGCTCGCGCCCGGCTGCGGGAGGTGCTCTGGCAGAACGTCGGCGTCGAACGCGATGGCGAGAGGCTGCGAGCCGCGCTCTCCGAGCTCGAGGAGATCGCCGCCGATCCGGCGGCGTCGAGCGGCGAGCTGCGCAGCCTGGTGACCGTCGGGCGGCTCGTCGCCGCCGCAGCGCTCCTGCGCGAGGAGAGCCGGGGTGCCCACTGGCGTCGCGACTTCCCCTCGTCGGATCCCGGCAGCGCGCGGCGGTCCCTCGTCAACGCCGCGGAGCTGATCGGTCGCGTCGCGGCGGCCTCCGGCTCGAGCTGCCACCCGCATCGTCGCGAGCGCCCTTCTCGGGCGAGCTCATGAGCAAGACGGTGAGCGTGTCGCCGCCGCTGCCCCTCCACCCGCTCCAGTACGAGGGCCTGCTGCGGCGGGCGCTCGAAGAGGACCTCGGCCTCGCCGGCGACCTGACCACCAACTCGATCGTCGCCCCTGGCGAGCGCCTCGCCGGCCGCATCGTCGCTCGGCGCGCCGGCTGCATCGCGGGGCTGCTCGTGGCGGCTCGCGCCTTCACGCTCGTCGATCCCGAGGTGACCTTCGACCCACGGGTCGGCGAAGGCTCCGTCGTCGCCCCCGGCGCCTTGCTCGCCGAGGTGACGGGCCCGGCGCGTGCCGTCCTGACCGGCGAGCGCGTGGCGCTCAACGTGCTCGGGCACCTCTCCGGCGTCGCTACCGTGACCCGCGGCATCGCCGACGTCATCGCCGGCACCCGCGCCCGCGTCGTCTGCACGCGCAAGACGACGCCGGGCATGCGCGCGCTCGAGAAGTACGCGGTGCGCGCGGGCGGCGGCAGCAACCACCGCTTCGGGCTCGACGACGCGGTGCTGGTCAAGGACAACCATCTGGCGATCGCGGGCGGCATCGAAGAGGCCGTGCGCCGCGTCCGCGCCTCCGTCGGACACCTGGTGAAGGTGGAGGTGGAGGTCGACGACCTCGCCCAGCTGGCGCGGGCCCTCGCCTGCCCGATCGACGCCGTGCTCCTCGACAACATGGCGCCGCCGGAGCTGCGCCGGGCGGTCGAGATGGTGGCGGGGCGCGTGATCACGGAGGCGTCCGGGGGCATCACGCCGGAAACCGCCCTGGGGATCGCGGAGAGCGGCGTCGACCTTCTCTCCGTCGGCTGGATCACGCACAGCGCGCCGGCGCTCGACGTGGCTTTGGACATCTGACGCCGCTCGACATCTGACGGCGCTCGGCGTCCGACCTGCGCCGCGCCGGGCCTCCGCTAGACTACGGACGATGAGCGACGGTCTGGTTCGCATCGGCAGCTCCCGCGAGGCGGGCCTGGACTCCGCAGCGCAAGCGGCGCGGCAGGCACGTCCGGAATGGCTCCGCATCCGGCTCGCCACGCCGGGCCAGTACCACAAGGTCAAACAGCTCGTCTCCGAGCTCAACCTCCACACGGTCTGCCAGGAGGCCCGCTGCCCGAACATCTACGAGTGCTGGGGCGAGCACGGCACCGCGACCTTTATGATCCTCGGCGACGTCTGCACACGGCGCTGCGGCTTCTGCGCCGTCACGTCGGGGCGGCCGCGGCCCGGGGTCGACGCCGAGGAGCCGGCGCACGTCGCCGAGGCGGTGGCGGTGATGAGCCTCAAGCACGCCGTGGTGACCTCGGTCGACCGCGACGACCTGCCCGACGGCGGCGCGCGGCACTTCGCGGCGGTGATCGCCGCCATCCATGAGCGCAACCCGGCGACCGCGGTCGAGGTGCTCACGCCCGACTTCCGGCGCGTCCCCGACGCCCTCGACGTGGTGCTGGCGGCCCGCCCCGAGGTCTTCTCGCACAACATGGAAACCGTGCCGCGGCTCTACCGCGAAGCGCGGCCGGGAAGCCGCTACGACCGCAGCCTGGGGCTCCTCGCCGAAGCGGCGTCGCGGCGCGACCGCGGCGCGTACGCGGGGCGCGTCAAGACCGGCATCATGCTCGGCCTCGGCGAAACGGTGGCCGAGGTTCGCGAAACCGTGCGCGACATCCGCGGCGCGGGGGTCGAGATCCTCACCATGGGACAGTACCTGCAGCCGACGGCGCGCCACCTCGCCGTCGACCGTTTCGTCCACCCGGACGAGTTCGCCGGGCACCGCGCTTACGCCATGTCGCTCGGCTTCGCACACTGCGAGGCGGGGCCGCTCGTGCGCAGCTCCTACCACGCGCACGAGCACGTGGCGGCGGCCGCCGCGGCGGGCTGAGCGCTCAGGCGGCGGCTGGCACCGCCGGCGCGCGGGTGACGAGCGCCAGCCCGCCGGCGATCAGCACGAAGCCGGCCACCTCCTCCCACCCCAGGCGCTCGCCGAGAAGGGCGCTGCCGAGCGCCGCCGCGAAGAGGGGCTGGAACGTCGTGTAGGTGGCCACCAGCGCCGGCGAGGAGCGCTGCACCGCCCAGGTGCTGAGCCCGTAGCCGAGCGGGGTGGCGACGAGCACGATGTAGGCGACGCCGAGCCAGACGCCGGCATCGATGCTCCGCGCCGGAAGGCTCTCGAGGTCGCGCCAGGAGAACGGCAGGACCGCGAGACCGCCGAAGAAGAACGCCCAGGCGAGCACCGTCGCCCACGGCAGCCGCCGCAGTAGCGGCCGCTGCAGCACCAGGAAGAGCGCGTAGCAGAGGCAGTTGGCGAGGATGAGGGCGTTGCCGATGGCGGTGTCGGGCGCCAGGGTCATCCGCCCCGGATGGAGGAGAGCGAGGGCGCCGCCGACGGCCAGCGCGACTCCCGCGAGCTGCTCCCCCGCGGGGCGCTGGCGTGACAGCAGCGCCGCCGCCGCGACGGTGAACACCGGGATGGCCAGCATGAGGATCGAGGCGTTGGTGGCGGTGGTTCGCTGCAGGCCGAAGATGAAGAGCACCTGGTTGGAGCTCACGCCGAGCAAGCCGAGCAGGACGAGCCGCGAGAGGTCACGCCGCGCGGGCACCACCCTGCCGGCGCGCGCGGCGAGCAGGAAGAGCAGCGGCGTGGCGCCGAGCACTCGCAGGCCGGCGACGGCCAGCGGCGGCATGGTCGCGAGCACCACCTTGCCGACCACCGCGAAGCCAGCGAACAGCAGCTGCACGACGAGCAGCGCGACGTGGACGCTCGCCGCCACCCGCCCGGGCGCCGGTTGCTCCGGAGAGGGTGACTCCGGGGAAGGTGACTCCGGGGAAGGCGACGCCGGCAAACCGCCCCCGGTGGACTCGAGCGACTGGGGCGGCACGGCGCGGATTCTACGGTGCGCCGCGAGAGCGGGAGGGCCGCCCGCGCGCTCAGCCGGCCGTCTCGTCGTCGAGGGCCTCGGCGGCGGCGAGCCGCTCGCGCATCGCGGCGAGCTGCTCCTCGCAGCCGCGCGCGGCCGCGAGAGCCTCGTGGAGGATCCGTAGCTCGCCGTCTTTCGCGTCGAGGTGCTCCCGCAGCGATGCGACGTAGCGGGTGACCTCCTCTTCCTTCCGCTCCATGAAGGAGTTGAGGCGCCGCAGCTCGTCTTCCATCGCGTCGGCCCTGGCGCGCTGTGCGCCCGCCTCGACGAGGAGCAGGCGGGCATGGTCGCGCGCGTCGGAGGCCTCGCGCTGCCGCGCCGCGAGGCGGCCGAGGAGATCCTGCACGCGGGCCCGTGCGCCGATCACCTCGGTGTCGCCGGGCGCGCCCTCGGGTCGAGGGCGGGTGAGATCGCGCACCGTCGCGCGCAGCGAGTCGTTTTCGCTCGCGAGGCCGGCCAGCCGCGAATGGAGCTTGCCGTGCAGGCCGGGAGCGAGCGGCTGCGCCTCGACGACGAGCTGGTAGGTGCGCGCTTCCTCGTCGAGCTCCAGCCAGTCGAGCAGCCCCGCGGGCAGCGACCCGGGATCGAACCGAACGTTGCCGCCGAGGATCGAGGCTTCCACCCGATCGATGCGGGTGACCAGGTAGCCCGTGTCCCGGAACAGCTGCTCGACGGTGCTGCGGGTGAAGAACCGCAGGTGTGTGCGATCGAGGAGCCCGAGGTCCTGGTACTCGAAGCGCCCCTCGAGCAGCGCCAGACGGACGCTGCCGTGCGCGACGTTGGGGACCGAGACGATCGCGCGGCCACCCGGCTTGAGGTGGGCCTTCGCCCGCCGCAGGCAGCGCGCGGGATCGCGGAGGTGCTCGAGGACGTCCATGCACAGCAGGACGTCGAAGCGCTCGTCGCCGAGCTCGCGGCTCCAGTCGTCGCTCTCGAGGTCGGCGACCAGGACGCGCTCGCACGCTCCGCCCGCCATCGCGGCGGCGCGCGCGTTGCTGTCGACGGCGGTCACCCGGCAGCCCTGGTCCGCCAGGAGGCGCGACACGTACCCGGTGGCGCAGCCGAGCTCGAGCACGCGCTGACCGGCACCCACGAGCTGCAGGCACCGCACGTAGGTGTTGTCCACCGTGAGGTCGACGTGGAAGTCATAGGGGAGAGCTTCTTCCGGCTGGGCGGTGGCGCCGGCCTCCTGCGCCGCCGCCGCGGCGCGCTCCTCGCTCGACGGCGCGGCGTCCCGCCGGCGCAGGAACCCGCGCGGGTTGAAGGTGAGGAAGAGCCGCTCGCGCTCGCGATCGGCGACGAACTCTGGCGCCCTCCCCAGGAACTCCTCGACCGCCTCCCACGGACCGGGTCCGTGGCCGGGGAACACCGGGTGGCCGTTGACGTTGGTATCCTCGACGATGAGATAGCTCCCCGGCGTGACCACGTCGCGATACGCCTCGAGCTCGGCGAGCACGTGGTCGCGGGCGTGGTCGGAATCGAGCACCACGAGGACGCTCTCGTGCGGAGCGATGCGGGCCCGGAGGTCGGCCAAGACGGCCGGGCTGGTAGAGGAGCCCGTGAGGTATTCGATGCGCGGATGCTGCGGCCAATCGGGGTCCGCCTCGACGTCCACGGTGTAGATGCGGCCGTGGTCCAGCAGGTCGCAGAGGGAGGCGAAGTAGAGCGCGCTGCCGCCGCGATAGGTGCCGGTTTCGACGATGACGTCGGGGCGCAGCTCGGCCAGCAGCTCCTGGTAGATCCAGAGGTCCAGCGGGCACTTGGCGACGGGGACGCCGAGCCAACGCGTGGCCGCCCAGGTGCGGTCGGCGCGGTGGTAGTAGAGGTAGTGGAACCGGTCCACCGCCCCGCGCACCCCGTCGGGGCCGTCGAGCTGGTACTCCGAGCGTTGCTGGACCGCTTCGTCCCAGGCAGGGAGTCGGATCATGACGTCTCCCTCGAGCTGCCGCCGATCGCCTCGAGCGAGGCGGCGGCGATCTGGCGCCTGAGCTCCTCGACGAGAGCGTCCCGCTGCGCCACCTCGGCGTGCAGCCAGGCCACCGTCGCGTCGCGACTTGCCACCTCGCGGTGCAGCCAGACGACCGTCTCGTCGCGCTGGCGCACCTCGAGGTGGAGCCAGCGCGTCGTCTCGTTGAGCCGCTCCAGCTCGGGCTGTACCTGGCGGGCGGAGTGTTCCAGCCAGTGTGCCGCGCTGGCGGGAACGTGACCGAAGTATTGCAACGGCCGATCGGGCAGGCGCCAGGAGAACTCCGTCCCGCGCAGCTCGCGGTACTCGCGCGTGAACTCGTCGAGGCGACCGGCGAGGGCCGACCAGGGCGTGCTGCTGGTGGCGCCGCCGTGGAGCTGGTGGAAGGTGCCTTCGCCGAGGATCATCACCGGGGTGACGGAGGGGTGCTCGGTGATCCGGTATTGCAGGTCGAGGTTCACCAGGCCCCCGCCCGCCGTACGAAAGCGCTCGTCGGCGCCGCCCAGAGCGAAGAACGTGTCGCGGCGGACGAACGTGCAGTTGCTCTCGAAGTAGCGGCCGAACCAGCCGTCCATCTCGCCGTGGAGCGCGGCGATCTCGAACAGGCGGTAGCCGTCCCGCGGCCAGGCGATGCCGGCGAGCAACGCGTCCTCCCGCTCGCGGTCGTACCCGCTCTCGATCGAGCGGCACTGCAGGTCGGGTCCCAGGTGCCAGCCATGCGTGTAGCCGCACGGGTCGTCGAACAGGGCGCGCAGCAGGAGCCCATGGCGGAGCAGCCCAGGGGTGACGATGCGCGCGCCGTCGATCATCAGCGCAAGGTAGTCGGCTCGCGCCGCGCGCGCTCCGTGGTTGAGAGCCGCTGCGGGCGAGACGCCGACCTTCGGAAGGTAGTGGTACGAGAAGTTGGCGCCGAGCTCGGCGACGGAGCCGCCGCGGAACGGCCGCGGGGAGCCGTTGTCGACCACGACGACCTCGTAGTCCGCCTCCGCGATGCCCTGCTGGTATCGGGCCGACAGCGAATGCAACGACCGGCCGGCCTCGCGCTCCATGTCGTAGAGAACGACGATCACCGACAGGCGAGGCGGTGGTTGCGGCTTGGCGATGAAACGACTGTGCGCGTGCATCGTCGTGGATCGAGCCTCTCGCGCGGAGCTCCCCCGCCCGAGGGGAGCGCTGCCGAGACTCTACCCCGCCTGTCACGGCAGGCCGTCGCAGGGATGAGCGACGAGGAGCTGGGAGCGATCTACGACCGCCTGCGCACCGTCGAGCCGCGCGCGCCCGGCGTTCCCTGCGCCGAGGCCGGAGCGCGTGGCGGCGCCGCGCGTTGCACGGCTTCCGACACAGCCGCTACAATCCCTCGAAGGCCGTGCCCCGCGGCCTGCACTCCTTTCCCCCCGCAGCGAGGGCGCGCCGCCATGGTTGAGACAGCGACCGAGGTAGGGATCCGGCCCGTCGAGGAGCTGGACATCGAGGACATCGCCGGCATCGACGAGAAGCTCGGCGGCCGCTATCGCCCCGACGTCTGGGAGAAGCGGGTCTTCTACTACCTGCGCCGCGATCCCGAGGGCTCCTTCGTCGCCACCGCACGCGGGCGCGTCGTCGGCTTCATGCTCGGCGAGGTGCGCTCGGGGGAGTTCGGGATGGAGGAGCCGACGGGCTGGGTCGAGGTCCTCGGCGTCGACCCCGGCTTCCAGGGGCGTGCCGTCGGCCGCCGGCTGGCCACGGCGATGCTCGACCACTTCCGCGCGCAAGGCGCGCACCGTGTGCGCACGCTCGTCGACGAGCGCATGCCGGAGATCGAGAAGTTCTTTCACTCGCTGGGCTTCGAGCCCGCGCCGATGAAGGCGCTGGCGCTCGACCTGGACGCCGCCGGGAGCGCCACCGCCGGCGCCACCAGCGCCTGAGATCGACGCCGCCGAGAGGTAGACCGGATGAGCACGACCCACCACCCTCCTGCCCGGGAAGTTCCACGACGCCGTCGAGCGGTGGCGCGAGCGCTTCCTCCCCGACTATGACCTGCTGCTCGAGAGCTGGGAGAAGTTCTTCCCCAACGACGACCGCTTCCGCCTCTGCGCGCACCGCGAGTGCGGGATGTGCACGACGATCGAGATCGGCGACGAGAAGGGGAAGCCGAAGTTCACCCGCGCCTGCGACATGTCGGAGGAGCAGGGGCACCACCTGCTCGCCGCCATCCGCGCCCAGGCATCGACCGAGTTCGGGTCGATCCAGCAGCATCAGCTCACGCTCGCCCGGGCCCAGAACGAGCAGGACCAGTTCTGGGTGCTGCGCATGATGGCGGAGGAGCTTCGCCACGGCTACCAGATGCTCCACCTCCTGCTCGAGGACGACTGGTCGAAGGTCTCGGCCCAGCCGGGCGGCGAGATGGTCGAGGAGATCCTGCAGATGCGCACCGGCAGCCACGTGCTGGGTGCCTTCAACATCGACTTCGACTCCTTCGTCGACAACATCATCTTCTGCGCGCTCATCGACCGCGTCGGCAAGTACCAGCTCTCGATGCAGCGCGTCTCCGCCTACCAGCCGATGGCCGAGAGCATGCCGCAGATGCTGCGCGAGGAGGCCTTCCACCTCGCCACCGGCGTCGTGCCCTGGCGCCGCATGGTCGAGGACGCCGCCCGCGGCGAGGTCTGGGTGTCGATGGAGGTGCTGCAGAAGCACCTCAACAAGTGGCTGCCGCGCGGCCTCGAGATGTTCGGCCACGAGAAGGGCGGCGACACCAACGTCAAATACGGCTTGAAGCCGATGAAAAATGGCGAGGCGCAGGACCTCTACTACCAGGAGGTCGCGAAGATGGTCCGCGACCTCAACCTGCGCTTCGTGCGGGCGCGCGACGAGAAGCTCGACCACGCCGCCGCGCACGCCGTGCTCGAGCGCCTGCTCGCCGGTGAGGTGGTCGAGGGCGTGGCCCGACCGGAGGAGCTCCTGCGCATGCCTTCGAAGGAGTATTTCCGTCGCCGCGGCGAGCCGGCGTTCCGCATGGTCGGTGTCGACGGCGAGACCTTCACGGAGGTCGAGGAGTACGTGCGCCACCTCGCGCGCACGCTGCCCGAGCAGTACCTCGCCGGGCGCGACTTCCAGGGCTTCGTGGACCTCCTGCGCAAGCTTGCCGGCGGGCAGATCACCTTCAAGGAGGCGACCGCCGCGACCCCCAACCTGCGGCGCGTCGGCGGCGTCTGCCCCTGCTCGAAGTCCGTGCGCTGGGTGGTCGACGAGCCGGCCGCCGGCAACGGACACGGCACAGGGAGCGGCGCTCCCGTCGACGGCGAGACGCACGGCGTCGCCGGCGCCTGAGGCCGGATAGTGCTGAGCCAGAGCGCGGGTGGGCGGGGGCGCCCCCTGCCCCTTGAGGGGCAGGGGGTCGGGGGGACAGGGGTGGAATCAAACCCAGGGGAGGGGGTCGGGTGGGG